>WNGB01002187.1_pt1 | contig 31844 bp, 32 predicted proteins | sample 5400681 | NCBI WGS metagenome assembly WNGB01 (sample SAMN13153367, study PRJNA577476) | soil metagenome | isolation source: 115 cm soil or saprolite under grassland replicate 2 | place: USA:California | collected 2016-06-15
TGGGCTGCCCCGCCGGGCAGGGCCACCTGTTCAGCCGGCCGATGACTGCCGAGCGGCTGGCTGCCGTACTCGAACGGGGCGGCGACCTGGCACCGCCGCTCAGCGCTCAGGCGGACGTGATCCGGATGCCGGTCCACCGCATCCGCCGCCGCGGCACCATGTGACCTCAGCCCTCTGGTTTAGTAGCGGCGTGATCGGGATGCTGCGCACGATCCACCGGGCCGGCGACGGGTTAGTCGCCGACCTCGCCCTCTACCTGGCGGGTGCCGCCTTCGCCGGCCTCACCGCGGTCACCTCGACCCTCCCGGCCCACCGCCCCTGGGGTCAGATCGCCTTCATCGGGTACGCCGTCGCCGCCGCCCTCACCGTCGGGCTCCACCTCACCCGTCGCCACAGCGCGGCGGCCCGAGCCGTGACCGTCGGGATCGGATGGCTCGGCACCACGATCGTGCCGCTGCTGGTCGAGGCGACGCAGCGGGTCGGCGGCAACCCGCACCGGGCGCAGGAGGAAGTCGTGGTCGTGGAGTCGGGTGCGGCCCGGCTGCTGGACAGTGGGACGCCGTACCTGACGCGGGACGCGATCGCCGCCTCGCCGGATCCGCTGCTGGGGTATCTGCCGTACCAGCCGGGGATGACGGTCTTCGGGGTGCCGAGGGCGGTGTTCGGCGTACACGTGTGGACGGACGCGCGGGTGTGGTTTGCGCTGGTCACGGCGTTTTGCCTGGTCACGGCGCTGCGGCTGCTGCGCGACGGAGGCGTGTCCGACACGCTGCTGGTACGCGCCGGGCAGGCGGTCACCGTACTGCCGATCTGCGCGCTGACCCTGGCCACCGGGGGAGACGACCTTCCAGTGCTGGCGTTGTGCCTGCTCGCGCTCGCACTCGCAGCCCGCGGCCGATGGACCGGTTCCGGCATCGCCGTCGGTACGGCGGCCGCCCTGAAACTGTTCGCATGGCCGGTCGCCGTCGTGCTCGTGATCCACGCGATCGCCAACGGAAAGCGGGCCGGTGGGCGACTGGCCCTTCCCGCGCTCGGCATTCCGGTCGCGATCCTGATCCCGGTCACGCTCATCGACGCCGGGGCCGTCCTGGAGAACCTGGTGAGGTTCCCGCTCGGGCTCGGGCTGGTGAAGACGCCGGCGGCGAGCCCGTTCCCGGGGCAGGTGATCGCGAGTCACGTACCGGGTGGGCGGGGGATCGCTGCCGGGTTGCTGGTGGTTGTCGCGATCGGGCTCGGTGTCTGGCTGCTGCGGCGTCCGCCGGCCACCGCGGCAGCGGCCGCGACGGTCAGCGCCGTCGGGCTGCTGGTCGCGATCCTGCTGATGCCGGCGACCCGTTTCGGGTACCTGCTCTACCCCGCGGCGTACGCGGTCTGGGCGGTGGCACTGGCGAAAGTCGGAACCGGGCGGGGTGCCGTACCGTCGGAGGTGTCATGAGGATCTTGCTCGCCGCACTGCTCGTGCTGACCGTGGCCGGCTGCGGCAAAGGCACCGGCAGCCCGGCCGGCGGGGACAAGCTGCCCACCGACCGGACGTTCCTGTCGGAGACCGTGAAGGGGCACACGCTGGTGAAGGGCAGCCAGCTCCGCGTGTCGTTCACCGAGCACCAGATCCGCGCCAACGCCGGCTGCAACCACCTCAACGGCACCGCCCGGCTCGACGGCGGGCACCTCGTCGTCACCAACCTCGGCGGTACGGAGATGGCCTGCGAGAAGGGCCTGATGGCTCAGGAGAAGTGGCTGTCCACATTCCTGCTCGCCAGGCCGACGTGGCGGCTCGACGGTGACACACTCGTGTTGACCAGCAAGAACACGGAGATTCGACTGGTGGACGAACAAGTGGCCAAGCCAGCCAAGCCGCTCAAGGGCACCACGTGGGTGTTGGACACGCTGATCGACGAGAAGACCGCGTCGTCGGTCCCGGCCGGCGTCAAGGCCACGCTGACGCTCGGCAAGGACGGCGTCGCGGGCGGCAGCACCGGCTGCAACATCTTCGGCGGCGCCGGCGACAACTACCAGGCCGACGCGACGTCGATCACCTTCGGCGATCTGGTGACGACGAAGCGGGCGTGCGGCGACGCGGAAATGTCGGTCGAACAGGTGGTGCTCGACGTACTGCGGGGGAAGGTCGACTACACGATCGACGGCGACACCCTGACGGTGACCGCGAAGTCCGGCAAGGCGCTGCGGTACCGGGCAAGCTGACCGCTACCGTCGGTACGTGTCCACACCGCGGATCCTGCTCGCGATCGCGGCCGGGGGCGGCCTGGGCGCCGTCGTGCGCTACGGCATCGGCCTCGCCTGGCCGGCACCCGCAGCGGGCTTCGACTGGGCCACGTTCACGATCAACACGCTCGGCTGTGCGCTGATCGGCGTACTGATGGTGCTGATCGAGGCGTGGGCGGGGCATCCGTTGCTGCGGCCGTTCCTCGGGGTCGGCGTGCTCGGCGGTTTCACCACGTTCTCCACCTACGCTGTGGGCGTGGATCGGCTCGCCGGCCGTCCGGTGGTCGCCGCCGGGTACCTCGCCGGCACCGTGGTCGCGGCGCTCGCCGCCACCTGGCTCGGCGTGGTCACCGCCCGCCGACTGACGAGGAAGGCGCCATGAGACTTGCCGGACCGGCGCAGCGGCTCACCGTACTGGTCGGGGAGGACGACCGGTGGCACGGCAAGCCGCTCTACACCGAGATCGTGCACCGGGCGCACGCCGCGGGCCTCGCCGGCGCCAGCGTGTTCCACGGCATCGAGGGGTACGGCGCCTCCTCCCGGATCCACACCTCCCGGCTGCTCAGCCTCTCCGAGGATCTGCCGGTCGCCATCGTGATCATCGACTCCGCCGAGCACATCAAGGGCTTCCTGCCGCAGCTCGACGAGTTGGTCACCGAGGGGCTCGTGGTGCTCGACGACGTACACGTGGTCCGGTACGTCGGACGGCAGGCGTGAGCCTGCTGCTGGTCTTCGTCGGCGGCGCGATCGGGGCGCCGCTGCGCTATCTCACCGACCGGGCCATCGCCGCCCGGCTCGATCCGGTGTTCCCCTGGGGCACACTCACCGTGAACATCGCCGCCTCGCTGCTGCTCGGTCTGCTCACCGGCGCGGCCTCGGTCCTCCCCGGCTGGCTGCCGCTGCTGCTCGGCACGGGGCTGGCGGGCGCGTTGTCCACGTACTCCACCTTCGGGTACGAGACGGTACGGCTGATCCAGGACGGCGCCCGAGCATATGCGCTGGTCAACGTGGTGTCGAACGTGTTCGCGAGCCTGACCGCCGCGGGGGTCGGCCTGTGGGTGGGCGGCACTCTGGCTGGTTAGCCGAGGTGCCAATCCGGCCCGATCGGCGTACACAGGAGGCATGAGGTTCTCGATTCGCTCGAGCACCTACCGTGACCGCCGTGACGCGGGGGCGGTGCTCGCCGACCTGCTCGGCGACTACCGCGACGACCCCGACGCCGTGGTCCTCGGCCTGGTACGCGGCGGCGTGCCGGTCGCCGCGGAGACGGCCCGGCTGCTCGGCGTACCACTGGATGTTCTTGTGGTGCGCAAGTTGGGCGTGCCGTGGGCGCCGGAGGTCGCGTTCGGGGCACTCGGCCCGGCGGGGGTACGGGTGCTCAACCCGCAGATCGCCGATCGGCTCAGCCAGGACGACATCGACGCGGTGTCGGAGCTCGAGGCGGCGGAGCTGGCCCGGCGGGAGCGGGTGTACCGGCCCGACAACCAGCCGCTGGACCTGTCCGGCAGGACGGCGATCGTGGTCGACGACGGGCTGGCCACGGGAGCGACCGCCCGGGCCGCCGTGGAGGTCGCCCGCAAGCTCGGCGCGAAGCGCGTGGTGATCGCGGTGCCGGTCGGCTCGATCGAGGCGGTACGCCTGCTCGAGCAGGCCGCCGACCAGGTGATCTGCCCGTTGACACCCGGCGACTTCGGCGCGGTGAGCCGGTTCTACGACGACTTCCACCAGGTGACCGACGCCGAGGTACGGTCCCTTCTCGCGGATTGACACGCTCCGGTTACCGTCGAGGGATGCAGATGACGTGTCCCAAATGCCAAGGAAGCATGCGCCAGTACGAGCGCAACGGCGTCACCATCGACCAGTGCACCGAGTGCCGGGGCGTGTTCCTGGACCGCGGTGAGCTGGAGCGTCTGGTCGACGCCGAAGCCGCCTTCCACGCAACCCCGACCGCCGCGCCCGTCGCCCGACCGGCTCCCGAGCCCGACTACCGGTTTGACCGCCGGGAGCACCGCGGCCGCGACGAGTACCGCGGTCGTGACGAGAACTATGGCCGCCAGGAGCACTACGGCCATCAGGAGTACGGCCACCGCGGGCACAAGAAGAAGCGCAAGAGCTTCTTCGAAGAGCTCTTCGAAGACTGAGTGTTCGCTTCGGCCGCGACCAGAGGGCTGGGCCGGTGACGCGGGATCACGGGGATCCGCGGAATCCCCGTGACCGCCGCTAGCTCAGCCGTGCCTCGGCGTACGACGCCATCGCGTTCCGGAGGAACTCGGCCAGGCGCGGATGCGTCTTGTCGAAGTTCTTCCGGAAGCGCGGGTCGTCGGCGTACAGGTTGCCGAGCCCCGCGTACGACTCCCGGTCAGGGGTCCAGTGCTGGGACAGCCACTGGTAGTGGTCGTCGAGCACGTCGTACACCCGGGGGTCGTCGGGGGCCGCGCCCGCCTCGATCAACTCGACCAGTGAGCCCAGCGTCGTGGTCCACTCCCGCATGATCCGGTCCGTGTCGAGACCCTGGTACGCCTCGCGTGACCGGGCCACTGCGTCGGCGCCCCAGCGTTCGGCCGCCTCGGCTTCGTACCGCTGTCGGGTTTCGGAGTCGAGCCCGTCGAACCAGTGCGCCACGTTCACGTCCGCCATCTCTGTGTCACCTCCTTCCAGGTCCTTGATGGTGGCGGCGACGGTGTCGGCGAGGCGTTGGAACCGGTCCCGCTCGGCGAGCAGTTCCCGGTGGTGCAGCCGCAGCGCGGCCGCCCGGTCCCGGCCCCGTTGCACGATCTCGCCGATCGTGTCGAGGCCGAGGCCGAGCTGACGCAGCAGCAGGATCTCCTGTAGCCGCAGCAACTGTTCCCGCTGGTAGTAGCGGTAGCCGTTGCCTCCGATGAACGCCGGCGGCAGCAGGCCGATCTCGTCGTAGTGCCGCAGGGTCCGGGAGGTCACCTTCGACATCCGGGCCAGCTGCGCGATCGACCACGCCATCGCCGTCGTCTCCTCACCGTCGTACCCAGGCCGCTTCTGACCTGGTGAGTACGAGGCTAGAAGTTGACGTTACGTCAAAGTCAATCGGCAATTCTGCGGAAGCTCAGGGCGATCAGCAGCGTGCCCACCGCGAAGCACGCCGAGGCGACGAACGCGCTGGTCATCCCGGTGACGAGGAGCTGGTCACCGGTGACGCCATGCGCTGCGGCGTGCCGGCTCGCTGTACCGAAGATGGTGATCAGCACCGACAGCCCGAGCGCACTGCCGATCTGCTGCATGGTCTGCAGTACGCCACCCGCCGCGCCAGCATCCGCCGGCGGCACGCTCGACATGATGACCACGTTCAGCGGTGAGAACGCCAGGCCGAGGCCGACACCCATCAGCAGCATCGGGCCGAGCAGCGCGGCCGCGTACCCGGACGTCGTGGTGAGCTGAGTGAGCCAGGTCAGGCCGACGACGATCGACACGGCGCCGACCACCGCGATCGGGCGCGGGCCGTACCGGGCCAGCAGGCGCGGCATCACCCGGATCGTGGCGAACATCGCGCCCGCGAGCGGCAGGAAGCCCAGGCCGGCCCCGAGCGCTCCCATGCCGTGTACGACCTGCAGGTACTGGGTGAGGAAGTAGAACATCGACATCATCGCCATCGGCCCGAGGAAGAAGTTCGCGTACGCCGCCGCCCGGTTCCGGTCCGCGAACAGCCGCAGCGGCAGCAACGGCTGATCCGTACGGGCCTCGATGGCGAGGAAGCCGGCGATCAGCACCAGGCTGGCGACCAGCGCGATCACCGTCGCGGTGTCGGACCAGCCTTCGGTGGCGGCGTGGATGAACGCGTACACCAGGGAGCCGACTCCGGCGGTCGCGGTGACCGCACCCGGCAGGTCGAGCCGGCCGGTGTGCCGCTCGGGCTCCCGCAGCAACCGCCACGCCAGTACGGCCACCACGGCTCCCACCGGCACGTTGATGAACAGCACCCAGCGCCACGACAACCACTCGGTCAGTACGCCACCGACCAGCAACCCGATGGCGAATCCGCCGCTGGCCACGCTGGAGAAGATCGCGAGTGCGCGTACCCGTTCCCGTGGTTCTGTGAACGTGGTGGTGATGAGCGCGAGCGTGCTCGGACCAGCGGCGGCGGCGCCGAGGCCCTGCAGCACCCGGGCGGCGACCAGCCACGCGGCCGAGGTGGCGAGGCCACCGACGAGCGACGCCACCGTGAACACCGCGACGCCGCCGACGAACAACGTACGACGGCCCCACAGGTCGCCGGCCCGCCCGCCCAGCAGCAGGAATCCACCGAACACCAGCAGGTACGCGTTGATCACCCAGGACAGCCCGGTGGGCGTGAAGTGGAGGCTGGACTGGATCCGCGGCAGGGCCACGTTCATCACGGTCACGTCGAGGATGAGCATGAGTTGGCAGGTCACCAGGATGGGCAACGCCAGTCGCGACCGGGTCTGCGGAGCATCGGGCGCCTCGGTGCGCGGCAAGGTGAGCTCTGACAAGGAAACTCCAGGGATAGTGTGAAGCGGAGGTTATCTCCGCTTAAGACAGGGCTATCATATGGAGGACCCCTCCGGTTATGCAAGAGTAACCGGAGACTCTATCCGTTTCTAGCTTGGGAAGTGGCGATGACGACGGTCGGCGAGTCGGCTGCCGCGGCGCCCGGACCCGTGCCGCCAACGGCCGGCCCGGTGGAACCGCCCCGGCCCAAGCGGGCGGACGCTCGCCGCAACTACGACCGGATCGTCGCGGTGGCCTCCGAGGTATTCAGCGAACAAGGCCCCGAGGCCCCGCTCGACGAGATCGCGCGGCGCGCCCACGTCGGCCCCGGCACTCTGTACCGCCGGTTTCGCCACCGCCAGGCACTCATGGAGGCGGTCTACCGGGAGGACATCGCCGAACTCGCCAACCGCGGTCACGAGCTGCTCAGAGAACTGCCGCCGGATCAGGCGCTCGGGGAGTGGCTCCGAGCCCAGGTCGACTGGGTGGTCCGCAAACGCGGCTTCGCCGTCGCGGTGAAGGCCGCGATGGACACCGAGTCGGAAACGTACGAGTGGTGCCGGGCGACGCTCCGCGGCGCGGTGAACCCGCTGGTCGCCGCCGCGCAGCAGGCGGGCGCGGTGCGCGACGACCTGACCACCACGGACATCATGCGGATCGGCCACAGCATCGCCATCGCCGTCGAGGCGGATCCCGACTCAGCCGAGCGCCTGCTGTCGGTGATGCTCGCCGGACTCCGGCCGCAGAATTCCTAGGAAATCCTCGCCGGGAGCGATGAGTTTTCCCCGCTCCACCAGTCAATACGGGTAAGAACTCCAAGCTACGGCGCCCGACTGGAGGTGCGAGATGTCAACCACATTCGAGACGGCTCGAGCCGAGGCGCTGTTCGCCTCGTACGCCCAGCCCTCAGACCAGCTGACCAACGACCAGATCCGTACGGCAGTCGCCGAGACCGTGAGCCGGCTGCACGTGAGCGGATGCGCCGCGTACGTCGCAGGCGAGTACGGCGAGCACCCCGAGACCGCGATCGGGCGGATGTCCTGGGCACTGGCGACCGTCCGCAGCGTCTACCCGGCCCGGCCGCCCGCCACCCGGATGCTGCCCCGCACGCGCTGCCTCAAACTGGTCAGCTGATCACTACCGTCGAGCCCCGCTGGTCCCTCCGCCAGCGGGGCTTCATACTGCCTGACCCGTCAGCGGCATCAGATTGCCATGTCGACGAAGCGGGAGAAGTGCAGCTGGGCGGCGACCGTGACCGTGTCGGTAGGACCGTTGCGGTGCTTGGCGACGATGAAGTCCGCCTCACCCGCCCGCGGCGACTCCTTGTCGTAGTAGTCCTCACGGTGCAGCAGGATCACCACGTCCGCATCCTGCTCGATGCTGTTATGGGCAGCGATCCCGTTTGCCACGAAATTGTGCAGACCGAGCACAGTTGCGTCATACACCGGCCGCTCGCCCAGCGGCTCAATCGCCACGATCTTGTCCCAGTACACGTCATTCGTAGCAAGAATCTCAAGATCGACATCCTCGAGTACCGCAGCGATACGCGCGAGACGATGCCGGCTCGGCGGACGCTTCCACATCGTGCTTCCAGAGAACTGGGTACCCATCGCCGCGGCGAACTCTCGATACGACATTCCACGATCGGCGAGGACGCTACGCACTCGTTGCCATACCTCGACCGGCACCGTGTCTCGATTGGTCTGGCGACGCCTTTGTTCCAACTCAGCCCTGCACCGGCTGACCTGGGTCGCCCGCGCACCGTGCACGCCGATCTCACGAAGGAATCGCAACTGGTCGTCGCCGTCATAGATGCACAAGTGGTATCCGGGCCGGTAGCCGCTCTTGCGTACCTCGTTGATCCGACTGTGGATTCCAAAGCGCAGCAGGAGCGCGGCCTGGTCCTCTACAAGTCGTCGGCTGGTCGAGGCGTAGTAGATCCGTGCGACTTGCTGCTTCTCGTCCCACCACACACAACCGTCAGTCGCCCACAGGTGCTCGAGGAATAAAGCGATCTGCTGCTTCGGCAACGAAAACACCGCCGCTGGGACGAACTTCTCGTAGCTTCGGAGACCGAACAGGCCAAGGGCGTCCAGCCACTCAGCGATCGGGTTTCGCCTTCCGCGCGCCAGGCGATACGGCGCTGGCAGGCGAAGACTGGTGCAGCGCGCCGCAGCGTAGTCGTCTCGTATGGCGGTGATGCCGAAGCGCGATGCCGCTGCTGCAGTGACGGCAGCAAGGTTTTCTTCATCTGTGCTGGCGTACCTTATCGGCTGACGCTTCACGAAAGAGCCGTCTCCAATGAGGTGTCCTAGCAAGATCACCTCTTCATCGAGCCACGCTGTTGTCACCAACGGCGCCGGCACGTGTCTCGCCACCGCGACACGTGTTCCGACCACAAGCTCGCCGAGTCCGCACCAGCCGCTGAACGTCAGGAACGGATGGCTTGCCGTGGCGTCGACCGAACGGCCTGAAGCGAGCCGGAGCTTATAGGTCTCCTTGACGCCGCTTGGAAATGCATGCGTCAGCGTGCGCGGCACGTATCGCAGCGACTCATCGAGCGCCCAGACCGGGATCTCCCGCCCGTCAGTGGCAAGCAGTTCGCCGAGAGTGATCTCGGCACCATTGTCGGCGCGCAGAAGCCGTGTTTCAGCGGTGAGGCAGCCCGACTCACGAAGGTCCGACAGTTGCGGCCTTTTGTCGGTACGTTGCTCCGGCCCACGGTTCAGCTGGCTGACCGCGACCACCGGGCACTCGACCTCCTTGGCCAGCAACTTCAAGCCCCGGGACAGCTCGGCGACCTCCTGTTGCCGACTCTCCACCCGCTTCGGCGAGGTCATCAGCTGCAGATAGTCCACGATGATCAGCTTGAGATCGTTGCGCTGCTTGAGCCGCCGCGCTTTGGCCCGGATCTCCATGAGCGTCATGTTCGGGGTGTCGTCGACGAACATCGGCGCCTCGGAGATCTCGCCCATCCGGCGGGCCAGCTTCGTCCAGTCGTCGTCGGACAACCCACCTGACCGCAGTACGTGCAGCGGCACCCGCGACTCGGCTGACAGCAGCCGCATCACGATCTCGACCTTGCTCATCTCCAGGCTGAACACCAGACTGGCCAAGCTGTTACGAATCGATGTGGCGCGTACGAAGTCCAACGCGGCCGTCGAGTTGTGCGTCGGGATCATCGACCTGCCAGCGAGATACAGGTGGTCATCGTTGTCGACTTCGACGCATCGCACCGGAACGCTCGGGATCGGTCGTACGTCGACGATGAAACGCGAACCGGAACGCACGGTGGTGGTGCTTCGGCGACGCTCCTTGTGGGCGATCCGCTTGCGCTCCAGCCGGAACACGTCGTCCTGGGTCGTGAACGTCAGGGTGTACGCCACCGAAGACTTCTCCGTACGACCTCTTACCCGTTTCGTAGTCACCTGGCAGCGGTACCCGAGGCTCACGACCAGCTCGTACGTGTCTTCAGCCAACCGCTGGTTGGTCACTGAGAACTGGACGGCTCCGTCCTTGTGCGCATAGCCGTCGGTGTCGAGCAGTCCGGCGAGCAGCGCGCGCCGCTGCGTCTCGGATCCCCGCAGATATCCGGCCGGAATGTGCTTGTTGTCCAGGATCCCGAGAGTTCGCAGGAGTCCGGTTACGGTGCCGAGCCGCAGCCAGCACGAGCGGCATTGCCGCCTGCCCGTACCCATTCCGGCGGTCGGGCCACCGCAGTCCGGACAAGTCGGCGCGGGGACTGGATCTGACATGAACCGCGCCTTGCCTCCGCAGGACTGCCCGCAGCAACGAACGTTGCTCGCCTTGGGCGTGAACTGCTTGCCGCATACCACGCAGTTGCGGTCCGGAATTGGATCCGGACTGGGCAACAGGATGCTGTAGACCTTGGGTCCGCTCGGGCGTACCTCGAAGCCTTCGCCCTCCACATACGCGACGATCTCCGGGTCGTCCGTGGTGAACCGGGGCGCGGCGGAGTGACCGTCTCCGAGCCAGACGCCCAGCACGTACGGCGGGATCAGCAACTCGCGCGCTGGCAAGGTCAACGGCCGGGCGTTGGTGACGGAGTGATTGAGGCGTCGGTCCGCGGTCTCCGTACGTAGCGTCGCGGCGATCTCCTCGGTGGTCCGTACCTCCGGCTCCCTACCGTAACGACGGGACGTACGAGTGTGGGTGGACCACTGATGCCAGGCGTCGGCCACGATCACCGAGCCGTCCGAGAACTCGACCTCGAAGCACGGCCGGCCATGTAGCACGTCGGTCGCGGCGACGACCGTCGTCGCCCTGCCGTCAGCCCCGATCAACTGATCGCCGGCCCTGACTTCTCCCATGGTCGTCCAGCCGTCCGGGGCGGCGAGCGGAGTGTCCAACGCCAACGCCTTGCCCAGACCAGGTCTTCCGGCGACGACGATCAGCTGGCCGGGGTGCAGGCCGTTGAGCAGGCGGTCCAGGTCGGTGAAGCCGGTCGGGGCACCGGTCATCTCGCCGGCATTGGCGCCGATCGACTCGATCTCGTCCAAGGCGGGCTGCAGCAGCTCGCCGAGCATCGCGAAGTCTTCGCTGACCCGGCGCTCGGTCACGTCGTACACGGCCTGTTGTGCCAGGTCGACCACGTCGTCGACGTCGCGGCCCGTGCCGGCGGCGGAACCGTACCCCAGTTGAACAATTCGGGTGCCGGCCTCGACCAGGCGGCGCAGGATGGCGCGTTCGGCGACGATTCTCGCGTAGTACGAGGCGTTGGCAGCCGTCGGGACGCTGGAGATCAGGGTGTGCAGGTACGGCGCCCCGCCGATCCGGCCGAGCTCGCCGGCCTGGGTGAGCGCCGCGGCGACGGTGATCGCGTCGGCGGGCTCGCCGCGACCGTACAGGTCGAGGACGGTGTCGAAGACCAGGGCGTGCGCCGGCTTGTAGAAGTCGACGGTACGCACGATCTCGACAACGTCGGCGATCGCGTCCTTCGACAGCAGCATGCCGCCCAGTACGCACTGCTCGGCGGCGATGTCCTGCGGCGGCGTACGGTCGAACTGCCCGTCGATGGCGTCGGCGGCCTGCAGCCGTGGTCCGATCGGCCGCACCTCGTCTGAAACCGCCACGTGTCCCCGCCCCTCGGTCTTGCAAAGCCCCCCTGCGCCACCATCACACATCGCCGGTACGACAAGAACCTCCCGCGCCGACGGCCCCACTCCTCCAATGGCAATCCGCAGGCCATGACCATAGGAACCACAGGTGCCCCGGTTCAAACGGGCCTGTGAACGAGTCTCTGGACAACCTGTGGACATCGCCGGGGGAGCTGTGCACTGCGTTGTGCACAGGCTGTGGAAATCACCTGGGGAAACCGAAGGATCTGTGGACTGACCTGCGATGACACCGTCCCCACGGTGTGGACGAAACTACGTCGGGCGTGTCACCCGACGGGCGTGTCACGCGCGCCGCGACTTGGCGTCCAGGAAGGCTCGGAACCTCTCGTACGGCCACGTGTTGATCACCTGGTCAGCGGTCACCCAGCCGCGCCGTGCGGTCAAGGTCGCATAGCGTACGTACCCCAGTTGGGGGACCGAGTGGGCGTCGCTGTCGATGGTGAAACGGACCCCGTGGCGTTGCGCCCAGCGGATGTGCTCGTCGCGCAGGTCCAGCCGCTCCGGCCCGCCGTTGATCTCCAGCGCCGTCCCGGTACGCGCCGCCGCGGCGAACACCGCGTCGAAGTCCAGGTCGATCGGCTCCCGCTTGCGCAGCCGCCGCCCCGTCAAGTGCCCGATGACGTGCACGTACGGGTTCTCGCACGCCCGGATGATCCGGCGGGTCTGCTCCTCCGCCGACAGCCGGAAGGCATTGTGGACACTCGCCACGCACACGTCGAACTCTTTGAGCACCTCGGAAGGCCAGTCCACAGAGCCGTCGGGCCCGATGTTGAGCTCGCTGCCGTGCAACAACTTCAGGTCCGGATACTTGCCCTGCAGCTCGGCCAGTTCGGCCCGCTGCGCCCGCGCCTTCTCCAGCGTCATCCGCTGCATCACCAGATCCGGCGCGTGGTCGGTGACCGCGTAGTACTCGTAACCCCGCTCGGCGGCGGCCGCGATCATCTCCTCCAGCGACGCCACGCCGTCGGTGAGATTGGTGTGGGTGTGCAGGTCGCCCTTCAGATCCTGCTCGGTCACGAGATCCGGCAGTTCACCGCGCGCGGCCACCTTCACCTCGCCGGTGTCCTCCCGCAACTCGGGCGGAATCCACTGCAGGCCGAGGCGCTCGTACACCGCGTGCTCGGTGTCGGCGACCAGAAGCTCGCCCGACTCCGCGTCGAACAGGCCGTACTCGGACAGTTTGAATCCCTTGTGTACGGCGATCTCCCGCACCCGTACGTTGTGCTGCTTGCCGCCCGTGAAGTACTGCAGCGCCGCGCCCCAGCACTCCAGCGGGATCACGCGCAGGTCGATCTGCAGTCCTTTGAACGTGCGTACCGACGTCTTGGTGTCGCCGGACGCGATGACCTCCAGCACCTGCGGCAGTTCCCGGAACGCCGCCATGATCCCGTGCGGCTCGTCGGAGGCGACCAGGATGTCCACGTCGCCGATCGTCTCCCGACCCCGCCGCAGCGACCCCGCGTACGTGCACCGTTGGCAGCCGGTGACCTGCCGCAACTCCGCGACGATCTCCTCGGCGATGGCGAGCGCCGTGGACAGCAGCACCCGCTCGCCGGACTGCTGCAACATGACGATGCCGGCGCGGATGTTCTCCTCGGTCTTCGGGCCGAACCCCTTGAGTACGCGCAGGCCGCCGGTGTCGAGTGCCTCGGTCAACGCCTCGAGGCTCGCGATGCCCAGCTCGCGGTAGAGCAGCAACGCCTTCTTCGGCCCCAACGTCGGGATCCGAGACAGGTGGCGCACCCCCGGCGGTACGTCAGCCCGCAGCTCCTCCAGCTGAGTGAACGTGCCGTCCCTGACCGCCTGGGCGGCCTTCGCCGCGATCGACCTGCCGACGTTGGGGATCTGCCGGATGCCGGCCTCGTCCAGGGTGGACAGGTCCTCGTGGTGCCCCGCGACCGCCCGCGCGGCCTTCTCGTACGCCCGCGCCTTGAACGCGTCGCCGCCGATGATCGCGAGGAGGTCGGCGTACTCGGCGAGCAGCGCCGCTACGTCCTGGTTGGCTCGCCCCACGGTCGCAGTCTAGGCCGTGCCCGGTGGTGACCCGCTACTCGTGGTAGAGGCCGGCCGGGGCGTCCTGGATCTTGTCGGCCGGCGGCTTCTCGACCTCGACCTTGGTGCCGAAGTCGAAGTACCTCATCTTCTGCACCACGGTGCTGGTCCTGCCGTGCCGCTCGATCTTCATGGTCGTCTTCAGCGTGGTCAGTCGCCCCTGATCGTCGACGGTCGCCTCGAACGGGACCTTGCCGGCCTGCGGGCCGAGCCGCTGCAGCATCTTCTCCAACTGCTGCTTCTGAGCCGGCTTGGCGTACTTGTCGAGGTATTTGTGCAGGTCGAGCGTGCCCCGGTACGTGTTCTCACCGACCTGCTTCACGTCGTCGGAGGCGGCCAGCAGATAGTCGGCGTTGCCGACCGGGTTGCCGGCGCCCGCGAACGAGTTGCCGGCCGGCAGGTTCGTGGTGTCGACGTGCAGCCAGCGGCCCATCATCTCGACGTACAGGTCCGTGTCGAGGATCCGCATCTGGATCTTGTGGCCGGCGACCTCCATGTTCGCCAGGCCGACCTTCCTGCCCAGGTCGTACGCGCCGTCGGAGGTGACCGTCATCTGGTCGATCGTGACCGTCGAGGTGAACTTGAAGCTCTCGGTCTCGATCTTCTGGTACGACTGCGTCAACACCGTGACCGGAGCCGGCGGCTTCGCGCCCGCAGGCCCGTCCTGGACCCGCGCCGTGTCCGAGGACTTGCAGCCGGCCGCCGCGATCGCGACCGCGGCGAATACCGCCACCGCCCCGATGATCCTGCGTCGCATCTGCCCGGCTCCCCTCCGTACGCGTCGGTCGCGCGACTTGCAAGGCTACCTAGGCACCCCAACCGAAACGGCCCGGTCGGGACTGCGACCGGGCCGTGCTTCGTACTCGAGAAGTTACTTCGCCGCTACGATCTCCACCGGGATGGTCGCCGACACCTCGGGGTGCAGCCGGACCTTGACCTGGTAGTTGCCGACAGCCTTGATCGGGCCGGGCAGCTCCACGCGGCGCCGGTCCACCTGGGGGCCGCCGGCTGCGCGGACCGCGCTGGCCACCTCGGCCGACGTGATCGAGCCGAAGAGGCGACCGGCGGTGCCGGCCCGGGCGGTCAGCTTGACGTCGAGCGCCTCGAGCTGGCCCTTGACCTCCTCGGCCTGGCCGAGGTCGCGGATCTCGCGCACCTCACGGGCCCGCTTGATCGTGGCGACCTGCTTCTCGCCGCCCCGGGTCCAGCGGATGCCGAACCCCTGCGGCAGCAGGTAGTTGCGGCCGTACCCGTCCTTGACCTCGACGATGTCGCCGGGCGAACCGAGACCCGACACCTCCTGGGTAAGGATGATCTTCATCTGCTGATCCTCCTTACCGGGTCTGACTCTTGTACGGCAGCAACGCCATCTCGCGGGCGTTCTTGATCGCGCGGGCGATCTGGCGCTGCTGCTGGGAGCTCACCCCGGTGACCCGGCGAGCGCGGATCTTCTGCCGGTCCGAGATGAACTTGCGCAGCAGCGCGGTGTCCTTGTAATCGACGTAGGTGATCTTCTCCTTGTGGAGAGGATTCACCTTCTTCTTCGGCTTGCGTACGGCCGCGGGTTTAGGCATTGCTCATGTCTCCAGTTACTCAAGATCGCTTGTCAGAATGGGGGCTCTTCGTCGTACGACTGGCCGCCGGGTGCGTTGGACGCCCCCGATGCCGCCGGGGTCGCCGCGGCCCACGGATCGTCGCCGGCGAAACCGCCGCCGTTGGACGATCCACCGGAGGCGCCGAAACCGCCACCTCCGCCGGAGCTACGCGACATCCGCTGCACCTTGGCGGTGGCGTACCGCAGCGACGGGCCGACCTCGTCGACCTCGAGCTCGTACACGGTCCGCTTCTCGCCCTCGCGGGTCTCGTACGACCGCTGCTTCAGCCGACCCTGGACAACCACCCGGGTGCCCCGCGTGAGCGACTCGGCGACGTTCTCCGCCGCCTGGCGCCACACGTTGCAGGTCAGGAACAGCGCGTCGCCGTCCTTCCACTCACCGGTCTGCTTGTCCAGGAACCGCGGCGTGGACGCGATGCGGAACTTCGCGACCGCGGCGCCCGACGAGGTGAAGCGCAGCTCCGGATCGTCGACCAGGTTGCCGACGACCGTGATTACGGTGTCTCCTGCCATGGTTTGCTCCCTGTCATATCGCGGGTTCTTCTGCGTCCGCCGCCCCGTTGGATCAGCTATTCACCGTGCCACACGGGTGTGACGTCGCGCCGGAACACGCGGAGCTGCTATCGCAGGTCCGGACGAATCACCTTGGTACGCAGCACCGACTCGTTGAGTCGCATCTGGCGTTCCAGCTCGGCAACGGCGGCGGGCTCGGCCTGCAGGTCGATCACCGCGTAGATGCCCTCTGACTTCTTCTGAATCTCGTACGCGAGGCGCCGGCGGCCCCACACGTCGAGTTTCTCCACCGATCCGCCCGACGTACGGATGACGTTGAGGTACGTCTCCAGCGACGGGGCAACGGTGCGCTCCTCGAGATCTGGATCGAGGATCACCATGACTTCGTAGTGACGCAAAACGATCTTCACCCCCTGTGGTCTCAGCGGCCACGGTCCATCCGTGGCAGGAGGTCGTCGCGTCGTCCACACACTCGAGCCGCGGACTCTGCCCGCTGATCCCTGGCGGGATTGCCCGCCGCGGTGTGAACTGAGAGCCCATCCGGTTGATCTTGACTCCGGACAGACCACTAACAATAACAGGCCGCGCGGGTCGGGCTCCGTGTGGAGTCGTCCCGCGCGGCCTATGCGAGCCGCGGGGCGCCCTATCCGAATTGTCTGGGTGGGACCTGGGGAGGAACGACCACACCGACGAAGTGGAATCAGGCGCCCCGCGGGGCTTGTGTGTATGTAGTTGTCAGAAGCTTGCTCGGGCGGCGCGTGCTACCACGATCGTACGCAGCGCCGCCACACCGACACCGAGCAGGCAGATCGCCGCGATCAGCGCGAGCGTCGTGGTGCCGGGGCCGCGGGTGTTGTTGGTACGCACCATCGGGCCGACAGCATCGTTCTTGCTGTCGCCGCCGGTGCCGTTGTCGTCAGCCGGCGCGCCGACGGCGCCGCTGTCGTCGCTGGGGTCGTTCGCTTCCGCACCGTCACCGGCGGGTGGTACGGCACCGCGCGCCACCGGGTCGTGGATCGAGTCCGGGCGGGAGCCGGCGTTCGGCTGGGAGCCGGTGGTGCCGCTGCCCGAGTTGGAGCCGCCGGAGCCCGTACCGCCGGAACCGGAGCCGGGGTCTGTGCCGTCGTTCGGGTCGCTGGCCGGCGGCGCGGCGAGCACCGAGACCTTCGTGGCTTCGGTCTTGTTGCTCAGCGTCAGAAGACCGCCGCAATTCGGCACCAGGGTCAGGTCGACCGGTCCGGAGGCGAAGGGCACCTCCAGCGAAGCACCCTTCCCGATCACGACCTTCTGGCCGTCGGACCAGGTCATCGCCTTGCCGTTGGCGAAGGGCGTCGCCGACGTGCCGAGATCGTTGACGACCAGCACCTTCGCCGGTCCGTCACTCGTCGCCTGTGTGGACAAGGAGTCCTTGTCGGGTGACGACGAAGGCGAGGTGGACAGCAGGCCACAGCCACCGTCGAACGTCACGGTCGGCACAGCGGCGGTTGCGGGGAGCGCGAGCAGTCCGATCGCTCCGGCACCGACCACGCTTGCGGCAGCCCATACGGCAACGCGCACCGACCGGCGTTTCGACATCTTCCTCACGTTTCAAACTCCCCAGGTCATTGGGTGACGACACTCTCGGGTACGTCATCCGGCCTAACGATCGATCTTGGCGGCCGGTGACGCTACGTGGGCGCGATTTTGTACCAAGAGGCCGCCCGTTCGCTAGACCCGATCTCTAATAAAGCCCATTTCGATGGCACTTCAGTCGTATAAATCACTGCTTGCAACACCGACTATGCCAAGCGTGGACGAATCGCGCCACCCAAGATGATCGTGGCGGCCTCGCGACACCGGGGCGGCCGGTTGTCCGACCCAACCCGTAGGCTCCGGTCATGCGCATCGGAGCACATGTGGATGCGGCCGATCCGCTCGCCGAGGCAGCCGCGCGGGACGCCCAGGTCGTGCAGTTCTTCCTGTCGGATCCGCAGGACTGGCGACCCCCGCCGAAGACCCGGCCCGACGCGGACGCGCTGCGCAGCACCGAGATCGACGTGTACGTGCACGCGCCGTACGTGATCAACGTGGCGACGCTGAACAACCGGATCCGGATCCCGAGCCGGAAGATCCTCGACGACCATGCCGCCGGGGCCGCCGACGTCGGCGCGAAGGCCTTGATCGTCCACGGCGGTCACGTCACTAAGGGTGACGACGTCGCTAAAGGTCTCGATAACTGGCGCAAGACTTTCGAGTATGCCGAGAAGGCCGGCGGATACCCGCTGCCGATCCTGATCGAGAACACCGCCGGCGGCACCAACGCGTGCGCCCGCAAGTTCGACATGCTGGCCCGCCTGTGGGACGTGGTCGGCCCGTACGGGGTCGGCTTCTGCCTGGACACCTGTCACGCGCACGCCGGCGGCGAGGAGTTGCTCGACATCGTCGAGCGGGTCAGGTCAATCACCGGACGGGTCGACCTGGTGCACGCGAACAACTCGCGAGACGCTTTCGACTCGGGTCGCGACCGGCATGAAAACCTGGAGTCCGGAGAGATCGACGCGGACCTGATCGTCGAGGTGATCCGTACGGCGGAGTCGCCGGTGGTGGTAGAGACGCCGGGCGGCCGGACCGGGCAGTCGGCGGACATCGCGTACCTGCGCAAGCGGTTGGCGGACACGAGGCAGTGAGGGAACCGGAGGGCACGGCGTGGTGACGGGGAACAACGAGATCACGCCTGGCGTGTCCACTTCGACCGACACCACCGCCCCCCCGGACCAGGACCCGCCGACTGACTCCGCTCCCGCCGATCCGCCCGAGGGTGCCGCCTCGTCCAATCCGGACCAAGCCGACTCGCCCGCCACCGCTCCGGCCGACCTGGAACAGGCCGAGGCACCGGCGGAGGGCGCGCCGGAGCAGGTGACCGTGGAGCCGGCAGCGTTGGAGCGGTGGGAGAAGTTCGCGGCTGACCCTGACGTACCAGTGTTCGAGGAGGTGCCGCGGTGGCGGCGGGTCCTCCGGGGTGTACGGCGGTTCGCCGTACACGAGTGGACGGTAGCGAGCGGGATCAGCCTGGGGCTTGCCGTGGTGATGACCTGGCCGACGATGCGGCATCCGACCCGTACCATCCCTCAGGACATCTACGACCCGCTGCTGCAAGCGTGGCAGGTGGCCTGGGGCGGGCACGCGCTGCGGACCGATCCGGCGAATCTGTGGGACTCCAACGCGTTCTTCCCGGAGCAGGACAGCTTCGCGTACAGCGACACGCTGCTCGGGTACGCGCCGCTCGGCATGCTCGGCTCGGGGCCCGAGGCGGCGGTGCTGCGCTACAACATCCTGTTCGTGCTGCTGCACGCGCTGGCGTTCTTCGGCGCCTACGCGTTCGTACGCCAACTCGGCGCCCGTTGGCCGGGGGCGGCCGTGGCCGGGGCGGCGTTCGCGTACGCGCCCTGGCGGCTGGCCCACGGCGGGCACATGAACATCCTCTCGACCGGCGGCATCGCCCTGGCGCTGGCGATGCTGGCCCGCGGGCACGGCTATTCGCTGCAGCACGGCTACCGCCCCGAGCGGGCGAAACCCGCCTGGGCACTGGTCGGGTGGCTGGTCGCCGCCTGGCAGTTGACGCTCGGCTTCGGTCTCGGTCTTCCTTTCGGGTACGCCCTGCTGCTGACCGCCGTAGTCGCCGCGATCTGGTGGGTGGCCGCCTGGGTGCGGGGCCGGCGCCGGCCATATTCGCCGCAGTTGTTGCTGTTCAACCTCGGCGGGGGTCTGCTGTTCGCCGCGACGACGGTGGCGATGGCGCTGCCGTACCTGCGGGTGCGGGACGCGTACCCGAACGCGGTCCGTACGGAGCTCGAGCTGACCTGGTATTCGCCGCCGCTGCGCGGGTTCATCACCAGTCCCGCGGAGTCCTGGCTGTGGGGCTCGGCGCACGAGCCGGCCCGCCAGGCGCTGAAGTTCCCCGCGGAGATGACCGTGCTGCCAGGGCTCGTCCTGATCGGGCTGGCGCTGGTCGGCCTGTTCCTGTCGATCTGGTCGGTACGGCAGCGGATCCTGCTCGCCGCCGGTGTCGCGGTCACCGTGGCCCTCGCCCTCGGCCCCAACCTGTACGGCGGCGGCGCGTACGGCTACCTGCTGCTCTACCGCCACCTGCCCGGCTGGGACGGCATCCGTACGCCCGGCCGGCTGATCGTCTGGACCACGCTGCTGCTCGGGATCCTCGCCGCGGGAGCGGTGTGCGGGTTCGCGGAGCGGGCACGGCGTACCGCCGAGTTGACCCAGGTGGACGAGCGGGTGGCCGCCCGGCCGCCGCTGCCGCTGCGGATCGCGCTGCTGGTGCCGGTGCTGATGGTGCTGGTGGAGGGGTTCAACGTGACCCCGCATCCGGACGTACCGGCCGAGCCGGCGGCGCTGCGCGACGTGTCCGGCCCGGTGCTCGTGCTGCCGTCCGGGCAGCTGGAGGACCAGATCACGATGCTCTGGTCGACCGACGGCTTCCCCCGCCTGGTCAACGGCGGCAGCGGCTTCAACCCGCCGAAGCTGGACGAGATCCGCAAAGCCACCGCAAACTTCCCCGATCCGCAGAGCATCGAGTACCTGCGGCAACTCGGGGTCAAGACCGTGGTGGTGCTGCCGCAGCTGGGCCCGACCCAGCTGGCGAACACCCCGTGGGCTCAGGCCCCCCGCAAGCCCGTCGACGGGCTCGGGGTCAGCCGTCGCGACGTGGACGACGCGGTGGTGTTCACGATCCAGTAGGCCGCACAGCCCGGGCACGTGCCGGTGCCCCGCCGCCGGCCAACCAGCGCTGCAGTGAAGCCACCCAACCCGCGTCCGGTACGCCGGCGAACGCGCCACCGTCGGGATCGTCGCCGTTGGGAGTGCGTACCACGTCCAACTCGGGGCGCAGCACTTCCCGGGCGACGAGCACCACCAGCACCCACAGCGTGATCATGCGGGCGAGTGCGGCGAACACGAACACCCATTCCGGGAAGATCTCGTTGCCGCTGGCCATCATCAGCTCGCCGTAGAAGGCCAGGAAGTAGCACACCTCCGCGACCTGCCACGCCAGGAACGCACCCCACCGGGGCCGCGCCAGTACGGCCAGCGGAATCAGCCACAGTACGAACTGCTGCGACCACACCTTGTTGACCAGCAGGAAGCAGGCGACCACCAGGAACGCCAGCTGCGCCAACCGGGGTCGGCGGGGAGCCACGAAGGCGAGCAGTGCGATCCCGACACAGCACAGCGCGAACAGCAGCGTCCACGCGGTGTTGAGTCGGGAGGGGTCTCCGGCGATCCAGTGGAACACGTCGAACCCGGGTTGCCTGCCGCCGGGGAAGTGCGACCCGATGTACCAGAGGGTGCCCCAGTCGACGCCGCGTACCGAACTGAAGTGGAAGAACTGCAGCCAGGAGTCACGCCACAGCAGCGCCACCGGCGCGTTCAGCGCGGTCCAGGTCAGCGCCGCCGTACCGAATGTGATCCCCAGCGCCTCCCACCGGCGGGTACGCAGCCCGAGCAGGAACAGCGGTCCGATCAGGAACAACGGATAGAACTTGGCCGCGATCGCCAACCCCAGCAGTACGCCCGCGAGCCCGGGTCTCCGTCGGCCCCAGGCGTACAGCGCGAAGGTGGTGAGCGCGATGACCAGCAGATCCCAGTTGACTGTCGCCGAGACCAATATGCCAGGCGCCAGCGCCAGCAGCGCCGCATCCCACGGTCTGGCTCGCCGCATCGCCAGGACTGCGCCGACGGCACCGACCGCGAGGATGCTCAGCACCAGCGCGTTGATGTTGTAGAACCACTGGCCTTCGTTGATCCCGCCGCGGTCGCGCATGCTGACGCCCAGCGCGTGCACCGGCAGTCCGATCGCACCCATGAAGGCACCGGTGAGCACCGGGTACTCGACGGCGTGGTCGCGGTAGGGCACCTTGCCCTCGGAGAGCCCTTCGCTGTAATAGAGCGCCAGTACGTCCGTGTAGCAGTACTGCTTGTACTGCTTCAGGTCACTCCACGCCCCGTCCTGACATGGCGACTTCTGCACCCAGTGGGCGGCGAGCAGCAGCGCCGCCAGGGCCAGGACCACGCGTACCGGGGTCCAGAACCGGTGCCCGGGGGGCACGGCGTGCTCCCCGAGCGGGCCGCCTATCGCCTCCGACAGGCCGCGTACCACCGGGTCGGTGTTGGCGGGCCGGTCGGCGTCACCGGCCGGATCGGTCTGCTCGGACTCGTCGGTGAGTTGCCGCTCCATGAGATGGCATCCTGCCCTAGAGCCCGACCTGGACACCACCTGCCCGTCGTGCGGGCAGGTGGTGCCGGTCGTCAGCGGGTTACGGTCCGCCGCACCACGGGTCGGTCGGCCGACACGTCGGCGAGTCGCTGGGCAACGGTGCCGTGTCGGTCGGCTTCGGGGGCCCGTGCGGCTTGCTGTGCTTCGGGCTCGGCGTGGGCGACGGTGACGGCGACTTCGCGTTGCCTGCCCCCTCGTCGCCCCGGTAGCTGGGGCTCGGGAACTGCTTGATCGGCTTGCCCGCGAGCGCCTTGTTCATGAAGGCCTTCCAGATCTTTCCCGGGAGACCAGCGCCGTAGATCGCCATGCCCTCCTTGGTCTTGATCGGGCCCTCCTTGCCCTTGCTCCCGATCCAGACCGCGGCGGCCAACTGTGGGGTGTAGCCGCACATCCAGGCGTGGGCGTTGTCCTGGGTCTTGTTGTACTGCCAGGTGCCGGTCTTGGCGGCCGAGGGGCGCCCGTTGTCGAGGTCGTTGCCACCGGCGGTGACCACCTGGCGCAGTACGTGGTCCGCGTCGGCCGCCGACTCCTTGCTGAACGCCTCGGTGGTCTCCGGCTCGACCTTCGCGATCTCCTCGTCGCCCCGCGAGACCCGCTCCACGAAGTGCGCCTTGGCCGACGTACCGTTCGCGGCGAAAGTGGCGAAGCCGTTGGCGTTGTCGAGCACGGAGACCGGGTACTGCCCGATGCCCACCTCGGTGCTGAAGTGCTTGGCGGCGTCCTTGTCGCTCAGGTCGATGTGGTCGTACGTGCCGTTGCCGTTGGGGCTGTCCAGTACCCGGATGCCGGCTTTCTGGGCAAGGTCGAGCACCTTCTCCTTACCCAGCTTGTACGTCAGCGCGTAGTACACCGTGTTCAGCGACATCACCGTCGCGCGCTCGAGCGTGCACCGCTTGCACCGGTTGTTGTTCTCGGAGTTGCTGATCGGGCTGGTGCGGTCCGGGAACTTCTGCGGCGACGAGCCGTCCCAGTACGACTTGATCGAGTAGTCGTTCTCCAGCGCCGTGGCCAGCGCGTACGCCTTGAACGAGGAGCCGGGTGGGTGACGGGAGCCGGCGTAGTCGAACCCGGTGACGCCGTGCTTGCCGCCGTAGTAGGCGCGCACCCGGCCAGTGCCGGGTTCCACGGCGACGAGGCCGGTGGCCAGGTTCTTCGGTTCGCCCTTCAACACCGACGTGGCCGCGCTCTCGGCGGCTCGCTGCATCCTGGTGTCGATCGTGGTCTTGATCGTGTAGCCGCCGGTGTAGATCTCCTGCTCGCTGATGCCGAGCTGGCCGAGCTCCTGCACGACGTACTTCTTGATCAGACCGGTCGGCTTGTCCAGGCCGAACTGGGCGCCCTGGGCTTCCTTGGCGGGTCGGGTCTTCGGGAACTTCGCGTTGCTGGCGGTCGCCGCGTCAAGCCAGTGGGAGTGGACCATGTTGTCCAGCACCCACTGCCAGCGTTCCTTCGCCCGGTCGGCGTTGTTCTCCGGGTCGTACCCGGACGGGTTCTTGATCACCGTGGCGAGCAGCGCGCCCTCTTCGGGCTTCAGCTTCTCGACCGGCTTGTTGAAGTACGCCTCGCTGGCGGCCTCGATCCCGTACGCGTTGCGTCCGAAGTAGATGGTGTTGAGGTAGCCCTCCAGGATCTGGTCCTTGGTCTGCTCCCGGTTGAGCTTCACCGCCATCACGGCTTCTTTGAGCTTCCGGGTGTACGAGTGCTCCCGCGTGAGGTCGAGCGCGTTCCGTACGTACTGCTGGGTGATGGTCGACGCGCCCTCGACGTCGTCGTCGGTGATGTTGTTCCAGGCGGCCCGGGCGATGCCCTTGGTGTCGATCCCGTTGTTCGTGTAGAACGTACGGTCCTCGGCGGTCACCACGGCGTGCTGGACGTGCTTCGGGATCTTGTCGATCTTGACGAACTTCCGGTTCTCGGTGCCGACCCGGGCGAGCACCTTGCCGTCCGCCGACAGGATCGTCGAATTCTGCTTCATGTTCGCCAGGTCGGTCGGCGTCGGCACGTTCACCACGAAGTACGTACCCGCGATGACCATCAGGCCGAGCAGCATCACCGCGACGGAGCAGAACGCCACCATCTTGCGGCGCCGTGCCCGCTTCTTCGCGAGCTGGCCGGCGCCGGGGCGCTGCCGATGGCGGTCCATCCGACTGGGACCGGGCTCGCCGTTCGGCATTCCGGGGCGTACCTGGGCGCGGCCGGTGGCGCCCCCGACGGACGCCCGGCCGACGGCGGCGCGGCCTACCGCGGCGCTCCCCGAGGCTTCGCCGGCGCCAGCGTTACCCACCGAGGCCCGACCGACAGAGGCACGGCCCACCGAGGCGCGACCGGCAGGCCGGCTCGAACCACGGGAGCCGCTGCCCCAGTTGGAGGAGCCGTCCCAGCCGGCGGAGTCGTGCGAAGCGCTGTGCCGGCCGGACGAGCGGCCGTTGCCACCCCGGCCCGAGAGCTCGGACAGGAAGCTGTCCAGCCCGTCGTCGTGGGAGCCCCGCCGCTGCGGGCCCGGGGGTCGGGCCGAACCGCGATAGGGATCAGTCATCGAAACACCATGCCGGTCGGGGGCGGAATGCGTACACCGCCCGATGCGGAACTGGGCAAGTCATTCGGTGCGCGGCGATCCTACTTCGGGCGAGGTTACAGCCTCGCCCGCAGATTGCGAGCCTCACTCAGCCGCCTCCCGGCGGGTGTCGTCGGCCGCGGCCAGGCCGTCCCGCCCCAGCCGGTACTGCTGGGCGAGATGATTCCAGTCGCAGTTTCGGCACACCTCGACCACGAAAACCTGGAACTCCCGGTACGCCATCGCGAGCACCGGAAGCTCTGTCCGGCTCCTCGCCTGACCCGCGCTGTGACGCAGCTCGTCGCCATATATGTAGTGCACCTGCCACAGGTTCTCGCGGCGGCACACAGGGCACCGAATGTCGGTCGCCTCCCCGTGGTACTTGGCGGCGCTCTTCAGGTACGGCGAAGCGTCGCACACCTCGGAAACCCCGATGCGACCCGAGTAGACCTCACGCAGCAGCGCTCGCTTCTGGAGCGAGTAGTCGACCACCTGCCGCTGGGTACGCACGCTAGCGAGGGTACGCGTCAACCCGCGAAGTCCGCATCCGTCGCCGGTTCACACCACTTGTGCGGGGTAGCTCACCTTGCCTGGTCGTACCCGTGGATCTAGAGTTGCGATGTATCGGACCGATACATCGGTTCGCGTACCGACAACCGAGGGAGGGTGGTTCTGATGTTTGAACTGGCCATCCTCGGGCTACTGCACGAAACCCCGATGCACGGGTACGAGCTGCGCAAACGCCTGACGACCATGCTCGGGGCGTTCCGCGCGGCGATCAGCTACGGCTCCCTCTATCCGACTCTGCGCCGGATGCAGGAAGCCGGTTGGATCGCGGTGGACGCACCGGATCCAGCGGCCACGGCACCCCCGCTGACCGGTCGGCGGGGCAAGGTTGTGTATCGGCTCACCGCCGAGGGCAAAGAACGATTCCAGGATCTGCTGGCTCACACCGGGCCGGAGACGTACGAAGATCCTGGCTTCGGGGTGCACTTCGCGTTCTTCTCCCGCACCGACACCGCGACCCGGCTACGGATTCTCGAAGGTCGCCGGCGCCGGGTCGAGGAGCGGCGCGAAGGGCTACGCGAGACGCTGTTCCGCGCCGCGGAACGGCTCGACGAATACACCCTCGAGCTGCAACGCCACGGGCTCGAGGCCTGCGACCGCGAAGTCCGCTGGTTGGAGGAGCTCATCGCCTCCGAACGGGAAGGGCAACCCCCGACCGTGACCGTGGTCGAGCCGAGCGCCACACCGTCGTCCCGAACCCGGGCCGGCCATCCCACCCCACAAGATTCGAGCCGGGACGACCCGCACCCCAATCGCGGGTCGCAGCGGCAGTGATTATGAAGGAGGCACGCGCGATGGGTTCAGTTCGCGTCGCCATCGTCGGTGTCGGCAACTGCGCCTCGTCGCTGATCCAGGGCGTCGAGTATTACCAGAACGCCGACCCCGCGGATCGCGTACCCGGCCTGATGCATGTCGAGTTCGGCGACTACCACGTACGAGACGTGGAGTTCGTCGCCGCATTCGACGTCGATGCCAAGAAGGTCGGCCGGGACATCGCCGAGGCGATCGTCGCCAGCGAGAACAACACGATCAAGATCAGCGACGTACCGCCGACGGGTGTCACCGTGCAACGCGGCCCCACCCTCGACGGGCTCGGCAAGTACTACCGGGCGACCATCGAGGAGTCCGACGAGGACGCCGTCGACGTGGTCGCGGCACTGCGCGCGGCTCAGGTCGACGTGGTGGTGTCGTACCTTCCGGTGGGTTCGGAAGAGGCCGACAAGTTCTACGCCCAGTGCGCGATCGACGCGGGCTGTGCCTTCGTCAACGCGCTGCCGGTGTTCATCGCCTCCGACCCGGTGTGGGCGGCGAAGTTCACCGAGGCCGGGGTGCCGATCGTCGGCGACGACATCAAGTCTCAGGTCGGGGCCACCATCGTGCACCGGGTGCTGTCCCGGTTGTTCGAGGACCGCGGCGTGGAGCTGCTGCGTACGTACCAGCTCAACGTCGGCGGCAACATGGACTTCATGAACATGCTCGAGCGGGAGCGGCTCGAGTCGAAGAAGATCTCCAAGACCCAGGCGGTGACCAGCAACATCGGCCACGACCTCGGCCAGCGCAACGTACACATCGGGCCGTCGGACCACGTGCCGTGGCTGGACGACCGGAAGTGGGCGTACATCCGGATGGAGGGCAGGGCGTTCGGTGACGTACCGCTGAACGCCGAGCTGAAGCTCGAGGTGTGGGACTCACCCAACTCGGCGGGCATCATCATCGACGCGCTCCGGGCGGCGAAGATCGCCAAGGACCGGGGCATCGGCGGACCGATCCTCTCGGCGTCGGCTTACCTGATGAAGTCGCCGCCGGAGCAGCACCCCGACGACGTCGCCCGCGACCTGGTGGAGAAGTTCATCCGCGGCGAGGTAGACCGCTAAGCCGCTTTGTTGATCTCGTCCGGGTCGTCAACGACCCGGACGAGATCGTTTCAAGGGCACGATGGGGTACGTGGCTGACAACGTATTTCTGATCACGGGGGCGTCGAGCGGGATCGGCGCCGCGACGGCACGGCTTGCCGCCTCGCAGGGCGACCGACTGGTGCTCGCCGCCCGTCGTCTCGAGTCCCTCGAAGCCCTCGCCGAGGAGTTGGGCGGGCCGGAACGGGTGCTCGCCGTACGGTGCGACGTCGGTGACCCCGAGCAGGTGACCGCCATGGTGGAGCGGATCGTTTCGCGGTGGGGGCGGCTCGACGTGGCGTACGCGAACGCCGGCCAGTTCCGTCACTCGCAGATCCTGGGCGAGGCTGACGCGTACGCGGAATGGCGCGACATGGTGCTCACCAACGTCTACGGGGCCGCGATCACCGCGCACGCCGTGTGGCCGCTGCTCACCGCCTCACGCGGACACCTGATCTTCACCGGCTCGGTGGCTGGCCGGGTCACGGTCGCGGGAAGTCTCTACTCCGCCACCAAGTGGGCGGTCACGGGCCTCGCGCAAGCCATCCGCGTCAAAGCCGTAGACACGGGGGTACGGGTGAGCGTGATCCAGCCGGGGCTGGTCGACGCCGGCCCGTCCCCGCAAGAGCGCCGGGACGATCCGAAGTTGTCACCGGAGGACGTCGCCCGCACCGTGATGTTCGCCGTCTCCGCGCCGCCGGGCGTCGACATCAACGAAATCCTGGTACGCCCGCTCGGCCAACGCCGCTGACCGCCAGCGCAGATCAGCGCCTTGACAGTCCTGACCCGTGAGCCAATACTTAAGCACATGCTTAACCAAAGTCCGGCGCTCGACCGGGTGTTCCACGCGCTCGCAGACCCGAGCCGGCGCGTGATGGTGGAGCGGCTGACTCGCGGACCGGCATCGGTCAGCGAGCTCGCCAAGCCCCTCGCCATGTCGCTGGCGGCGGTGGTGCAACACCTGCAGGTGCTCGAGGCCAGTGGCCTCGTCCGGTCCGAGAAGGTCGGGCGGGTACGCACCTGCCAGATCCACCCGCCGACGCTGCGGACCGCCGAACAGTGGATCAACGAACGGCGTACGGCCTGGGAGCGTCGACTCGACCGGCTCGGCGACCTCCTCGCGCGGCACCCCCAACCCGAGAACCCACCAGAGGAGAAGTCATGACCGTCACGCACGCCACCTTCGTGGTGGAACGCAGCTACGAAGCCTCACCGGAGCGCGTCTTCGCCGCCTTCGCCGACGCCAAGGAGAAGGCCCAGTGGTTCGTGGGCCCGGACGCCTGGGAGGACTCCGGTCACCGGCTCGACTTCCGGGTCGGCGGCCGGGAGAACGTCAGCGGAGGGCCGCCCGGCGGGCCGGTGCACCACTTCAACGCCGTGTTCCAGGACATCGTGCCGAACGAGCGGATCATCAGCAGCTACGAGATGCACGCCGACGACGTACGGATGTCGGTGTCGCTGGCGACGGTGGAGTTCCAGCCCGACGGCGCCGGCACCCGGCTGGTCTACACCGAGCAGGGGGCGTTCCTCGACGGCCTCGACTCCGTGGAGTCCCGCGAGGAGGGTACGGCCGGACTGCTCGACCAGCTCGGCGTACACCTGAAGGGTTAGCTGGCGAAGTCGCGTTCGATCGAGACTCTGGCTTCCAGCTCGAGGAGTGCGACCTTGCGGTGGAGACCGCCGCCGTACCCGACAAGTTTCCCGTCAGACCCGATGACCCGGTGGCACGGCACGATGATCGCCACCGGGTTCCGGTTGTTCGCCACACCCACGGCCCGAGCCGCGTCGGGCTCACCGACCTGCTTGGCGATCGCGCCGTAGCTGCGGGTCTCGCCGTACGGGATCTGGCGCAGCGCCGCCCACACCCGCTGCTCGAAGTCGGAGCCGCGCAGCACCAGCGGCACCGTGAACTCGGTCAACCCACCCCCGAAGTACGCGGTCAGCTCGCCGGCCGCCGCCCGCAACACCGGGTCGTCGTCCGCGGGCGGACCGGACGGGCGCCGGCCGCCGAAGCTCAACCGGCACAGCGCGTCGCCGTCGGCACCCAACAGCAGGTCACCGACGGGCGAGTCGAACACCGTCCACCGCACACCGACGATGCTGCCACCCGGCTACGACAGTTTCGCGATGCCAGGCGACGTAATTACCGACCCGGCAACCGGCATTACCGCAGCCCAGGCGGCGAGCTGGCACTGGCGGGGCGCGGCTATCGTGGAATCGAGCGGTCGGAGGCTGACCGCCCGGAACGGGGTGGAACGTCGGTGACGACCGTATTCCTGGTCATCGGTGGCGTCGGCTTGGCGATTCTCGCCGCGTCGCTGCTGTTCGGCGAGATCCTCCACTTCGGGCACGTCGACGCCGACGGGCCGTTCTCACTGGCCGCGATCGCGGCGTTCATCGGCGCCTTCGGGCTCGGCGGAGCCGCGGTCTCCGCGGTGCTTCCCGACCTCGGCGCCCTCGGCCTGCTGCTCGCGGCCGCCGCCGGGCTGCTCGCCGCCGTACCGGCCGCGTGGTTCGCGATCCGGCTCACCCGCGCGGTGATGAACATGCGTACGGACGCGACGCTCACCCGCGGCGACCTGATCGGCGCCTCCGGCGTCGTGGTCTCGCCGGTCCCCGAGAACGGGTACGGCGAAGTCAGGCTCCTGGTCGCCGGCCAGCAGCTCAAGTACAACGCCCGCGCCGACCATCCGATCCCGACGGGGAGCAAGGTGTTCGTGATCGGCACCCCGACCGAGACCAGCGTGGTGGTCGAGCCGATGGACTCGATCCTGCCCGGGGCGTAGGCCGGCAGCGCCAGCGAGCACTCCAGACCGGGGCTGCGTGCCCCCTGCCCAGACCCCCAGCAATCCCCTACACCAATCCAACTAACCCCAAGGAAGGGACATGACAGCACTCGCAATGGCTATCGGTGGCGCGATCCTGCTGGTCGTACTGCTGATTCTGTTCGTGCTCTCCCGGATCAAGGTCGCCGGGCCGAACGAGGCGTTCATCGTGACGGGACGCAAGGGCCGCTCCACCCAGGGCGTCGACGGGCGTACGGTCACGGATCTGTCCGGCCAGAAGGTCGTGATGGGCGCGTCGGTCTTCGTACTGCCCGTGGTGCAGAAGTTGCACCGGCTGGACCTGTCGAGCCGCCGGATCTCCGTACGGATCAGCGGCGCCGTGAGCAAGCAGGGCATCCGCGCCGAACTGCACGGGGTCGCGATCGTGAAGGTCGGCGGCACCGAGGACTCGATCCGGGCCGGCGCCCAGCGGTTCCTGCACCAGCAGGCGGAGATCGACGGCTTCACCGAGGAGGTGCTCGCCGGTGCGCTGCGGGCCATCGTCGGCCGGCTGACGATCGAAGAGGTCATCCGCGACCGGGCCGCCTTCGCATCCGCCGTCGCCGAGGAGGCCGAGCACTCGCTGACCAACCAGGGCCTGGTGCTCGACACGTTCCAGCTCCAGGACATCGTCACCGAGGGCAACTACCTGGCGGACCTGGGACGGCCGGAGTCGGCACGCGTACTCAAGGAAGCCACCATCGCGGAGGCACGTGCGCGACAGGCGGCAGAGCAGGAACGGCTGCTCGCCGAGGAGGCGATCGCCGAGTCGGAGCGGAACCTGGCGCTCAAGCAGGCCGGGATCCAGGCCGAGATCGACGCGGCGAACGCCAAGTCGGAGGCGGCCGGCCCGCTTGCCCAGGCGGAGCGGGACCAGGCGATCCTCGCCGAGAAGCAGAAGGTGGCCGAGCGCAACGCCGAGTTGAAGCAGCGCGAACTCGACACCGAGGTACGCAAGCCGGCCGACGCCGAGCGCTACCGCATCGAGCAGGAAGCCGAAGCGCGTAAGAACTCGGCAGTGTTCGACGCCGACGCGCGCCGGCAGGCCACCATCGCCGCCGCGCAGGCCGACGCCGAGCAGTCCCGACTGACCGGTGAAGGTGAACGGGCTCGCCGGGCCGCACTCGCCGAGGCGCTGGAGCGGGAAGGCGCCGCCGAGGCCGCGGCGATCCTGGCCCGCGGTACGGCCGAGGCCGAGGCGCAGCTGAAGAAGGCCGACGCGTTCGCCAGGTACGGCGAGGCCGCGGTGCTGGATCTGCTGGTCAACGTACTGCCGCAGGTGGTGGAGGCGGCGAGTCGTCCGATGTCGGAGATCGACAAGCTGACGGTGATCTCCACCGACGGCGCGAGCGCGGTCACCAAGTCGGTGGCGAACAACGTCGCCCAGGGCCTGCAGCTCGGCAGCGACCTGACCGGGGTGGACCTCACCGCGCTGGTCGGCAAGCTGGGCGGGCTGGTCACCGGCACCAACGGTGCCGAGCCCGCGAAGGCGGTCGAGGGTCCCGCCGACTCGAAGTAGCCGATCCGAGCCGGCGGCCAGGCTCGCCGGTGACACGAAGCAAGTGGCTCCTCCCGCTGCTCGGGCGCGGGAGGGGCCACTGTCGTCTCGGGATCAGATCTCGTCGAAGTCCTTGTCGAAGTCCCGGTCGGGGTTCCGGTCCTTGTCGCCGGACAGGTCGGCGTGGTTGCCGCCGGCCGGTGCCGGGGTCAACGCTGGCGTG
>WNGB01005351.1_pt1 | contig 31844 bp, 27 predicted proteins | sample 5400681 | NCBI WGS metagenome assembly WNGB01 (sample SAMN13153367, study PRJNA577476) | soil metagenome | isolation source: 115 cm soil or saprolite under grassland replicate 2 | place: USA:California | collected 2016-06-15
AGTAATCGTCGTCCGGCGAGTGGCCCCGGAGATGCCAGCGCCACGCCAGATCCAGGAGTTCGCCGTAGGCGTCGAGCTGGAGCTGGCGAGCGGCCGCGTTGCCGACGCGGACGGGCCTGGCCCCTCGGTACCCTTCGGCTTCGTCGAGGGTGAGCTCGACGAGGCGGCGCTCTCCCCCCGCCCCGTACAGGATCTGGAGGTCCTCCGTGCTACCGGCCGCGCTTCGTTCGATGAACCGTCGGAAGCCATCGGCCTCCGCCTCGCCGCCCAGCTCGGCGAGGGCCCGGACCGTGAACGCCGAGTCCCTGATCCAGCTGTACCGGTAGTCCCAGTTCCGCGAGCCGCCCGGGACCTCGGGCAGCGAGGTGGTGGGGGCGGCCACGATGGCTCCCGTCGGGGCGTTCGTCAGACACTTCAGGACGATGGCCGACCGCTTCACCTCAGAGGCGTGGGGACCTTCGATCCGGACCTTAGAGACCCATCGACGCCACCACGCGATGGTCTGCTCGAGGCGCCGGTCGATCTCTTCCGGGGTGGGCCCTGACACCTCCGTCGAGTCCAAGAGATCGGGGCGCATGTACTGGATGGAGAGCCGGCTCCTCTCGCCCGCCCGGATCGAGATCCGTGCCGTCAGGTCGTGGTCATCGGTCGGTGTCAGCTCCGGGTCACCCGTCACCACCAGGGCGTCGTTCCCCCCGATGGCGCTGTACAGGCGGACTCCGTGCTGGCGGATCCACGGCCTGACCTCCCCGTAGTCGAAACGGGGCGAGACGACGAGGTCCAGGTTCATCCGTCCCCGGATACCCTCCACGACCCTGATCAGCTGTTTGTAGGGATCACGGGATCCCCCGCGCCGCATCGTGAAGCAGTCGAACAGACGGGCCTCTCCGCCGTGGTCCCGGAACGTGATCACCAGTACCGAGGTGTCTTCAATGTAGGAGCGGAAGCTCGACGTGCCGGCTGATCTCGGGGCGATCGTGCAATGGCCGCCGCGATCCCAGTCGAGGAGTCGCCCGAAGACGCTTCCGCTGTCGAACCGCGGCATGCAGCACCAGTCGATCGATCCGGTTCTCGAGACGAGGGCCGCCGAGTGGCAGTCGCCAATCAGCGCGTAGTCCGCGATCGGCGGGTACCGTTCCACGGCAACACCCTTCTTCGGCATCCGCTGGCGAGACTATGCCTGAGAGCGCCCCCGCCGGGCCGCGGCCGCGATGGCCGCCACCCCGGCCACCCCGGCCAGCGCGGCGATAGCTCGGTGCGTCGTGGCCCACAGCTGGACGCTTCGAGGGTGGGCCCTTCGATCGAAATCTCCGTGGGCCCCGGGATCACGGCGATGTCCTCAGCTACTTCATTCGGAGGACTTCCCCGGCGCCAGAAGAGGCAAACTGCGTAGGGTCAGTCGGGGACGATGCGCGTCCCGGTTTCGCCGGCCAGGGCACGCTCGACGTGCTCCGGGCTCGTGATCAGGGCCTCGCGGCCGCCGCGCTCCAGGTACCACATACACGCCTCGATCTTCGGAGCCATGCTCCCCGACGCGAAGTGCGACCCTTCGGACAACCACTCTTTGGCCTGGGAGAGGGTGATGCGATCGACCCACTCCTGCTCGGGCCTGCCCCAGTTGATGGCGACCTTCTCCACCGCCGTGGAGATGATGAACAACTCGGCCCCGATGTCGTTCGCCAGGAGCGAGGACGCGTAGTCCTTATCGATCACTGCCGCCACACCCATGAGGTTTCCTTGCTCGTCTGCCACCACGGGAATCCCGCCACCGCCCGTCGAGATGACCACGAACCCGGCGTCGATCAGCGAGCGGATGGCCTCGATCTCAACGATTCGCCTGGGGATCGGCGACGCGACCACCCGCCGCCACCCCCGGCCGGCGTCCTCCATGACGGCCCACCCCTCCTCATCCCGTCGACGGGAGGCCAGCTCCTCATCCATGTAGGAACCGATCGGCTTGGTCGGTTCCTGGAACGCTGGGTCATCGGCAAAGACCTCGACCTGCGTCACCACCGTCACAGCATCCTTGTCCATGCCGAGGCGGGCGAAGTCGTTGTACAGGTTCTGCTGGAGCGCATACCCGATCGCGCCCTGAGTATCGGCGCCGGCCACGTCGAGCGGGATCTCGTGCAGCTCGTGGGAGGCGAGTTCCGATCGCCTGAGGATGAACCCCACCTGGGGGCCGTTGCCGTGCGTGATCGCTACGTCCCAGCCATCCTGGATCATCGCGGCGATGTGCCAGCACGTCTCTCCCGCCGCGATGTACTGGTCGCGAACCGTCTGGTGGTATCGGTCCTTGATCAGGGAGTTTCCTCCGATGGCCACCACAGCTTTCCGGTTAGCCATGGTGTGCCTAGGACATCGTCAAGGCCATCACGGCTTTCTGGCCGTGGAGGCGATTCTCGGCCTGGTCGTACACCGCCGACTGCCGACCATCGATGACAGCGTCGGCCACCTCGATGTTCCGGTCGGCCGGAAGCGGATGCATGTAAATGGCCTCCTCGTCCGTCATGGCCATGCGCCGCTCGTCGGTGATCCAGTCCTTGTACCGGTCGATGATCTTGGCCCCCTCGGCCTCATCGGTGGTGGTGAGCAGCGCACCCCACGACTTGGCGTAGACCACGTCCGCGCCCTTCATCCCCTCGTCGAAATCGCTCCCGATCTCGAAGCCGGCTCGAGCCCGGGAAGCGTTCTCCTTGGCCTGCTCGACGATCTCGGGCATGAGCTCGAACTCCGGCGGATGGGTCAGCCTGACGTTCATCCCGAATCGCGGAAGGAGGAGGATCAGCGACTGGGGAACGCTGATCGGCTTCTGGTACGAGGCCGCGTAGGCCCAGCTGACGTTGACAGTCTTCCCTCGCGGGTCGCCGAATCGCTCGATGATGGTCATGAGGTCTGCCAGCGCCTGGTGCGGGTGGTAGATGTCGCACTGCATGTTGAGGACAGGCACCCTGCTGGCCTCGGCCACCTCTCGCATGTACCTGTTGCCCGATTGCCAGTCGACCTGCCGGATGGCGATCCCGTCGTTGTAGCGTCCCAGGATCTCCCCTATCTCCTTGGCCGTGTCGCCGTGGGCGATCTGGGTGGTTCGGCTCTCGATGAACTGCGCGTGCCCGCCGAGCTGGGCCATCCCCGCCTCGAACGACGCCCTGGTCCTGGTCGAGGAGAAGAAGAACAGCATGGCCAGGACCTTGTCGCGGAGCAGTGGGTGAGGGATCCCGAGTGCCCGCTCCCGCTTGAGCGTGAACGCGACGTCCAGGAGAGTGTCGATCTCCTCCTTCGTCCATTCCTGCAGGGTGATGAGGTCCTTGCCTCTGAGGTGCGTTTGCATCGCTTCTTCCCTACCCGGCGGCGTCCAGCACCAGGGCGAGGAGCGCCATCCGCATGACCACTCCGTTGAAGGCCTCAACCCAGTACCGCTGGTGGCGCGTCCCGTCGACGTCGGGAGGAAGCTCGTCCATCCGGGGAAGCGAGTGCAGGACGATGGCGTCACTCTTGGCCTTGTCCCGCAACAGCTCGCGGGTGACCTTGTAGGCCGCCGGAGTCCGGCCCACGTCGCCGGCCCGCTCCTGCCGCGACTTGGTGTAGTCGGCTTGGACCACCGGCTCCATGTAGATGACATCGGCCTCGTGGAGGACCTTCTCCACGGCTTCCTCTTCCCTGTAGTTCACGCTCATCTCTTCGATCTCGGTCTTGAACTCCGGAAGGAGCGACATCTCGTCTGGCGACACGACGAGCATCTGCAGATCGAACTGGGAGGCCGCGTACAGGATCGAGTGCATGGTGCGCATCCTCATGTCCCCGACACACAGGATGGTCAAGTCATCGAGCGTGCCCTTCTCGTTCCAGATCGTGTAGAGGTCCGTGAGGACCTGGGTGGGATGCTCGCCCCAGCCGTCCCCGCAGTTGATGATGGGCACGCTCGCCCATTTCGCCGCCTCCGCCGGAGCACCTTGCTCGAAGTGCCGCATGGCTATGACGTCGCCGTAGTACTCCAGCATGTGGACGGTGTCCTTGATCGACTCCTGATAGAAGTCGCCGGCCCTCGTGTTCTTCACGTCGCTGAACCCCAGGACGTGCCCCCCCAGCCGGTGCATGGCCGCCTCTGTGGCCAGGCGCGTTCGGGTGCTCGGTTGGTAGAAGGCTGTCAGCAACGTCTTGTCCTTCAACAGCTCGCCGTTTCGCCGATCGCGCGCGTAGGGCTTCAGCTCCTCGGCTACCTCGAACACGTGGAAGAACTCGTCGCGCTCGAAACCCTTGAGCGACAGGATGTCCCGCCCCGCGAAGCTCCTCATTTCCCCTCCTCTTTCACCGCTTGACTCCAGTGAACAGAACGGCGACTTTCTCCTCGTCCTTCACTGTCCCGTCACGTCGGAGCGCGACGAGTCCCGCCAGCCCGGCCGACCCCGTATGGTCCACGTAGATCCTGGTCGCCGTCCGCGCCAGGTCGTTGGCGTGCAGCAGCGTGTCCTCGCCTGCGGTGATCGGAGTACCCCCAGTCTCGAGCAGTCCTTTGAGAACCGCGAGCCAGTCGTACGTCTCGTCGTCCAAGATGCCGTGGGCGATGCTCTTCGGTTGCTCCTCCCAGGGCCACATGAACTCGCTTCGGTGGGAAGCGGCGTAGCGAATCTCGTCCTGAACGGCCTGTGAGCCGAAGTTCTTGGCGATGTCCTCCGCGCGTTGCCGTTCGCCGATGGCGTTCGTGCCGAGGACGGCGGCGACCCGCTCGGCAACGCGATCGTACGCTCGCTTGAGCGGGTAACCACCCTCGCTCTGGACGGTGTGCATCCGTGGCAGGCGATCGATCGCCCCGAGCGCGGCGGCCTCTCCCAGCCCCTGGATCACGGCGCTCGCCAGAGCCCCGCCCCCCACCTGGACGAACAGTCGATCCAGCGTCGCGCTCTCCTCGCCGAGCTGGGACACGAGCTCGTACCCGAGCGTCATGCCGCCCTCGATGACCAGGCCGTTCTCGTTGCCCTGGCACGTGAATGGCAGGGCGCCGCCGGCGATGGCCCGCTGCATGGCGAGGTAGGTGGGATCGCCTGAGACGCCCTCCTGCCGGGGAACCAGGTTCACGATGGCCCCGAGCTCCTCGAGCCGGGCGATCACGCTCGGGTCGCCCCACGTGGGCACGAACACCTGCAACGGCCTCCCCCCGGCCCTGGCCACGACCGCGGCCGCAAGGGCGGCGTTTCCGCAACTGGCGATGGCCAGATCCGGGGCTTCACCAGGGGGAAACAGGCCCAGCCGGTCCACCACCGCCAGATGGATCAGCAATCCCATCATGTGTCTGGCTTTGTGGGAGCCGGACACGTTTCCCGTCTCGTCCTTGACCCAGACGCCGCCATCGGACCCGAACCCGAGCCGGGCCGAGAGCTCCTCGGCGCGCCCCAGAGGAGTCACTTCGAATCCGCGGCCGTCCACCGCCGCCACCTCTTTGTCCAAGGTGCGGACGAGGTCGACGTAGTCCTCGTCGGCCATCCCGCCTCGGGTCGCGAAGTGCCACGAGTGGAAGAAACGCCGATAGCGGACGAAGGGAATGGGATCGTCGTCAACGAGGTCCGCCCAGCTGAGTCCCCCTGGTTCGAGGATCCGGGCCACCACGTGATCGAGGTCGTCTCCGGGTCGTGCGTTGGGGCACCTGAACGGAAAGAGATCGTCGTCGGCGAGGGCGGCCCCGCACCCGGCGCACACCATGGAGCTGGTCGGTCCGATCACAGCGCCTCGAGCACGCCGGTCCGGGCGTTGAACTCCTCGATCATGCCGTCCCATGACGGCACGATCTCGCGCAGCTCCTTCCAGAACTGCTGGTCCTTGCGGACCATGAACTCTTCGAACTCCACGCCCTGCTGCTCCACCCAGGTGAAGTAGCCCAGGTTGAAGATGCGCTGGCGGTCGGCCAGCGTGAGCTCCAGCAGATGATCGGTGGTGGCGCCCAGGATGTTCCGCCCGAACGCTTCGCCCGCCGAGACGGCGTCGAAGCCCTCCGGGTAATGCGTGGCCGACAGCCGCTCGACCTCCGATCGGTACATCGCCGCCCCGTCCGTGGCCACGGTGATGATGACGTCCTGGGAACCGAGCCCGAACTGCTCGGCGCTCTTGATCGCGGCTAGCACGTTGCAGATGCTCGAGAGTCCGAGGTCGACGAGCTGCGCCACGAGGTCAGAAGGCACCCTTCGCCTGTTGATCAGGTAGTCCCGCCCGGCTTCGGTGTTGAACAGGATCAGAAGTTGATCCGTTGCCTGGTCCGAGATCGCCGTCACCACGTCGGTGTTCATGACGTTGTGGATCAAGGGGATGTGCTTGTCGCCGATGCCCTGGATGTTGTGCTCCCCGAAGCCGTTCGAGAGCATCGTCGGACACTCCAGAGCCTCCACAGCGACGATCGCCGCGCCGTACTGCTCCTTCAGGTAATCGCCCGCACCGAGCGTTCCGGCGGAACCGGACGCGGAGGTGAACGCCCGCAGCCTCAATCCCGGTTCGGCCGCGCGAAGCGACTCGAAGACCCGCCCGAGCGCCGCGCCGGTGCAGAAATAGTGGACCAGATGGTTCCCGTACTCCGCGAACTGATTAAAGATGATGTTCTTCGGATCGCGGGCGAGCTCCGCACACCTGTCGTAGATCTCCTTGACGTTGGATTCCGTGCCGGGGGTCCGGATGATGTCCTCGGGGTGCGCCACCCAGCGCTCGAGCCATTCGAACCGCTCCTTGCTCATGCCCTCCGGGAGGACGGCCACCCCGCGGCAGCCCATGATCCGGGAGATCGCCACGCCGCCCCGACAGTAGTTGCCGGTCGAGGGCCAGATGGCCTTGTGCGCGGTCGGGTCGAACTGGCCGGTGATCACGCGCGGGGCCAGGCACCCGTAGGCGGCCAACACCTTATGAGCGCCGATCATGGGGAAACGGTCGCCGAGGGCCACCACGATCCGCGCGTCGGTCCCCGTCAGCTCGCCGGGAAGGTCGAGATACGCAGGAACGTCCACCTGCTCGGTCCGGTTCGGCCCGTTGTACCAGTGGACGCGGTACAGGTTCAGCGGGTGGGGCTCGTCCGGGCCCACCGCGCCCAGCGCCGCGCGCACCCGGTCGGGAACCTTCACCGGGTCCGACAGCTCGGCGAACGTGGGGAGCGCGACCTTCGCCTCCTTGAATCGACCGAGCGCGCGCTCGTAGACGGACCGGTCGACCAGCTCCTGTTCCAGGCCGAGTCGCTTCATCGCCGTCTCGCCTCCCAAGCGCGTGCCAGGACGCCACTCGCGACTCCTCGCCCTGCAGTCAAAGGTAGGCCCCCACGCCCTTCCGCATCGGCATCCTACCTTGCACGCCGGCGCCCTCCTACCCGTGAGCGTTTGTCCTGCTCTTCACCGGGTAGCACTCCACTGTGAGGAAGCTCGTCATCATCATCGGAACGGTGGCGATCGCCCTGTCGCTTTCGGCGTGTAGCAACTCGAGCGGGCAGGCGGTCACGAGCCCTCTACCGACCGCGTCGGTCGCCCCGGCCCTGTGTGACGCGCGTGGGCGCGTCCTCGACGTGGTGGGCGAGGTTCGGGCTGGGGCGATCCAGTCGAAGGCAGACGTGGCCAGCCGGCTCCGCACCATCGCCGGGCAGCTCGACTCCGAAGCCACGCGCCTCCGCACACGGGGGCTCACGACCGCCGCCGACAAGGTGCGCACTCTGTCGGCCGCGACGACCCAGCTGGCCAGCGCAGTTGAGGGCTCGGACACGGCGGCGATCGTGTCGGCTGCGGCCAAAACAGCCAGCGCCATCGAGTCGATCCCGGGCTGCCCGTCTCCCAGGCCCTCGACCTAAGAGGCACCGGTGCGCGCGGGACCCGCGCCGGACCACACCATGCCCCGCAAACCAGGCGGCGACTCCCCCCTCGTCTACAGACCGAGCACCGGCGGCCGGATGGTCCGGATCATCGACGGGATCCTCCTGGTGTGGGTCATCGCGTGGATCGCCATCGGGCTGGCCGTCGCCCGAGACGTTCGAAACCTGGGCACGCTCTCGGACACGGTTGTGAGGGCGGGGACGGCGGTCGGCGAGACGGGTCGGGCGCTCCATGCACTCGAGGGTCTCCCCTTCGTCGGCGATCGGATCGCCCGGGTAGCCACGCAGGTGGACACGGCCGCGGCGCAGGCGGTGCGGAGCGGCCGAAACAGCAAACAGAGCGTGGAAAGCCTGAGCCGTCTGCTCGGAGTCTCCGTGGCCGTCATCCCGACCCTTCCGATCCTGGCGATGTACACGCCCTTTCGGATCTCCCGGGCCCGGGAAGTGCGGGCGATCCGAAGAGCGGCGGTCCGGGCTCAGGGCGATCCGATGTTCGAGGAGTACCTGGCGCACCGCGCGGTTGAGAACATGCCGTACCACAAGCTGCGCGAGATCACGCCCAACCCCTGGCGAGACCTGGAGGCCGGCAATCACACGGCGCTGGCCGAGGCCGAGCTCAGACGCCTCGGGTTACGGCGGGGCCCGACGCGTCGAGGAGGTGCATGAGGCTCTCCAGGCGCGCCAGGAGGCTCGGGATCATCACCGGGCGGGTGTCGCGGTCCTTCGCGTGGATCATCATGCGACTCCGCTACCTGCTCGTCCCTGGATGGATCCTGGTCGCGATTCTCGCGGCGACGTACCTCCCCGGGCCAGGTGAGGCGCAGAGCAGCCTTCTCGGGACCCTGATCCCCAACGATGCCCCCGCCCTTCAGGCCGAAGCGCGATCCTTTCGGCATTTCGGGCTTCCCCTCCTGGCCCGAAGCGCCGTGGTCCAGCGAAACCCCAAGGGGCTGTCCCCCGACGCCCAGGTCCGCATCTACCAGCGGGCAGTGCAGGTGGATGTACGCGGGCCGAGTGGGGCCGGCGGCATCGCCGGGGCGCTCCCGATAACGAACACCTTGAGGCTGTTCCCCGGATCGAAGGAGTCCTCGACGACGGGGATCACATACCTCTACTTCGACCCGAACCTCCCGCTGACCAGCCAGCGAGACCTGGCCTTACGGTATGCCGCCCGGGCGAACAGCCCCGGCGACGGCCTGATCGGGGTGACGGGACCCGTGCCCGCTCGGGTGGAGCAGGGGAATCTCATCACCCAGGCACTGCCCTTGGTGGAGCTGGCCACGGTCCTGGTGATCGCCCTCATCGTCGGCCTGAGCTTTCGGTCAGTGGGCGCGCCCCTGGCCACGCTGGCTGCCGCTGCGGTCGCATACACCGTGGCCATCCGGGCCGTGTCCTGGGCGGGCGAACAGGTCGGTGTGTACGTTCCGGAGGAGCTCGAACCAGTCATGGTGGTATTGGTCCTGGGCATCGTCACCGACTACGCGATCTTCTTCCTGTACGGCATGCGCGACCGGCTCTTGGCGGGACAGCGGCGCCGGCACGCGGCCGAGGCCACCACGGCCGACTTCCTCCCCATCATCTTCACGGCGGGGATCACCGTCGCCGCCGGGACGGCCACCCTCTACGTGGCGAGCCTCCAATTCATCAGGTCCTTCGGGCCCGCCCTGGCATTGACCGTGCTGGTGGCACTGATCGTTGCCATCACCTTCCTCCCCGCCGTACTGGGCATCTTCGGACGTCTCGTCTACTGGCCGCACTTGCGCGCCCCGGTCTCCAATACGGGGGATGAGCATGAGCCGGCCACCACGTCCGGAGCCGAGCGCGCGGGCAGGAAACCCGGAGCCGGGGCCGAGCGGGCACTGCAGGGATCCGGCTGGCGCGACAGGCTGAGCCGGCTGGCCACGGCCAAGCCCATCGCCCTGGTGATCACGGTGGTCGTGCTGGGGGGATTGGCGGCGGCGGCATCGGGCCTGGTGAAGACGCGCCTGGCGTTCGGGCTCATCAGCGGACTCCCCCATCCCAGCAGCGACTACCGGGCGGAGCAGGCGGCGTCCCAGGGGTTCGCCCTCGGCATCGTCTCGCCCACGGAGATCCTCCTCGAGGGCTCGGGACTGTCGAGCAAGGTAGATGCCTTGAGCCGCCTCGAAGTGCTGTTGGGGAAGGAGCCGGGCGTGGCGGGAGTTATCGGGCCTCGCGAACAATCGATCATCGCCCACATCGCCCGGCGGGCGGGGGTGGGAAGGCAGATGAACACTCAGGACCTCGCGGTCACCGTGAGCAGGGACGGGACGGCAGCCAGGTACATCGTGATCCTCGACCGAGAACCCTTGGGGGCCAGGGCCATCGAGGCCATCACCCGGCTGCAGGATCGCATGCCCGCGCTGCTCCACTCGAGCGGCCTCTCGAGCGTGCGAGCGAGCTTCGCCGGAGACACCGCGCTCGCGGGCGACACCGTCAATCGCACGATGGGCGACCTGGGCCGGATCGCTGCAGCCATCGTCGCCGTCGACCTGATCCTGTTGACCCTGTTCCTTCGGTCGCTCGTCGCGCCCCTCTATCTGCTGGCGGCGAGCGTGATGGCACTCCTGGCCTCCCTCGGGCTGACCACGTTGCTGTTCCAAGGTTTCCTGGGCCACGATCATCTGACCTATTACGTGCCCTTCGCTGCTTCGGTCCTGCTCGTCTCGCTGGGCTCGGACTACAACATCTTCATCGTGGGCCGGATGTGGGAAGAGGCCAGGCAGCGGCCGCTTCGAGAAGCCATCGCGGTGGGCGCGCGCCGGGCCACCCGGCCCATCACGATCGCCGGCTTGACGCTGGCCGCGAGTTTCGCGCTCCTGGCGATCGTCCCCATCGAGCCCTTCCGGGAGTTCGCCTTCGCTATGGTTGCGGGGGTGCTGATCGACTCGTTCGTGGTCCGGTCGTTCCTAGTGCCGGCCCTCGTATCGCTGTTCGGCAAGGCCAGTTTCTGGCCCTGGCATCTGAAGGAGATGGCGCAGCGACCGGCGCCCGCGCCGGTGGCCCAGCGTCGGGCCGATCAGGCCGCAGCGTCCTGAGCGAGCCGGATCTTCGGGGGACGCATGGGAGTGGACGGGAAACGGGACTGCTCTGTCCGTTCATTCCCAACGCGTCGACGGGCAAACGAGCGATCCCGGTATCGACGGTCTCTCGCAGTACGATGCCCGCGTGAGGACGATGCTCGGGCTGGTCGCGCGGATCGACGTCGCGTCGGACATGACGGTGCTGGGAAGGATCGCCCTGGCCTCCTTGCTCGGCTACGTGATCGGCTACGAGCGCGAGCTGAGGGGCTCCCCCGCCGGAGACCGCACCTTCGCCCTGGTCGCGTTGGGAGCGGCCGGAGTCACGGCGCTCGGCGTGGCGGACTTCCCGGCCTCCGCGGAGAAGGTGATCGCCGGGGTGATAACGGGCATCGGTTTCCTCGGTGCCGGACTGATCCTGCGTGGCGAAATGGGGGTGCTCCGCGGCCTCACCACCGCGGCAGCCCTGTGGGCGGCGGCGGCGGCCATCCTGGTGGGCGCCGGAGACATCCTGGTCGGGCTGGGGGCCGCGATTCTGGTGCTCCTGATCCTGGAGATGCAGTACATCCCGCCTCTGAGGGGACTGGCCGCCGAGACCCGCCGGCAGCGCGGGGCGAGGGAAGGGACTGCGGGGCGGCACTTGCCCTCCCGATCCTGACTCCACCGGCCGCTTCCCGACATCACCTCCTTGTTGTACCGTGAGGGTCACCGGTGGACTTCACGCTGAACAGCAAGCCCGTGTCGATCGAGGTTCGTGAGGGAGCGACCTTGCTGGAGCTCCTCCGCGAGGGCTGCGGCGTGACTTCGGTCAAGGACGGGTGCGCGCCGGAGGGCTCATGCGGCGCCTGCACCGTCATGGTCGACGGGAAGGCGGTCGTCTCGTGCGCCCAGCCCGCCAGCCGGGCGGCCGGGAAGGCCATCACGACCCAGGAAGGACTCTCTTCGGACGAGCGTCGGCTGTGGGCCGATTGCTTCGTGGCCTCGGGCGCGTCCCAGTGCGGGTTCTGCTCGCCGGGGATCGTGATGAAGGCCGAGTCCCTCCTCTCGAAGAACACCGCCCCTGGCCGGGACGAGATCGCCAGGGCCCTGGCGGGGAATCTCTGCCGCTGCACGGGCTACGTGAAGATCGTGGACGCAGTCCAGTACGCCGCCGGTGCCAAGCGAGGCGAGCCCATCCCGGTACCCGACCTGAGCGGACGGGTGGGATCTCGGACGGCGCGGTACCAGGGAAGAGAGCTCGCTCTGGGCGACAAGCCCTACATCAACGACATGAAGCTTCCCGGCATGCTCCACGGCGCGATCAGGTTCTCCGACCATCCGCGAGCCAAGCTGATCCGGATCGATTCGACGAAAGCCGAATCTCACCCCGGCGTGGTCGCCGTGGTCACCCGGAAAGACGTTCCGGGCGAGCGGACCCAGGGCCTGATCACGAAGGACTGGCGCCAGTTCGTGGCCGAGGGAGAAATCACCAGCTATGTGGGCGACGTCCTGGCCGCGATCGCGGCCGAGACCAGGGTCGTCGCCCGCGAGGCGGCCGAGCTGATCGAGGTGGAATACGAGGTCCTTGAGCCAGTCACCGATCCATTCGATGCGTTGGAGCCAGACGCCCCCCAGCTTCACCCGGCCGGCAATGTCCTGTCCGTAGCGAGGTACGGCCGGGGCGACGTGGACGAAGCGCTGGCATCCACGGCCCATGTGGCCAAGGAGACCTTTCGCACCCAGTTCGTCGAGCACGCCTTCCTGGAGCCCGAGTCCTCACTGGCCGTGCCCGATCCCGAGGAAGGGGTCCTCGTCCACATCTATTCGCAGGGACAGGGCGTATGGGAGGACCGCAAGCAGGTCCCCGAGGAAGGGGTCCTCGTCCACATCTATTCGCAGGGACAGGGCGTATGGGAGGACCGCAAGCAGGTCGCCTCGTTCCTGGGCATGCCCCAGGAGAAGGTCAGGGTCACCCAAGTCTCCAACGGCGGGGCGTTCGGAGCGAAGGAGGACCTCAATGTCCAGTGCCACAGCGCGCTTCTCGCGCTGAAGACCGGACGGCCCGTCCTCACCACTCTCTCTCGGAAGGAGAGCATGCGGTTCCACTCCAAGCGCCACCCGATCACCATGGAGTACACGGTCGGCTGTGACGAGGAGGGGCGTCTGGTGGCCGTGCGCGCGCGCATGGTCGGCGACACCGGCGCCTACTCGAGCGTCGGCGACAAGGTCCTGGAGCGGGCGGCGGGACACGCCTGCAGCGTGTACTCGGTGCCCAACGTCGACGTCGAGGCCCGGGCCGTGTATACGAACAATCCACCCGCCGGGGCGATGCGAGGGTTCGGGGCCAACCAGGCCAACTTCGCCATCGAGGGGATGATGGACATCCTGGCCGACCAGGTGGGCATCGACGGCTGGGAGATCCGGTGGCGCAACGCGGTGGAGGTGGGCGACCGTTTCGGGACGGGCCAGATCCTCGGTCCGGGGGTCGGCGTGAAGAAGACGCTCCTGGCGGTGAAGGACGCCTATTACGCGGCCAAGGAGGCGGGTCGGGCGGTGGGCATCGCGTCCGGGGCGAAGAACACGGGGGTGGGGAACGGGCTGCCCGAGTTCGGCAAGGCCATCCTTCGTCCGGAGACCGACGGCTCGGTCACGTTGTTCCACTCGTGGACTGAGATGGGACAGGGCTGCCACACGGCCCTTCAGCAGATCGCCTGCGAGGAGCTGGGGCTCGGTGCGGACCGCGTGACGGTGGTGGTCGACACCTCGCGCGAGCTCGACACCGGCCAGACCACTGCTTCTCGCTCGACGGTGCTGGGCGGGAGAGCCATCATCGAAGCGGCCGGCAAGCTGAAGGGTGCGCTGAACGGAGGGCGTCTGGAGGACCTTGCAGGGCAGGAGTTCTACGGCGAGATCAAGATCGACTGGACCCACAAGCCAGGGCACGGTCCGGACGGCGCGGCCACGCACTTCGCCTACGGCTGGGCCACCCAGGTGGCGATCCTGGACGAGGAAGGCCGGATGGAGAAGGTCGTGGCCGCCCACGACGTGGGTAAGGTCATCAACCCGACGCTGCTGGAGGGGCAGATCGAAGGTGCGGTGCACATGGGCCTGGGCCACGCCCTCTCCGAAGAGTTCGTGGTGGAGGGCGGCATCCCCGTCACCGAGACCCTGAAGTCCCTCAACATCATCCCGCCCCGCGGGATGCCGGAGGTGGAGTGCATCTTCGTGGAGGAGCACCAGCCGGAGGGGCCGTACGGGGCCAAAGGGGTCGGCGAGATCGCCCTGGTCCCGACCGCATCGGCTGTGGCCGGCGCCCTGCACTCGTTCGACGGGATCCGCCGAAGCAGCCTGCCGATGAAGGACTCCCCGGCCGCCCGAGCCGCCGTCCCGAAGCTCACGGCCGCCGGCCGGGCCAAGGAATAACCGTCCGAGGACACGCCCAATCGAGCCCTCATCAGATGAGGCCTCAGATTCTGCACCCAGACTGCGGCGCGCAATGAGGATCGCGCTCACGGGTGGGACAGTGGTCAAGTCGCTTTCTCCGCCGCAGGTCGCTCGCACGGACCTTGTCGTCTCGCTTCCAAGTCTGGAACCGGTCCGATTTGACGGTCGAGTTGCTGGGTTCGGAGTCGACTCCCAGGTCGGCGAGCGCATCGATTGCTCCGGTTGTGTGGTGATTCCCGGCCTCGTTTGCGCTCATCATCATCTCTATTCGTCCCTTGCTCGCGGCATGCCGTACGGCTTGGCGCCGCCCAGGAACTTCCTTCAGATCCTCAAGCGGATATGGTGGCGACTGGACCGGGCCATGGACCCCGAGATCGTCCACGGATCGGCGCTCGTTGGAGGGGCCGAAGCTCTGCTCGCAGGCACCACCACGATCGTGGATCACCACGCCTCCCCGAATGCGATCGATGGCTCCCTTGAAAGGATCGCCGACGCGCTGGTCGGCCTCGGAGTCCGGTCCGCGCTGTGTTATGAGGTCAGCGACCGGGACGGCTCTTCGTCTGTGCAGGCTGGAGTCGAGGAGAATCGCAAGTTCCTGAAGGATCAGCGTCCTCTGACTCGAGGGATGGTCGGCGCCCACGCGTCCTTCACTCTCTCTGCCGAGACGCTAACGGCCTGCGTCGAGCTCGCCCGCGAGTTCGACGTCGGGCTCCACGTGCACGTCGCCGAGGACATCGCCGACCAACGCGACTCGGAGGCTCGGTTTGGCATGCGGGTGGTAGAGCGACTGGCAGGCGCGGGAGCACTCGGAGAGAATTCCCTCCTCGCGCACTGCATTCACCTGAGCCGGGGTGAGATCCGATTGATCCAGGAGTCAAGGGCGACGGTGGTCCACAACGCTCAGTCGAACATGAACAACGGCGTTGGGCATGCTCCGGTACAAGCGTTTGCCCAGATGGCACTCGGAACCGACGGGATCGGCGGCGACATGTTCACAGAGTCGAAGGCCGCGTATTGGCGCGCCCGGGAGGCCAACCTCGACGTCATACCGCAATGGTCGCTCGAACGACTGGCCGACTCCGCTCGGTTCGCGGCCATCGTCTTGGACGAACCGATGCTGGGAACCATCCAGCCTGGCGCCCCAGCCGATCTTGTGGTCTTGGAGTACGACCCGCCCACGCCACTCACGGACGACAGCCTCGCTGGGCACTGGGTGTTCGGCCTCACAGCACGACACGTTCGTGACGTGATGGTGGCTGGACACTGGGTCGTTCGCAATCGGCGGCTGGTCCGTACCGATGAAGAAGAGCTAGCAGGTAGCTCGCGGGAGCTGGCGGAACGACTGTGGCTCCGGATGGAAGACATCGAAGAGCATTCCTTCCTTCCCGCAGGGGGCGGATAAGAGCGATGCCTGTGGCAGGCGAAGGCCGGGTGGCCCTGTACCTGCAGGACAAGCATCCAATTCGCGAGGGCATGGAGTTCGCCCGGCATGCCGAGCGGCAGGGTTTCGAGGCCGTGTGGCAGGCGGAGAGCCGGCTGGTGCGGGAGGCCACGGTTCCCATGGCCGCGTTCGCCGCCGTGACCGACAGGATCAAGGTCGGATCGGGCGTCGTCAACAACTGGACCCGAAACGTCGGGCTGCTGGCGGCCACGTTCGTCACGCTGGACGACCTCGCACCGGGCAGGATCATCCTTGGTATCGGAGCGTGGTGGGATCCACTGGCCTCGAAGGTCGGCATCGAACGGCGGAACCCACTGATAGCGATGCGGGAGGCAGTGGAGGTCACGCGGCGCCTCTTGGCGATGGAGCGGGTGACCTACCACGGAGAGTTCGTCCACGTCACCGACATCCAGATCGACGTCGTGCACGGGAATCGCGAGCCCCGGAACGTGCCGATCTACATCGGTGCCACGGGGATGAAGATGATGGAGCTGGCCGGGGAGATCGCCGACGGCGTCGTTCTCAACTATCTAGTTGGCCCTACGTACAACCATCGAGCCATGGGCGCGCTGGCCACGGGGACGGCGAGGTCAGGCCGCACCGTCGAGGACGTCGACCGGCCCCAGCTCGTGGTCTGTTCGCTGGACGAGGACCGGGAGCTCGCGCTGGACCGGGCCCGCGAGCTGGTCACCCAGTACCTCGGGCAGCAACCGCACATCATGAAGGCGAGCGGCGTCGATCAGTCGCTGCTGGACGAGATCGGCAAGGTCCTCACCTGGCCGGCCGGCCCGGAGGAGATCAAGAGGGCCATGAAGCTGGTGCCGGACGAAGTCGTCCAGCTGATCACGGCGTCGGGAACTCCCGACGAGTGCCGGGCAAAGGTCAGGGAGTACATCGACGCCGGCTGCACGTGCCCCATCCTGTATCCACTGGGCGACGACGTCGGCGCCATGATCGAGGCCTTCGCATGGGGGAAGTTCTGACAGAGGGTCGAGAGCGGTGGCTCGTCCCGCCGCGCCTGCGAACGGCGCAAGGTGAGGACGAGCGGCGCCGTGCGATGTGGCTCGAGCTCTTCTTCGACCTCGTCTTCATCGTAGCCATCACGGAGCTTGCCCAGGAGCTCGTGACCCACCACTCGGCTACGGGTTTTCTTCGATTCGCGGCGCTGTTCGTGCCTGTCTACGTGGCGTGGCAGGGATACATGGCCTACGCCGACCGCTTCGACACCGACGACCTCCTGTTCCGGGTCACGTACTTCGTGGCGATGCTCGCCATTGCCGCGATGGCAGTCCTGATCGATGACGTCGCCCGGGGCGTCCACAGCGCCGGGTTCGCCATCGCCTATGTGGTCTTGCGCTCGCTGATGCTCGGGCTGTACGGACGAGCCTGGCGGCAGTTCCTGAGGCTCGGCCGCTGATCCGTTTCTATCGTGAGAGGGTTGCCCTGACTTTCGGTCCGAACCTGTCAGATTTGGCGACGCCGAACCGGCTGGCTAGGGTGTTGGGCTGTGTTGATCGAGCCGGCCCACAGTCTGAAGCGGATCCTGGCCATCGCCGTCGGTGCTGTGCTGCTGGCCACCCTCCCGCCGCTGGGCTCCGGTCAGGCACGGGCAGCCGTGGGGCGAGTCCGAGTGCTCTCGTGCCGGGCCAGTAACCCGACCTGCTGGCCGGTCGGCTTCGATTTCACTGCTGACGGGCGCTGGCTCTTCTACGGAGAACGACTCACCGGCCAGATCCGCGTCTACGACCGAATGAAGAAGGCCGACCGCCTGTGGAAGCGGATCTCCGGCCTGTCCACGGAAGGGGAAGAGGGTCTCCTCGGCCTCGCGGTGGATCCAGCCTGGCCAAACCCCCGGCAAGTCTTCGTCTACGCGACGAAGAAGAGCCCGTTCCGTAACGAGGTCATCCGAATCCGTCGACGGGCCGATGGAACCTTCGCCATGAAGACGATCCTCACGATCCCGGCCAACAACTTCCACGACGGTGGGTTCATCGATTTCGGGCCAGATGGGTTCTTGTACGTGGTGACCGGCGACGCAGGGAACCGAGCGAGCGCCCAGAGCATCTCGTCACGGTCGGGCAAGATTCTGCGGATCCGCAGAGATGGGTCGCGCGCACCCAACAACCCATTCGGGAACCGCGTTTGGACCTATGGCCATCGAAACTCCATCGGCTTCGCCTGGGACCCACCCACCGGCAGACTCTGGGAGACGGAGAACGGGCCTGAGTGCAACGACGAAATCAACCGAATCCGAAAGGGGCGGAACTTCGGATGGGGGCCCAGCTCCTCGTGCCCCAACACCAACGCGAGCGGCCCGAATCCAGTCCAGCCCTCCAGGGTCTACAACCCGGTCATCGCCCCTACCGGCGCTGCCTTCTGCAAGGCCTGCGGCCTCGGCTCGGCTACGAACGGGACCCTGCTGTTCGGGGCGTGGCTCGACGGGAAGATCCGGCGACTGACGCTGAGCGCCGACCGCCTCTCGGTAGTCGGCTCGTCCACGATCTACGATCACCCCTCCGGCATCGTCGGGATGCACCGAGGGCCGAACAGTTGGATCTATTTCAGCTCTCCGAGCGGCATCTACCGCCTCGTCTCGACGTAGCCAATGCGCGGCAGGTCGACATTTCGTGGGCCTTAATCCACCGGCTCCCCTACGGGGAGTGCTCTTTGAGCCAGGTCAGCACGGCGTCGGCAACCTCGCGCCAGCCGCTGTCGAGCGCGAGCGAGTGGCCTCGGTCAGGGAACTCCTTGTAGTCCGTCACCGCAGGTGACTTGCGGTACTGCTTGAGCGTCGATCTGGTGATGGCGGCTGGGACCGTATGGTCCTTGCCGCCGGCGGTGAGCAGCAGGGGCCCGCGGGTCGCGTTGTCGGTGTTGACCTTGGCCGGTGAACGTGAAGAAAGATTGGCCAAGGCCGCCTCGAACAACGGCTTTCCGGGCGAAGGTATGGTCCAGCGTTCGTACAGCTCGTTTGACTCTTCGTTCGAGACAGCATTACCGAAGCCATAGCGGAACTGCTCGGAGCTCAGCGAGACCGCGCGCTTCTTGTTCGCCGGGTTCCTGAGCGCGATCGAGGCGACTCGCAGCGCGGACAGCGGCAAGTAGATCACGCCTTTGATCGGTGCAGCGTCGATCGCCACCGCAGCGGCGGCGAGGTCTTTCCCCAACAACCTCTGGACGACGAGGCCCCCAAAGGAATGGCCGATGACGATGGGCTTGGCATCGAGCGAGCTGATGATCCGAGCGTAGTGCTCCACAACGTCGTCGATCCCGTAACCCGAGACGAGTTCGGGGTGATTCCGTGCTTCCTCGATCGTGCTGGAATCCCCGGGCCAGCCCGGCGCCATCGGCACGTATCCCGCTTCCCGGAAGACGTCGCCCCAAGCACTCCAGGAGTCGGCGTGCAGCCAGAGACCGTGGACGAAAACGACCAGATTGCCTGCGGCGACCATCTCCGGCTGACTCTAGGCGTCGGGCGAAGTGCGGACAAGCCAGTGATGACGAGCAGAGCCGCTTCTCGTTCGTGTCACACGGGTCAGGCCTCGAGGCCCACGATGACCAGCGCCGCTCCGGCCACCACAAGGACCGCTCCCAGGACGAGCTTGGGCGAGACCCGCTCGACGTGCCGGCCCAACAGCACCGAAGCGAATACGATCGTCCACAGCGAGGCCGTCTGGACCAGCGGAACCACCACGACGACCGGGGCAACGTCGATGGCGATGGTCCGGGCCACCGAACCGAGCCCCGAGGCAAGACCAGCCAGCACCTGGAAGCCGATGGCGGCCTTGGTCATGCGGTCGAGGGCTCTGGGGCGACGTTCGCGCGGTCCCACCTGACGCCGGCTCATCCACAGCCACAGGCCGAAGCCCGCCGCAGCGACGGCCAGCCCTATGGTCACCCCCCACAGCGGCGAGGGAAGGCCGACCAGACCCTTTCTGATCAGTATGGGGCTGGTCGCCCAGCACGCCGCGGTGGCGATGCCGAACAGATAGCCGGCGATCCGGCTCCGCTCGATGCCCCACACATGGGTTCTTTCCAAAGGCGGCGTCTCCGTTTGGCTCACGAGCTCAACTCGTGGCGATGAAATAGGTCCCGGCCACGATGAGGACGATGCCCAGCCCCATCACCGGGTTCAGGCTTTCGTGGAGGATGTTATCTCGGGGGCTCGGTTCCCAGCCTTTGACCGCAATCCCCATGTCGGGAGCGCTGCGGTGGCCGGCGTCGCACGAAATGGCTGTCGGGTCGCTACTATATGGGTCCTGGAGGCCAGGCTCGAGCTGCCCATTGAGACAGGGTCCTAGGGGTATTTCTTCTGTATCGCCGCTAAAGGAATGACGCCCGCCCTGCCGTTGTTACCTTGATGGGTTCCGTGTGAGCCCTGGTCGAACGTGGCGTGGAGAGGTGGAACGATGATCGTCAAGGGAGAGGCTCTGGTTCGTCTGGAGGCGGAGCGCCGCCTGCTGGGCGCATTCCGGGCCGAGTACGAGCGACTCCTGAAGCGAACCGACCACGTCCGCGCCGTTCGAGCGCTGGTCAAGGCCCACAAGCGGGCCTACGACGTGGCGATGAGCGAGGCCCGAATCTGGGCCATGCCTCTGAGAGCGCAGCCAGCCTCGACCCGAGCCGCCTAGCTTCTATCGTCGCGGCCGTAGAGCCTAAAGCTGAGCGTAGGGCAGCGCCTCGTACTCAAGCTCCCGCGACTGCCTCCCTGTCGGCGACATCGGTTCTCCTGATCGCGCAGATCCGCTGGACTATCGCTGGCCTCGGCTCATTCACCATACCGTTCTCGTAGGCGATCACGGCGAGTCGGCCTCGGACCGCCTCCAGCAGCTCGCCCGGCTCCAACAGGAAGTCGGGATTCGTTGGCGGCCCGAATCGTTCGTGCCCCTTCGCGTAGGTTTCGTAGATCAGCACTCCCCCGGGTGCGACCGCTCCCATCAGGTCTCGTAGCAACGGCCGATAGAGGTAGTTCGTGACGACAACGCCCTCGAATCGACGGCCAGCCAGAGGGAAAACGTCGTCCGACTCCAGATCTACCTGGAGCACTTCGAGCTCCGGATTCCCCTCGAGATCGGCAATGCTCGAAACGACTTTGTCGACGGCGAGGACCCTTTGTCGTCGTTGGAGGAGGAACCGGGTGTGCCGGCCGTTGCCACAGGCCACGTCCAGCACCCTCCCGCCGGCCGGGATCAGGGGAGCGAACCGGACCACCCATGGAGACGGCTCCTCCGGCTCGACGTGCACGTGGTCGTGGGCGATGGCTACCTCCAAGGCTGAACGCGAACCGGCAGGACAGTACTCGAACGGCCCCCATCGGGCCCTTCCGTCCGTGACTACACTGAGCCGCCTGACGGTGGCGCAGTCGAGAGGATCGGAGGCGCGAGATGGACCAGTCCATGAGGCCGAGGAGCCGAGAGGTCACCGAGGGTATGGAGCGGGCCGGCGCCCGATCGATGCTCCGAGCGGTCGGGTTCACCGATGAAGACTTCGGGCGCCCTCAGATCGGCGTGGCATCGTCGTGGAACGAGCTGACGCCGTGCAACGTGCACCTCGACAGGCTGGCCGATCACGCCAAAGAGGGCGTCCGCTCGGCCGGTGGCGTGCCTGTCGTCTCGTTCGTTCATCGTCTTCGCCCAGTGCCCTGAGCGTCCAAAGCGCTGCGCCGATGCCGAGCCGGAGACGCCCATCGGAGGCTTCATCCAGCGCCGCCGCCTCCATGGCGATCAGCGATGGGTGGCGCCAGAAAAGATTGACCACGCCCACGCCGATTCCGATCCTCCCCGTCTCGCGGGCCAGGACCGCGGCCGCCGTCGTGGCGGAACGGCCGTGCCGGCTCTCCGGAACCCACACCTCGTCGAACCCGAGCTCCTCCGCCCGCCGGGCCAGGCCGATGCTCTCTTCCAGGGGAACCTCGTTTGACAGGGCCTCCGAAGCGTGCGGGAGCATCGGGTCCCCGGACGTCGGGGAGGCTCATCGCGACCGCTCTGCGTCAACCCGTCGGAGAAGGTCGGCCGCGGCCCCCGCGGCCTCGTCCACCTCGTCCATGCGATGAGGACAGAGCCTCCCTCCGACACCGACCGCCACGGCCCCCGCGCGGATGAACGCCACGGCGCTCTCGGCGTCGAGCCCCCCGGTCGGGATGACCTTCAGCTTGGGAAACGGCCCCAGAAGAGATGACAGGTACGTGGGGCCCACAGGCGCCGAGGGGAACAGCTTGACGACTGGCGCACCCGCGCGGTGCGCCGCGTAGATCTCCGTGGGCGTAAAGCCAGAGGGGACGTGGGGGACGCCCAGGCGAAGGGCGGCATCCATCACTGCCCGATCGAGCACAGGAGAGACCAGGAATCGCGCGCCGGCCTGGACGAACTCCTCCGCCTGCTCGGGAGAGAGCACCGTTCCTGCCCCCAGCAGCACCCTCGAGCCGTCGAGGGAAGCCGCCAGCTTGGCGATGACCTCCGCGGCCCCCGGCACGCCGGCGGTCACCTCCACCGCCCGCAATCCGGCCCGCGCCATGGCCTCTCCTGCGGCCAGCGCGACCTGGGCATCCTGAAGACGCAGGATCGGGACCAGCCCGGCGTCGAGGAGCCGCTCCGTATCGTTCACGAGACCACCCCGGTGGGGGTTCCCACGGACCATACGCGCTCGACACTCACTCCGGCCCGGCGCATGTACGAGGTCGCCACGGACCTGGCCTCCTCGACTAAGGCCTCCTCGTCCACCCTGGCCAGCTTCCCGTTCTCCACCACCACGTCGCCGTCCACGACGACGTGGGCCACATCGTGACCGTGAACGCGATGCACCAGGGTCCACACGGGATCGAGCACCGGTTGCAGGTGGGGCGCAGAAACATCGACACAGACCAGATCGGCTCGTCTGCCGACCGCGATCCGCCCGAGCTCCCCACCCAGGCCGAGGGCGGCGGCCCCACGCGCGGTTGCCATCTCCAACGAGGTCCCCGGCGAAACCACGCCGGGGTTGGAGTGATGCAGACCCTGCATCAGGATCTCCTGGCGCATCTCCACGAACAGGTCGTACATCTGGTCGATGCCCATGCCCACGTTCGCCCCTGACTCGAGGAGCTTCGGCACCGGCGTGACCCCTTTGGCCAGCCGCATGTGGTTCGTCGGGCAGTCACGACGGTGGCGCCGCTCCTCGCCAGCATACGGATCTCCGCCGCCGACAGGTACACGCAGTGGACCAGGATCGCATCCGACGCGGCGAACCCGATATCGTGCAGGAACGCCACCGGCCTGGCCCCGTGGTCCTTGCGGATCATGTCGATCTCCGCGGGCGTCTCGGCAACATGGGTGTACACCCTCAGCCCCAGCCGGTCGGCCAGTCGCCGCGCTTGAACGTACTCGGAGGGGATGGCCTGGCGGAACGATACGGGGGCCACGAAGAGCCGCTCCTTGGGGACGAGTCCATCGGCGAGGTCCTCGATGGCCCGGAGCGCCCGCCGGGCGGACTCGCTGATCGGCCTGTACGGGCGGGTCATGATCCCCCGGGCCATGAACCACCGGATGCCCGTGGACTCGTACCCCCGGATCGAGGCCTCGGTCAGGCCCGCCTGGTGGAACGGGTACAGGTGGTCCACCACCGAGGTGACGCCCGACTTGAGAAGCTTGGCTGTGCGCAGTGCGGCTCCCACCCGATATTCGTCCGGGCCTGCTGCGCGGGAGAGTTCCCAGAACCGTCGAAGCATCGCGTCGAGCTTGAGCCCTTCCCCCAGTCGGATGCCCGGCGTGAGGTCCCGGAGGTGGTCGTGCAGGTTGATCAGGCCGGGCATGACCAGCATCCCGGTGGCGTCCAGCGTGCGCCGCGCTTCCCGAGGCTGCCCCCCTATCGAAGCGATCCTGCCTCGGTCGACGTAGAGGTCCTCGCGGACGACCCGAGCTTCGCCATCGACCGTGACGACCGTGCCGCCTGCGACGCGGAGGTCGACTACCACCACCCCTCCTCCGCGGCTCGGCGCAATCCCTCGGTCCCCGCCCCCTCGAGACCCCACACGGCCAACGTCCGCCCCTCCGTCCGCCAGTCGGTCTTGGTCACGGCGGATGCCAGGGCGATCAGGGCATCGATGACCTGGTGTGTCCGCCCCGACCTCGTCACCGATCGAGGAAGCCAGCACGAGCGCGTATGGCACGTCCTCGGTGATGTAGCGGCTCTGCAGTGCATCCGGGCCGCAGGGGAATGTGCCCGAGGCCAGGAAGCTCGCCTGGAACGTCTCGTGCATTGAGCCCTTCACCTCGTCGGCGAAGCCTTGCTCGACCAGGTACTCCGGATAGCGCTCCCGGTTGGCGAGCCCAAGGGCCTCGCGAAGCCCAAAGAGCTCGCCGTCGACGGCTTCGATGGCGTTGGCCACGCCAGGGGTGGGCCCCCTCCCCCCATAGGAGCATGCTGCCCGTCCGGCTCTCCACCCGCCCCAGGTTCAGGAGCAGCGTGGCCACGTGATCAACCGCATTGAAGTTGAGAAGAACCGTTTCCCAGACGTTTTCAGCAGCACTGGTCCACGGCCAGATGGCATTGGCCATCTCGAACACCTGCTGCCCCCTGGACGCCGGGAGCGCGGCCACCAGGGTGCCCCCCGCTTTCCGGATGGCCCAGATGAGACCCGGCCCGCGAACCCGGGCGCCGTAAGGAAGCGTGTTGCTCTCTCCGAACGTCGGGATGACGTCCCGCCGCGCGGAGAGCGCTCACCATGGACAGCGTTCCACCTCCCTCGCCCATCCAGAGGACGGTCTGCCCATCCTCCAGTACGGGGGCCAGGGCCTCCGCGAAGGGGCATGGCCCCGTCGTCGGATAAGGCCAGCCGAGCGGCCGAGGTGTCGTTCCTCGCGCTGCCCAGTCCCACACCCTTGATGGCCAGAGCCATGCCAACCCCCCTCCGCCAGGGCCACTCCGCTTCCGCCTGCCACGTGTCTCGCTCCTGCCACCAGGGATGTGCGACGACGGCCTCGAGCGTCTCCGCCGCCATCAATCCATGGGTGATCGTGTGGCCATACATGCCGTGCTCGTCACCCACCCGAAGGACGTTCTTTCGCCGGATCTCGGCCGGGTCCATGCCCAACTCCGCCGCAGCGAGGTCAAGAGCGACTTCCAGTGGGAAGTGCGCCTGAGGGGCCCCGTACCCCCTGAAGGCACCGGCATTGCCGTTGTTCGTGTAGGCCACGCGGCCCCGGAACCGGGCGTTCTTCACCCGGTAGGCCCCCGTGCAGAGCTCCCCGGCAACCTTCAACACGACCATCCCGACCGTGGCATACGGCCCCGTATCGACCAGGGCATCGGTATCGAGCGCGAGGATGGTCCCGGCCTTCGACACTCCCATCCTCGTGTGAACCTTGAACGGATGGCGCTTGGCGCCTGCGGCCATGACCTCCTCGCGGGAGAGAACGATGCGGACGGGGCGGCCGGTGGCCTTCGCCAGCAGCGCCAGGTGGACGGCCAAGGGTCCGTCTGTCTTGGAGCCGAAGGCTCCGCCGATGGGAGTGGAGATGACCCGAACGTCTCCGGGCTCGACCTTCATTGCTCGAGCAACCTCGTTGACGTGGATCTGGGGCCACTGTGCGCCAATGTAGATGGTGAACCGTCCGTCCTCGTAGACACCCACGCCTCCGCCGGGCTCCAGACATACGTGCTCCTGGGAAGGCGTCTCGAAGACCCGGTCGATGACGACGTCGGCCTTCGCCAGTGCTTCCTCGACATCGCCCTTCTCGTACTCCATCTGGGCCACGAGATTCCCGGCCTCGTGCAGCGAGGCGCATCCGGCGCCAGCGCTCGGTCCGGCGAATCGATGACGGGAAGCACCTCGATGTCCACTTCCACGGCCCCGGCGCCGCCTGGGCCGCACTCAGCGACTCCGCGGCGACGAGCGCGACGGCTTCCCCGACCTGACGAACGCGATCCTCTGCCAGGATCGGCCAGTCCGCCAGGATGATTCCTCCCACGTTGCTGGGTACGTCGGCGGCGGTGAGCACGGCCACCACCCCGGGCACCTGGAACGCCTTGGCCGTGTCGATGCCGCGGATGCGCCCGTGAGGCACCTCGGACCGCACGACCTTGCCGTGAAGCATGTTCGGCATGTGAAGGTCGGTGTGGTACTTGAGCTTGCCGGTGACTTGGAGCTCCGCTCCGCGAAACGGAACCGACTGGCCGACCATCCGGGCGGTGACGGTCTGCCGGGTGCTCATCACGGCGCCACCTCCGGAACGCTCCTTGGGGGTGGCCGGACCATACAAGCTCAGAGGTCAGACCTTTCAAGCGCGCCATCCCTTGGAAGTATCCTTGAGAGCAGCCGATGGTTGGACCCGACCGCAATACTCGGCCGGAACAGCGGAGGGGGGATGGCGGTAGTGGACGTCTTCCTATCGCGAACGCTGGAGGACGCGCTGGACGTCAAGGCCCAGCATCCTGAGGCGCTGCCGATCGCGGGGGGAACCGACGTCATGATCGAACTGAACTTCGACCGGCATCGACCTGAGGCCATCGTCGACATTTCCCGGGTTCCCGAACTGCAACAGTGGCGCAAGGAGAACGGGGCAGTCTTCCTGGGCGCGGGCGTGACCTACACACGAATCATGCGGGAGCTGCCCGAGTTCGCGCCGTGGGTGCAGGCCTCCCGAACAGTCGGGTCGCCTCAGATCCGGAACCGAGGGACCGTCGGCGGCAACCTGGGGACCTCCTCCCCTGCAGGCGACGCGCTGCCGGTACTCGCCGCTTACGACGCGGAGATCGTCATGGGGAAGGCCGGCGGCACGACTCGGTCGCTTCCCTGGCACGAGTTCATGGTCGGCCCGAAGAAGAACGCGCTCCAGCCCGATGAGCTGATCCTCGGGGCTCGATGGAAGTCTGTTCGCGGCCCGGGGTCCTTCTCGAAGATCGGGACGCGAAATGCCATGGTCATCTCGATGGCCGGGCTCTGCCTGGTACTGGATGAGGACGGCCGCACTGTCAGGGTGGCTCTGGGCTCGGTGGCCCCGACGATCGTGCGGGCCCCCGAGGCGGAGGGATTCGCCGCCCGGGCCCTCGCCGATGCGGGGGCGTGGGACGATCCGGCGGCGGCGATCTCGGACCAGGCCGTCGAGGAGTTCGGGGAACTGGTCGCCTCGGCCACCAGACCGATCGACGACGTGCGGGGCACGGCCGCGTACCGGCGCCACGCGTGCCGGGTGTTGGCCCAGCGTTCGCTGCGTTGGGCCCTGGACGATCGGAAGGGGGGTCCAGGGGGGTAGCAGCAACGACCGAAGGGAGGCAGATGCGGACCCCTTGGCTCGTCGAAGGTCCGCCATCGGCGGAGCTTCGAGGAGGAGAGGGACACATGCTGGTTCGCACCAAGGTCAACGGGGAATGGCAGGAGGCCGACGTCTGGCCCGGAACGAGCCTCCTGTACATGCTCCGGGAGCATCTGGCGCTGCCTGGGTCCAAGAACGCGTGCGAGCAGGGCGAGTGTGGCTCATGCACGGTATGGCTGGACGGCGATCTGGTATGCGCGTGCCTGGTGCTGGCCGCTCAGGCCCACGAAGCCGAAGTACGTACGGTCGAGGCCCTTTCCAGGGGAGATTCACTGCACCCGGTGCAGCAGGCGTTCCTGGAAGCAGGCGCCGTACAGTGCGGCTTCTGCACCCCCGGGCTCATCGTGGCCGTGACGGATCTCCTCGAGACCCAGCCCAACCCATCGGAGGCCACCGTCCGCGAGGCCCTCTCGGGAAACCTGTGCCGGTGCACGGGCTACGAGAAGATCCTTGACGCGGTCAGGCTCGCCGCGGGTAAACGGAGTCAACCGTGACGAAGCTGCTGATCGACTCGTGCGAGGTCGTCGTCACGATGGACGACCGCGGGACCGAGATCCCCGGCGGCTCGATCCTCGTCGAGGACGGCCAGGTCGCGTGGGTGGGCGCGGGAAGGGCCCCCGATGCAGCAGACGCCGAGGTCGTCGACGGGCGAGGCACGGTCGCCCTTCCAGGCTTGATCAACACCCACCATCACCTGTACCAGACGCTGACCCGAGTCCGCGCGGCCCAGGAGGGCCTGTTCGGGTGGCTCACCGAGCTGTACCCGGTGTGGGCGGGTGTGGACGCCGAATGGGAGCGCGCCGCGGCCGTGGTGGGGCTGGCTGAGCTGGCCCTTTCCGGCTGCTCCACCACAACCGATCACCACTACGTCTTTCCCGCCGGCCGGGAAGGACTCCTCGAGGCGGAGATCGAGGCTGCTCGGGAGATCGGACTGCGGTTCCATCCGTGCCGTGGCTCGATGGACCTGGGCAGGGCAGCGGGCGGCCTTCCTCCCGATGAGGTCTGTCAGGATGCAGACACGATCCTGGATCACACCCAGGCTGTGATACGCCGGTTCCACGATCCGAGCCCGGGCTCCATGCTCAGGGTCGCCATCGCTCCGTGCTCGCCCTTCTCCGCCACCCGGCAGTTGATGGAGGACTCAGCCAACCTGGCCCGGGCCCTCTCGGTGCGGTTGCACACCCATATAGCGGAGACGCTGGACGAAGCGGCCTTTTGCCAGGAACGGTTCGGCCTCCGTCCGATCGAGCTGCTCGATGACTGGGGATTCCTCGGCCCGGACGTGTGGCTGGCCCACTGCGTGCACCCGGCAGACAAGGATATCCGCCGGATCGCCGATACCGGCACGGGCGTGGCCTGGTGCCCCAGCTCGAACCTCCGCCTCGGTTCGGGCATCGCGCCCGCCAGGGCCCTCCTCGACGAGTCGGCCATCGTCGGTCTGGGGGTGGACGGGTCGGCCTCGAACGACGCCGGGAACCTGCTGGCGGAGGTTCGGCAGGGCATGCTGGTCAGCCGGGCTGGAGGGGATCCCCATGCCATGACCGCTCGCGACGCCCTGCGGGTGGCCACCCGCGGCGGTGCTGCGTGCCTCGGTTGGGGCGACCTCGGCTCTCTGGAAGCAGGAAAGCGCGCCGACGTGGCCGTGTTCGCCATCGACGGCCTCGATTTCGCCGGCGCGGAAGCCGATCTCGTGGCAGCGCTCGCCCACTGCACCCCCCAGCGCGTGCGTCACCTCCTCGTGGAGGGGCGACCGGTGGTGCGAGATGGCCGGCTGGTGAATGCGGATGAGGAGGCCATCACGACGGAGGGCAGGCGGATGGGCCGTGTCATCGCTTCGCGTCTGTGAGTCTTGACGTGAGGACCGAGACGCCGGGAGGCACGGGTACACTCACCGGGGCCCGGGCGGGCGTGGGGACGTCGGCTCGGCGGGTGGACGGCATTCCCAAGGTGACGGGCGAGTTCGCCTACGGGAGCGACCTGTGGCACGAGGACATGCTCTGGGGTCACACACTCCGCTCGCCACATCCCCATGCCCGGATCCGGTCGATCGACATCTCGCAAGCGGTGGCCTCTCCGGGCGTCCATGCCCTCCTCCTGGCCGGCGACGTGCCCGGCAAGAAGAGCTACGGCCTGGAGTTCTCCGACCAGCCGGTCCTGGCGGCCGATCGAGTCCGCTACCAGGGGGAGCCGGTGGCGATCGTGGCGGCCGAGCATCCCGAGCTGGCCCGACGAGCGGCAGGGAGGATCGGCGTCGACTTCGAGGTCCTTCCGGCCGTGACCGACATGGAAGACGCCCTGAATCCAGACGCGCCAAAGATCCACGACTTCGGCAACGTCCTTCGCCACGTGCGGATCGCCCACGGCGATCCCGAGGCCGGAGCGGACGTGTGGGTGGAGGGCTACTACGAGACGGGGATGCAGGATCAGGCGCCGCTGGGTCCGGAGGCCGGCCTGGCGATCCCGGCCGAGGACGGCGGCATCGACCTGTACGTCTCCACGCAATGGCTGCACGTCGATCGCCAGCAGATCGCCCCTTGCCTCAATCTCCCTGAGGGCAAGGTCCGCTTGTATCTGGCAGGTGTGGGAGGCGCGTTCGGCGCCCGCGAGGACGTCCACATGCAGATCCATGCGTGCATGCTTGCCCTCTACACCGGCCGCCCCGTGAAGATGTCCTACGGCCGGGAGGAGTCGTTCTTCGGTCACGTCCACCGTCATCCGTCCCGGGTCTGGATGCGCCATGGTGCCCGCCGGGACGGCCGGCTGGTGAACGTGAGGGCTCGGCTCATCGTCGACGGTGGGGCCTATGCCTCCAGCTCCTCGGCGGTGATCGGTAATGCTTCGACTTTCGCCTGCGGACCCTACGAGGTGCCCAACGCCCTGATCGAAGGCACCTGCGTCTACACGAACAACCCGCCGTGCGGCGCGATGAGAGGCTTCGGGGCGGTCCAGGCTGGATTCGCCTACGAGTCCCAGATGGACAAGCTGGCCGCGGCCCTGGGGATCGACCCGGTGGAGCTACGGCTCGTGAACGCGCTGCACACGGGCTCGGTGCTCCCGACCGGCCAGGTCATCCAGGGCGCCGCTCCCGTCCGGGAAGTGATCCGGGCCTGCGCGGCCATTCCCTTGCCGCCCGAAGTCCCGCCGTCGAATGAGGGCAGGCGGGATCCCATCACCCTCCCCGGCGGCGTGGCAGGCAACGTGGGACGGGGAGAGTCCATCACGCGGGGCGTGGGATTCGCCTTGGGCTACAAGAACGTCGCGTACAGCGAGGGGTTCGACGATTCGTCGGAGGCCCGGGTCAGGCTGGCGGCCGGACCGGATGGACCGGTCGCCGAGGTGCACTGCGCCGCGGCCGAGGTGGGCCAGGGGGTGCACACCATCTTCACCCAGATAGCCCGGACCGTTCTCGGTGTCGAGCATGTGATCCTGCATCCGAGTGATACGCAGGTCGGCTCTGCAGGGTCCAGCTCTGCCTCGCGCCAGACCGTGATGTCGGGCGGTGCGGTGGAGCTCGCCTGCCGGGCCGTCGAAGAGGAGTTGGTACGCCGGGTTGTAGATCGGGTGCGCCCGGAGGGAGGCTGGATGGCGAGCCTCGGCGACGGACAGGTACTAATGAACGACCAGCCCATTGCCGGGATCCAGGAGTTTCTGGACGAGCCCATCGAGAAGACGCGCACGTTTCATCACCGGCCCACGGAAGCCATGAACGAGAACGGCCAGGGAGAGATCCACTTCAGCTTCGCCTTCGCCGCCGAACGGGCGGTCGTGGAAGTGGACAGGGAGCTCGGCCTGGTTCGGGTGGTGCAGATCGCCGCGGCTCAGGATGTGGGACGGGCCATCAATCCACAGAGCGTCCGGGGCCAGATCGAGGGCGGTACGGCCCAGGGATTGGGCCTTGCCCTGATGGAGGAGATCCAGGTCGTGGTCGGCACCGTTCGAAACGCCTCCTTCACTGACTACCTCATCCCCACGATCCTGGACATGCCCTCGGTCGTCTCCGAGATCATCGAGGAACCCGAGCCTGGCACGCCCTTCGGGGCCAAGGGCGCGGGCGAGCCATCGACCATCGTGGCTCCGGCGGCCATCGCCGCCGCGCTCCGAGCGGCCACCGACCGAGAGCTGAATCGCATTCCAGTGAAGCCTGACGACCTTGTCGGCTTGAGCCCACCGCTGAGGCCGAAGGGGCCCCCACCCCCCGCTCCCCACGTGCCCGGCCCCAAGCCGGTCCCCCATTACGCAGGGCTGGGAGCCGGGCAGCAGGAGATCGGCGGCGAGGGCGGCAAGGGCTGAGCCTGAAATCGAATCGTTACGGCGCGGCGAAGGCCCCGTGACGCTTCCGAGTCACTCTCAACTCGTCCAGTCGAGAGGAGGACGAGATGAAGAGGTTCCTGATCCTTGCAGTGGCGGCCGGCCTCGTGCTTTCGGCGTGTGCCTCCGCCTCATTGCCATCTGCGGGCGGGCAGCGTGACGGTGACACCTCTCCCAAGACTGTTCGCTCCAATGCTCCGGCAGCGACGCCGGAAAAGACGGCCCCAAAAGCACGGAAGCATCCTGCCTCGGAGCCCAAGTCCTGTCAGCCGTTGACCGGGGGAACCGAGGGCTCCGTCGCGCAGCTGGTCGACGTCCGGATCGGGACCGATGACGGATACGACCGTGTCACCTTCGAGTTCGCCTCGCCCTCCGACGGGCAGTACTTCGGCCTTCCTCGCTACGAACTCGTCCCCGCCACTCCTCCGATCACGGAGGACGGCTCGGGCGACCCGGTCTCCATGGATGGCAGCCGGTATGCCGTCATCGTCTTTCACGGCGCTTCCGGCGTCGACATG
>WNGB01002720.1_pt1 | contig 31829 bp, 30 predicted proteins | sample 5400681 | NCBI WGS metagenome assembly WNGB01 (sample SAMN13153367, study PRJNA577476) | soil metagenome | isolation source: 115 cm soil or saprolite under grassland replicate 2 | place: USA:California | collected 2016-06-15
CTTGGTTGCTTGACGCCACGTGTTCCGCCGCGCGTCGGCCGCCAGCGTCGACTTGCCTCGCGCGATCCCCGCGCACTTCGTGCGCAGGCCGACTGGCGACGCTGCGGGCTCGCGCCGCTACTTCTGCAGCATCCACTTGCCGTTTCGTATCGATGGCGTCGTCGAGCGCGATGTATTCGACGTTCCTGCCGGCGATCGCCTTCGGCCACAGCGCAATGGTATATCTCTACATCGATCTTGCCCGGCAGCGAGGAAAGTAGGGCTGGAGCATAATCGGACGCTATCTCTCGCCGGGAGAGGGGATGCAGACCAAGGCGAAGCTTGCTGCGCCGTTGCGGCTCCTGCCGCTGCTCGCGCTGGTTGTTTCGTGCTGTGCGCTTGCCGCCGACCCCGCGAAAATCCTGCGCGTCGCCTCGCCCGACATCGAAACCCTCGATCCGCAGCAGTACAGCGACAACCCGTCCCACCACGTGCTCGTCGCGATCTTCGAGCCGCTCTACGAATGGGATTATCTCCGCTCGCCGCCCAGGCTCTCGCCGGTGACCGCGGCCGGGCCGCTAGCGATCACCGACGGCGGCAAAACGTGGACGATGCGCGTGAAGCCGGGCATCTTTTTCACCGACGATCCGGCGTTCAAAGGCAAGCCGCGCGAGCTCGTCGCCGCGGATTACGTCTATTCGTACAAGCGCTGGCTGGACCCGAATCTGCGCCGCGGGGGGGCACCGGTCATCACCGACCTCATCGTCGGCGCGCGCGCGGTCGTCGATGCCGCGCAGAGCGCCTCGAAGTTCGACTACGACCGGCCGATCGAGGGCTTGCGCGCGCTCGACCGCTATACCGTCGAGATACATCTCTCCGAGCCGAATTACCCTAACATCGAGGACATGATCGGTTTCGTCGGGGCCGCCGCCCGCGAAGTCGTCGAGGCCGCCGGAGGCGACATCCGCACCCGTGCCGTGGGTACGGGCCCCTACCGTTTGCGCGAATGGAAGCGCGGCTCGCGCATCGTTCTGGAGGCGAATCCGGGTTACCGGCAGCTTCGCTTTCCGGAGAGCAACGATCCCGCGCAGGCGGCGCTGATGAGCAGCATGCGGGGGAAAGTTTTCCCGCAGGCGGGCGTGGTCGAGGTCAACATCATCGACGAAGACATCACGCGGCTGCTGCAGTTCGAGCAGGGAGGGCTCGATTACATCATCCTGCGCGCCGAGGTCGCGACCCGTTTGCTCGTCGACAACAAGCTCAAGCCGGAATACGCGGCCCGCGGCATAACGCGGCATGTTTTTCCCGAACCGTATCTGTTTTCGTTCTACTTCAACATGGCCGATCCCGTCCTCGGCGGTATGACCAACGAGCGCATCGGGTTGCGCCGGGCGATCGCATTGGCGATGGACACCGAAACCCTGGTCAAGGTGGTGTATGCCGGGCAGGCATTGCCGGCGAATCAGCTCGTGCCGCCCGGAGTGGGCGGGCACGATCCCGAACTACCGTTCAAGCCGCTGTACGAGCCGGCGGCAGCGCGGGCGCTGCTCGAGCGGTTTGGTTACAAGAACTTCGACGCCGGAGGCTACCGCAAGGCGCCTGACGGCGGGCCGTTGACGCTGGCGATGACGCTGCGCTCGGGCGCGATATCGCGCGAGATCCAGACGCTCGTGAAGAAAAGCATGGATGCGGTCGGGCTGCGCATGAATTTTCACGTCACGCCGTTCCAGGATGCGATCAAGGAGCTGGAAAAGGGCAAGTACCAGATGTACTTCGGCGGTTTCGGCGGATCGCCATCCGGCTATCCGGAATTGCTGCAGCTCTACAGCAAGCAGCCGCAGCGCGTCAACGTAAGCCAGTTCAAATTCGCCGAGTACGACCGCGCTGCCGAGCAGTTCCTGCGCAGCTCGACCGACGCCGAGCAGATCGTCGCCGCACGCAAGATGTCCGAGCTTGCCCGAACCTACATGCCCGAGCTGCCGGCGATATTCCGCCTCGAGAACGATTTCGTGCAGCCGTGGCTGCTCGGTTTCAGGCCGCCCGTATTTGCGACGTACTGGAAGTATCTCGATATCGATCTCGCGCGGCGGCGGGCGCGTAGCCCGGGATGAGCCCGGGCTTGACCCGGGCGAACCCCGGGACCGATCGCATCCGTTACAGCGGTGTTCCCGGGATTCGCCTGCGGCTCATCCCGGGCTACGCCTTGAGCGCTTGCGGCCGTAGCGCGGCGCCGCACTTGGCGCGGATCGGATCGCCTGCCGGAAGCTTCGCACACACGCCGTCCATCCGGGCGCGAATGCGCACTAGCGCTGCACGCTGCACAGGTTCCTTGCTCCAACCCGCGAGCTTCTTGCCCATGCGTTCGAGCGAGCGCAGGTTGCGGTCGTAGAACGTGTCGGGTACGGGCTCGAGCTCGCCGATCACGCTTCCCGCGGCGTGCTCGATGCGCGCGGCATCCTGCGGCGCGAGCTCGACGAGAGCGTTGACGTAGCGCGTTCCCCATTGCACGCGCGTCGCGGGGCCTTGCGCGGCCGCGTACGACTGCGCGTACCAGTCGAGCGCGCCCGCCTTATCGCCGCGCTTCTTGGCGACCTCGGCGAGATCTACCATGAAGTAATAAGGCGAATGCGAGCGCTTGAGCTCCGCTTTCAACAGTGTATCGGCATCATCGAGGAGGCCTGCTTCGACCAGCGCTTCCGCGGCAGCGTCGATCACCGCCTGCCGTGCGTAGGGATCGGCCGTTTCCCGATCGGCGCGCGCGACCGCGTCGCGCACGCTTTTCTGCAACGGCGCGGGTAACGGGGCGTCCTTCGCGTCGAGGCGGGCCAACGCGACTTCGGCCGAGACCGCGACCAGTCGATCAGCGGTCCACAGGCTTGAATCGGCGACGAGTCGATCGAGCGCCGCGGTCCAAGCGGCGACCAGCCGCCCGCGCTCGGGCGATTTCGGCGTGGTGACGAAGCCCGCGATTTTGCCTGCGTATTGGGTGAGCGTATCGAAGTTCTCGCGTACGAGTCGGGAATCGGCGAGCACGGCAAGAAGCCGCGCGGTCGCCGTCGCATCGGGCGACGCTTTCGCGTCCTTTGTCGTTGCCGCCGCCGCGAGCGCTTTGAGCTCGAGGCGAACCGCCGTGTCCTTCTGCTCGGCGGGACAAGCTTGCGCCAGCCGCTTCAAGGTCGGCGCGACGCTCTTCTCCGGTATCAGCTGCTGCTCGTCGGTGATCCAGGAGTAGTACGCGAGCATGCGCCAGTCGTCGGCCGAAAGGTCTGCATGTTTGCGGCTTCCGGAAAGGGCCGCTGCCAGCGTGTCCTTGACCGGGCGCGCGCCGTTCAAGCCCATCGTCAACACCTGCATGTACTGCTCGGGATCGGCTTCGCCGGGCAGGCGCACGATTTCCCGTCCGTCGGGAGTGAACAGGATCATCGTCGGATAGCCGGAAACATTGAAGCGCGCGCCGAGCTTTTGCGCGCTCGGGCTGTCGCCATCGATGTATACGGGGACAAAAAAGCGCGAGCGCTCGATGAAATCCTGGCGATTGAAGAGCGTTGCCTTGACCTGGTTGCACGGCGGGCACCACACGGCGCCCCAATACAGAAACAGCGGCTTGTTATCCGCTTTGGCGGCGACGAACGCTGCGTCGACGTCGCCCTTGCGCCAGGCGATGCCGTCGCCGTGTGCGGCAACTGCGGGGCTCGACGATGACGCAACGCCGGTCGCTGTCGGGGCCGCGCCTTGCGCGGCGTCTGGCAGCGCCACTGCGGCCCTGGGCTTGGGCGGCTCGGGAGTCTGCGGGCAGGCGGCTAGCGCGAGGGTCAGGGCCAGAATGGGCAAATGTGGCTGGATTTTCATGGCGGCAGGCAAGCGTCTTTATCGAGGCGAGGGTAGCACTTCGCGGGCGTATCCGCGATAGGGTCGGTAGGGCCGAATTCATTCGGCCACGGCGACTCGATGTCGTGTCGCGTGCGAATAAATTCGCACCCACCGCCTAAGGCAACACACGCGCCGGCAGGTTCTGGAACCCGCGAAACCGCGCGCGGCCGTCGCGAACGGGCTCGCCGGCGAGTCCATAGTCCGGAAACCGGGTAAGGAAGCGCGACATTGCAACGCGGGCTTCGAGCCGCGCGAGACTCAATCCGGCGCAGGTATGGATCCCGAAGCCGAAGGCGACGTGTCGATTCGGTTCCCGCGCGATGCGCATACAGTCGGGGTCCGGGAACTGCGCCGGGTCGCGATTCGCGGCACCGATGCAGATGGTGATGCGCGAGTCCGGCGGCAGCAGGACGCCGCCGACTTCGACATTCTGCGTCGTGATCCGATTACCGAGCTGGACCGGGCTCTCGAAGCGCAGAAACTCCTCGACCGCGGTCTTCATTCGCTCCACATCTGTCGCCTGCGCGATCAGCTCTGCTTTCTGGCCCGGCTTCTGCGTCAGCGCGTGCAAGGTGTTGCCGATGAGGTTGGTCGTCGTTTCGTGACCCGCGTTGAGCAGGAAGATGCACTGATGCAGCAACTGCGTCTCCGTGAGATGCTCGCCATCCTCCTCGCCCAGGATGAGACGCGTCAGGACGTCGGTGCCCGGATCGCGCAAGTGAATGCGGCGGTCGTCGACCAGCGTCTTGAGATACGCCAGCATGTCCGTCACGGCGGAGTTGCCACGGCTGCCGCGTTCGGGCGTGAGCACCGGCTCGAGCGCGCCGAGAATGGCCAGCGACCAGCCGCGCAGCGGGCCGCGCTCCGCCTGCGGGATGCCGAGCAGGTTGCCGATGATCCCGATCGGAATCGCCGCGGCAAAATCTTCGATCAGGTCGACCTCGCCTTTCTCCGCCATTGCGTCGAGCAGGCGGTCGACCAGCGCAACGAGCCCGGGTTCCATCGCCGCGATGTGGCGCTGCGTCAGCGCGCCCACGATCGCGCGCCGCACGCGCGTATGCAGGGGCGGATCGTTGAAAATGAGGCTCGTGGTGTGGTGTTCGAGCAAGGGTGAGGGGCCGAACTTCGGCCCGAACTCCTTTTTCTTGTCCGAGCTGAACGCCTTCGGATCGCGATAGACGGGCAGGATGTCGTCGTAGCGCGTCAGGAGCCACGACCCATCGGGCATCCGCCTCACAGGGTCATGCTCGCGCAGCGCCTCGTAGTACGGGTATGGGTCGTCATAGAACTCCGGTGGCAGCCGCCGCAGGTCGAATTGACCTGCGACCTCGCGCGCCTGATCGGAAGTGAACTTCAGCGCCATCGATAGCGCACGCGGACCGGGGAGGGCATGCGGCCATGATACGTGCTCGCGGGTGGCCACGGCCGTAGGTGTCGCCTGTGAGCGACGCTTAGAACTCGACGCAACGATCCCGGGTGGGTGTCAACGCCGGAACTGGCATGCTCGTTGCTCTACGTCGAGTAAGGGAAACGCCTGTCATGGGAAATCGCACTTCAAGGAGCTTTCGCGTCCATGCGCTACGCCTCGTCACGGGGGCGGCGGCGGTCGTGCTGCTCGTGATCGCGGGCTGCGGACAGTTGGCGGAAAAAGAGCGGGAGTTGACCTTCCGCGTCGTCCCGGGCACCGCGAGCTGGTTCGACGGCTTGCCTTCGGGCGTCGAGGAGACCGATCTGGCCATCGACGCGAACGGCAAGGCGCAGCGCATCCACGCCTGGTGGTGGCCCGCCGCAGCGCAGCACGCGCCTGCGATCCTCTATCTGCACGGCTCGCGTTGGAATCTTACCGGCCAAACCAACCGCATCGAGCAATTGCACGCTTTCGGCTTTTCGGTGCTGGCGATCGATTATCGCGGCTTCGGCAAGAGCGACGGCGATCTTCCCTCGGAGGAAACGGTTTACGAGGACTCGCGTGCGGCCTGGGACCGCCTGGCGCAGCTCCAGCCCGACGCGTCGCTGCGATTCATCTACGGCCACTCGCTCGGCGGGGCGGTCGCCATCGATCTCGCGGCTCACCTCAGCACGGGTTCAGCCGGTGCCGGCTGGACGCCGCCGGCACGCGGCGTGATCGTCGAGTCATCGTTCACCACGCTGCCGGACATCGCCCGGGCGCTCTCGTACCCGTGGCTGCCGATCCAGCTGCTGATGACGCAGAAGTTCGATTCGGTGCACAAGATCGCGGCGCTGCGCATGCCGGTCCTGATCGTACATGGCGCCGGCGACGGCTTCGTCCCGGCGCGGTTCAGCGAGGAACTCTACGAAGCGGCGCCGCAACCGAAGAAGCTGCTCCTGGTGAACGGCGCCACCCACAACAACAGCATGCGCGTCGGCAGCACCGAATATCTGCGGGCGATGCGCGAGCTGTTCGGCTTCGAGCGTACGGCTCCCGCAACCGAGGCAAAGCGCCGCGACGCGCTGAGCCTATCGCTCCAGGACTAGCGTCAGCCGGAATTTTCCAGCGCGAGTTGCAGCAAGTCCGTGGCCTGGGCGGAGCGAAGCGAAGCCCGGGATTTCGTCGGCGGTCGTCCCGGGCTTCGCGCTCCGCGCTCAGCCCGGGCTACGCAGCTGTGCAACGATCGGCAGATGATCCGACGCGAGCCGCGATAGCTCGCTCGCGTGCGCGCGCACGTCCCGCAGATACGATCTCGGTCTGACCCAGACGCGGTCCAGCGCGAACATGGGCCTTCCCGCGGGGAAAGTCCGCGGCGCGGGCGTCGCCGAGAAATGGTCGTGCAGCCAGCGCAGCGGTCGGCCCCACAGAAACCACTCGTTGACGTCTCCGGCCAGAACGGTCGGCGCGTCGACGGCGGCCGCGTCGATCGCGTCCAGGAGTCGGCGCACCTGAGTGCGCCGCTCTCCCGGATGCAAACCGAGGTGCGTTGCCAAGACGCGCAGCGGCGCACCGTCGCAGTCGAGGATAACGTCAAGCGCCGAACGCGGCTCGTGCCCCGCGACGGCGAGATCGACCGTCTGCACCGTCTTTACCCGATGTCGGGTCAGCAGCGCGTTACCGTAATCGCCGTGAATCGGATGCACCAGCGTCGGCCGGGCGACTCCGTGCAGGCCCGTACCCGTGCGCAGGTATTCGAACATGTTGAACCCCGGGGAACCGAGCTGCACCTCCTGCAGGGCGATGACGTCGGCGTGCAGCTCCTGCAGCACCGACGCCGTGCGCTGCGGTGCGAACTGCCCGTCCCGCCCGATGCCGATGTGGATGTTGTACGAGGCGACGGTGACGCGCAGCTGCGCCATGAAGCGCTGACTTAGCCTGCAGCCGCGCCGCTGCCGCCCTGCGCAGCCAGGCGGCGATGCACCAGCAGGGCCGTCGTGATAAGCACCGCCGCGATCAGGGTCAGGAGCGCGATTGTTTTCGGTCCCGGATGGCGCACTGCCGCGATGAGGCGGTCGACGAAGACGACCGTGGCCACGATCCCGGGCAACATCCCCAGCGCGGTCCCGAGCAGGAAGTCGCGCCAGCCGATGTGCGACGCTCCGGCGACGACGTTGACGACGGTAAACGGCGCGACGGGTACGATGCGCACGAGGATCATGGTCAGCAACCCGCGCTTGGCGAGACCGCGCGTGATCGCGTTGAGGCGCTTGCCCGCGACGCGGCGCACAGTCTCGCGCCCGAGCTTGCGGCCGATGGTATAGGTGACGATGCCGCTCAGCAGCGAACCGGCAAGCGCATAGATGCCTCCGATTAGCGGGCCGAAGACGATGCCGGTGACCGTGATGACGAGCATCACCGGGACGACCAGCAGGCCGGCGACCACGTACGCGCCGAGCACGATGAGCGGCGTGAACGGCAGCTCCTCGATGCGGTCGCCGAGATCCACGAGTGAATCCACGTTGAGCCATTGATGCAGCGGCGAGAAACGCCACGCTGCGGCGAGAGCAGCGAGCACGAAAATGAAAGCCGCGATGCCCACCAGCCGGCTGCGCGCGGGCGGACGCGATTCGGGAGGCACGAAGTCGTCGAGCAGCTTGTCGGGATCGACCGGCGCCTCGGGATCCATCAGCGCCGCGTCGACCAATGGCGTGTCGAGCTCCGAAACGGCGTCTGCGTTGAGCGGCGACAGCGTGCGCGGATTGCCGCGCAGCGCCTCGATCGTCGCGATGAGGCTCCCGGTGCTGGCGAGCTTCTGCGCGAATTGAGCTTCGTCTACGCCGAGATGCTCGGCGAGAAGGCGGTTGCGCAAGCTGGCGATCGCTTTCGCCTGTTCCGGCTCGCCGCGCGCTTCCACTGCGATGTTGCATTCGGTATCGAGCCCCATCGATCGGTTGTTCAGGTTCGCCGAGCCGACCGTCAAAAAATCATCGTCGACGACCAGCACCTTGCTGTGGATATTGATGCACGCGTCCTTGGCACCCGCCGGCTCGGGGAAATACGCGCGAAAGCGGCCATGCGTATCGGCAGCGACGACGCGGCGCTGCGCGCGGGCGCGCAGCACGCCCATGGTCGATTCTTCGAGCCAGCCGCATTGGTCGCGATGGGTGAGGAGCACGATCTCCGGCGCGTCGGGTTCGCGCAGCCGTGCGGCGAGCGCGTCGGCGATGAGCCCCGAGGTGAAGTACTGGTTTTCCATGAAGATGAAGCGCCGGGCGCGCGCGATGGCATCGAGGTGCAGCTCGCGCATCTCGTGCACGGCTCGGCGGTCCTCGAACGGCGGCTGGGTACGGACGATCGCGACGTCGACGTCGTCGAGATCGACTTCGACGCCGCGCGGCCACAGGTCGGGAACCGTCGCCAGCGGCGCCCGCGGCTTGCTCGCGCCGGAGCGCAGCCAGCGCTCGCGGACGAGCTCGCCAAGCGCCCGTGCAGCGTTGCCGTCGACTACCGCCTGCACGTCATGAAACGGTCCATACGGCGCGCCGCTAGGGTCGATGCGCAGGGGCTCGTCGGCGCGGTGCGCGCTCGTGTCCCACCGCCGCTGCGTGAGATCGAGTCCGCCGACGAAAGCAACCGCATCGTCGACGACGATGACCTTCTGGTGATGCGACGCGTAGACCGGATGAGTCGCGTCGAGCCGGAACGAGAAGCGCCTGTGCGTGCGCCAATCGAGCTTGTATACCGGCAGCCATTCGCGCTCGAAGGCATAAAGCATCGCGAAATCCCAGCCGAGCGCGTAGATGCGCAGCGACTTCTGCCGCCTCACCAGTGCGTCCAGAAAATCGCCGAGTTTCTCCGGCAATCCATCGCCGGCCCCATCCGGGACAAGAACCGTGCGGCTGTCGATGTCCCAGGCGACGATAAAGATCGAGTGCCTGGCGCGCGCGAAGACGTCGCGCAGCGCACGGTAATACGCGTCCCCGTCGATGAGGAAGCTCAATCGCGCCGCGCGCTCGAGCCGCCAGCAGGTCCGGGACGGTACGAGCAGCGGGGCGGCGGCGGGGCGGTCGGTTGCAATTAGTTCATCCACGGCCATGGCACTATACCGCGCTGCAAGAACGGTGCCTGGCCGAGGCGCGTCGGTTACACTCGTCGCCATGACCGACCGTCTGATCGCGCATCTCGACATGGACGCGTTCTACGCGTCGGTCGAGCTCCTCCGCTATCCCGAGCTGCGGGGTGAGCCCGTGGTCATCGGCGGCGGCAGCCGGCACCAGCCCGAAGAGGCGACCGATCCGGCAACCGGCGCAATCGTGCGGCGCTTCAAAACGCTGCGCGACTACGTGGGGCGTGGCGTCATCACCACGGCCACGTACGAAGCACGCGCGTTCGGAGCGCATTCGGCGATGGGGTTGATGAAAGCGGCGCGATTGTGCCCAGAAGCCGTATTGTTGCCGACGGACTTCGACGCGTATCGGCGCTACTCGCGACGCTTCAAGGCAGCCGTCAAGGCGATCGCGCCGCAGGTCGAGGATAACGGCATCGACGAAATCTACATCGACTTGACCGATGTCGGACTCGCGTCGAGCGCCGTTGTCGCGGAGGAGACATGCGCGGCGGCCGCAGAGCGCGCGCATCGCGTCGCGCGAGCGATCAAGGATGCCGTGCGCACCGCCACGGGCTTGTCGTGCTCGATCGGCGTCACCCCGAACAAGCTGCTCTCGAAGATCGCCTCCGAGCTCGACAAACCAGACGGGTTGACGATCCTCATGGCGGCGGACGTGGCCCGCCGCGTGTGGCCGCTGCCCGCGCGCAAGATCAACGGGATCGGACCGAAGACCGCGGCGCGGCTCGAGGCGCTCGGCATTCGCACGATCGGCGAGCTCGCGCGTAGCGATCCGGGTTGGCTGGTGGAGCAATTCGGCGCAAGCCGAGGCGCTTGGATGCACCAGGCCTCTCGCGGCTGCGACGACCGGCCGGTGGTGACGTACAGCGAGCCGGTCACGATCAGCCGCGAGACCACTTTCGAACGCGATCTGTCCGCCAAGCGCGATCGCGACGCACTGTCGGAAGTATTCACCGAATTGTGCGAAGGCCTGGCCCGGGACCTGCAACGCAAGGGCTACGTCGGCCGGACGATCGGCCTCAAGCTGCGCTACGACAACTTCAAGACGCTTACGCGCGACCGGACCATTGCCCAGCCGACACAGGACGCGAAGGCGATTCGTCGCGCGGCGAGCGAATGCCTGAAGCGCGTGCCGCTTGATCGCCGCATCCGCCTGCTCGGAGTGCGGATCAGCGGTCTTTGCAGGCCGGAGGAGGCCGCTGCGTCGGCTGCGCATAGGGTCAGCGAGCCGGATGCGGAGCCGACGCCATCGCTGTTCGATCGCGAATTGTAAGATTTACACGCTTCGCGATTGCCGGGAGATTGAACCCGGCGCCCGGCGCGTCGGTCGTATGCCTCGATCGAGGCGATTACGATCATGGTGCGCGATACCACTAACACCGGTGGCGCGGGCAGCGCGTCCGACGTCATTGCCGAAGCCGTCGAAATGGCGGCCGCAGCGGGGCTCGTCTATGTCTCGGATGCGCAGCCCGGGATCCGCCGCCAGCGCAACGGCGAGCAATTCATCTATTTCCGGCCGAACCGACAGCGAGTGACGCAGGCAGGCGAGCTCGAGCGCATCGCACGCCTCGCCATTCCGCCGGCGTACGAAGACGTGTGGATCTGTACCCATCCGCGCGGCCACCTGCAGGCGACGGGACGCGACGCGCGGCGGCGCAAGCAATACCGCTATCACCCGGAATGGCGCACGATTCGCGACGGCGCGAAATTCGGGAGCATGGCGGAATTCGGCGAAGCGCTGCGGCGTCTGCGCGCGCGCGTCAGGCGCGATCTCGCGCAACCTGGCCTGCCGCGCGACAAGGTGCTTGCCGTGGTAGTCAGCCTGCTCGATGCGACGTGCATCCGCGTCGGCAACGCCGAGTATGCGAAGGCCAACGACAGCTACGGCCTCACCACGCTGCGCAACCGGCACGTGCATTTCATTCGCGCCGGGCGGCTGTTGTTCCGCTTCCGGGGCAAAGGCGGCGCCGAGCACGAGGTCGTCGTCGACGACGAACGCCTCGCGAGGATCGTGCGTCGCTGCCAGCAGCTGCCCGGACAGCGGCTCTTTCAGTACGTCGACGATGCCGGCCAGCGCCGGGGGATCGATTCCGGCCAGGTGAACGAGTATCTCAGGGACGCGATGGGCGCCGATTTCACCGCCAAGGATTTTCGGACCTGGAGCGCGACCGTACGCGCGATCGCGCTGCTCCGCGCCACGCCGCTGCCCGAAGCGGCCAGCGAGCGCGCGCTCAATGCATGCATCGTTGCGGTCGTGAAGACCATCGCCGCCGAGCTGCGCAATACGCCCGCGGTCTGCCGCAAGTCGTACATCAATCCGTACGTGTTCGAGGCGTGGCGGAGCGGCGAGCTGCACACGGGAATCGGCGCCGATGTCTCGATCGCGCCGCGCAAGGCCGAGCGGCTGGCGCTTAAGTTTCTGCGGCAGTGTCCCGCGGCGCGGAGCGGGCCGACGCAGCGGCGAATACCTGTCCGGCGCCCGGGCGCCGCAGCCACTGGCACGACGCTGCGGGGCGGCGAGCCGCTGGGGCGCCAGCGCGTTGTGGCGCCGTCGTCGTAAGCGGGTGGCTTGTGCGCGGCCACTCGTGGGTTGAGTGGCCGCCGCAAGCCGGGTAACCCGCTCGACGACGCGCCTGGCGCCACCGCGCGCTAGAGTCACAACGGCTCGCCGCGATCGAACGCGATGCTTTCGCGCGCTCGCGCGCAGCGTTCTGCGAAGGGTAACGCCACGCGTAGGATGCGGCCCCGGGCATCGCACTTCGCGCTCAGCCCAGGCTACAACTTCGCCGCGAAGCGCTCCATCTGCAGGCCGACGACGCGCCCCAGCGAGTCCGTGTCGGCGAAGCGCTGCCGCAGCCAAGTCGCGTCGTTGCCCTCTTCGATGCAGCGAGCGATCTCGCGGAGCGCCTCGTCGTCATCGTCCCTCGCATGCGCCCGGATCGCGTCGAGCGTGGCGCGCACATCGTCCACCAGCGGGCGGCGCTCGCGTGTGAACGGGTCGACGATCTCGCCCTTAAAGCCCAAACGCAAGGCCTGGAAACGGTTAAACCCGTAGACCAGATACGCATCCTCGGTGACGTCGAGCTTCGGGCGCGCGAGGATCTCGCGCGCGACGCCCTGCGTGTAGATCGCGAGCGCGGCGGCGCGCTCCACGGTGAGCGGCGTGTCGAAAACGCGGATCTCCACCGTGCCGTACTCGGGCTTCGGCCGGATGTCCCAGTAGAAATCCTTCATGCTGTTGACGATGCCGGTCGAACGCATCTTGCCGAAGTAGTCTTTGAACTCCGCCCAGTTGCGGAGGAAGGGCATGCGTCCGCTCAGCGGAAACGACGCGATGGTGTTCATGCGCGAGCAGTCGAAAGCCGTGTCGGCGCCTTGCGAGAAGGGTGAGCTCGCGGAGAGCGCGATGAAGTGCGGCACGTAGCGCGACAGCCCATGGACGAGCCGCACTGCGGCGTCGGCGTCCGGGCAGCCGATATGCACGTGTTGCCCGAACACGGTGAATTGCTTGGCGAGATAGCCGTACAGCTCGGAGATATAGCGCTGCCGCGGCGCTTCGGAGATGTGGCGTTCGGTCCAGGCCTGAAACGGGTGCGCGCCACCGCCGCAAACGCCGACGTTGAGCAGTTCCGCCGCCGCGCAGACCGCGTCGCGCAGTGCACGCAAATCCGCGAGCACGCCGGGGTGCGTGCGCTGCACCGCGGTCGCGACTTCGATCATGCTTTCGGTGATCTCGAGCTTGACGTCGAGCCCCGGATGCCGCTTCTTCAGCAGCGGAAGGAGATCTGAGCCGGCGCGCGTGAGGTCGCCATCGCGCCGGTCGACGAGCTGCAGCTCCAGCTCCACGCCGAGCGTGAGCGGCTCCGAAGCCTTGAATTCGAGCACTTCGGTCATGCGTCGTCGCGCGTCGGCTCTCCCGCCCGGCGCAGCGCAAGCTCGGTGAGGACGGGGCCGAGGATGGCCATGAGCAGAACGATCGCGCCGCTGATTTCCGCCGCGTGCTTGAGCTCCGGCTGCTGCGCGACGCTCGCCGTCAGCATAAGCGCGAGGCTCGACAGCGGCGCGGCGGCGATGCCGACCAGCACGCCTTTGGCGGGGCTCAACGCGGAGGGCGAAGCAAATGCCGTGTTCGCCCCGACCTTTGCCAGCAGGCGAATTGCGGCGACCGCGACGGCGACGCCCGCGAGCGTCCAGGAATCGAGCCAGGTGAGCGATGCGCCGACGAGGACGAAATAGGCGAATGTGAGAACCGCGCCGATTTCCGAAGTCTGATGCGACAACACGCTGTGGGTCCGCTCGGTGCCGCGTACGATCAGGCCGAAGAAAAGCGCCGATAGGATTGGCGACAAGCCGAGCGGCGGCGCGTAGGCGTACAGGAGCACGCAGCAGCAGATGATGCCGATGGTGAGCACCGCTCCGCGGGCGCGCGTGATCATCGCGTAAAGGCGCAATGCGGCCGCTGCCAGCGCCCCGAGGAGGAACGAGCCTGCAAGCTGGAACACCGGCTGGACCACCGACGTGAGATCGACGTGCGCGGCGGCGCGATAGGCGGCCAAGAGGAGCTGGACCAGCAGCACTGCGTATACGCTGGAAAGCGTGCTGTACAGCAGCGAACGCTCCGATACCTGGCCGCGGGCGCGCAGATCCTTGCTGACGCTCATCACGACGATCGGCGAGGCCGTCATGCCGACGGCGGCGACGAACGCGCAGTCGACCAGCGGGATCGCGAAGCCCAGCGCCAACACGGCATAGATCGCGATAAATGTGACAGCAGACTCGCCGAGGCTGACGGCGACAAGCCAGGGATTGCGCCGCAGCCAACCCAGCGGCATGCGCTGCCCGACTTCGAACAGGAGCACCATCGCCAGCGCTTCGAGCAGCACGCTCGGCACCGGCATCAGCGCCGCCGCTTCGCCGCTCCTGCGCAGCGCGCCGATCAGCGCTCCGGCAACGACCAGCGCCGCGATGCGCGGGACCCGCAGCGCGCGCACTGCAGCCTCGGCGAGGAGCAGCGCGGCGAAGAAGAGCAAGGCCGTGATGCCCAGCGGCGTGACGACCGCCGACTTGAGAAGCGCGAGGATCGTTGCGAGATCGAGAATGGTGAGATGCCGTATGGTAGGTGCGAATTCATTCGCACGCGGCGCATTGCGGTCGCGTAGCGGCCGGATAAATCCGGCCCTACAACCCCCGTGTCAGCGCCTTCTTCAACTCCCGCAGCTTCGCCTTGACCTTCGCCTCGTTCTCGGGACCCATTCGCACCAGCATTTTCTGCCCGGCCGAAAGATCCTGTAGCGCGGGGTCCGCGTACTCGTACAGGACCTTCGGCTGGACGAGCGCGATCGGCCCGCGCACCTCAGGCGTGGCGAGCAGATGATCGATCACCTCGAAGACGCGGTCGTTGAAATAGCGCGACGGATAGCCCAGCTCCGCGTACGCCTGCTGGAACAGCGGATAGAAGCGGACGTAGAGCGCAACGAGCTTTGCGGAATCGACCGCCTCGAGCGCGCGCACGTACGGCGAGTACCGCGCCGCGTTGTCCGGGCCGACGACGGTGCTTCCCTCCGGCCCATGGGTGCGAAACGCGCCGGTCGCGGGCTTGATCGGCATGACCCGCTGCGCGACGTTCTTGCGCGGCAGATTGTCGATCGCTGCGACGAAATGGCGGACGATGTCCTGCGGATGAAAGAACTGATCGAAGACAGTGCTGCCGAACAGCGCCGCGAGCGCGTCTTGCAAGGCGGAGTCGCTTTCGGCCAATGAAGGGAGCGGCGCAGCGGTCGGCGCGGCCGCTGCTTCGATCGGGTGCTCGATGCGTGGCTGGGCGCTAGTCTGCGGCGTGACCGACGGCTTGGCTGCCTCGGGCGCCGCCGCCGGCCGCGGTGGCTCCACGCGCAGCTGCCAGAGATAGTAGAGCACTCCGGCAGCGGCGATGATCGCGCCGAGAAGCAGCGGGAACCCCCAGCGCATCGGCGGCTTGCCGGGCCGGTAGAGAGGGCGATCGTCGGCCGCGATCTCGAGATCAGGAGTTTTCATCGGGTCGCCTCAACGGGCGCAGCACCATATCCACTGCCCCTGAATGCCTTGATAGATGCAGAGCACCGCCTCGATCGCGAGCACGATGAACGTCAGCGTCGAGCCCCAGAAGCGGCCGAAGGAAAAATGCTCCGTGAAGGACAGCGCGTAACCATGGAGCAGCCGGGCGATGAGAAGTACGATGCCCAGCGCATGCAGCACGTAGATCGAAAACCGGCTCACTTCGAGGAAGCCCATCATCAGCAATGCCAGTGGTACGTACTCGGCAAAGTTGGCGTGGCCCCGAATGACGCGCAGCAGGCCTTGATCTCCGCCGTCTCCGAGCCAGGTGCCCTTGCCCCGGCGCTGTATGACGCGCCAGCTCAGCACCAGAAACCACAGGGCCAGCAGACCGGCGTACAGGGGGGTTACGAACAATGCTCGCTCCATCGATCAGTCGGCGCGGTCATTATCGCCGAGAGTCGCGGGCCGCGTCACGTCGGCGTTTGAGTCAGATCGCATGATCAGGGAGCTATCGCCGACGGCATGCCGCTTGCTAAGATGTCGCTTAAGCCCTTCGCGCAATGCGAAGCTTATGTAGGAGATGCAATATGTCCAAACGATCCCGTAGCTCCAAAAAGCGTGCCAAGAGCCGCAAGTGGTCGGCCGAGGTGGCGCGCAAGAGCAATGCTCTCGATATCAAGCAAGGAACGTTCGCTAGCGACGATCCGCGCGCGATCGCGCGGTCACTGAAGCAGTCCGCCGACCACAGTACCCGGCGCAAGTCGAATCCTTTTCGCTCGGCGCTGTCGATGCTCACGTTCTACATCAATCGCGCGGGAACCAAGCTATCGGCCAGACGACGATCGAAGCTGGAGGGCGCGAAGGAAGAGCTGCGCGACCTCTACCACAAGTAACGCTCGCGGGTTGCGGGGCGCGCTCCGCCACCTCGCTTGCTCCCCTCGCTGCTCATGGCGCCACCTCCTCGCACGTTGGCGATGGTGGGAAGTTGCGCGTCGGTAGCCGGCGCCGATTCGCGGACGCTCGACCCCCGCTTCGCTGCGCTCGCGGGTCCCCTCTCGCTGCTCACGGCGCTCCCTTGCGCAGCGTCTCATATTGCGACGGTGTCGCCCTTGCGTGGGCAAGGTACTCGCGGATATGGAGAATATCCTGGCGGCCCAGCGCGTCTCCGTGGTGGGGCCGATGGAGCGTGCCTTCGACACCGTTCAACTTTACGCGCAGGCGCGCCTTTGCCAGCGGCTCGGTCGTCGCGCCGAGATGGTGCAGCAGAGACTCGACCTCGCGCCATTGGATGTTTCCGCTGACCGGATCCTGAAAAAGCGCGCGGAGGAGATTTTCGTGTTTGCGGCTCATCGGTGGCTGCTTTCAGAAGGAAGAGGAGAGGAGTTGTCCGTTCGTCTGCCGGCGTCGCGGTGGAATCGGGTCAGCCCGGCGCCGTCCACACTGTTTCCAGCTCATCGATGGCCATTACGCTGCGGCCGTCGAAATGAAACGCATAGTGCTTCGACTGCCGGCAGTTGCGCAACAGGCGCGGGCGGAACACTGCGGCGCACAAACTGCCCTCGTGGCGCACGCTGCGGTAGAGCACCCCGTCGCGGCCTTCCGCGCGCAGCGCGCCGCCCAGCTTCCGGCTCGGGCCGTAGTCGGCCGGGTAGTGACACTCGGCGAGCCTGCGCACGTCGACCAGCCGCGCGTCGAGGTCGGCAAGATACAGCCGCAACTCGAGCCGCAACAGTCCCTCCCGCGTGCGAAGCAGAAACCGCTCCTGATGATACCGGACTTCGGCCAATGCCGTTTCGAGCTTCTGCGCGCAGTAATAGACGCCGAACGATCCATCGGAGAACCGGCTTCCCTCAGGGTTGAGGTGAGTGAATGCCGCCATGATCGGCGTCGTCCCCGGGCCGCTGACGCGGTCCTCCTTCGCGACGAGCGAGAGTTCGCCCGCCTCTTCGCGTAAGCGATCGTTGGTCATTGCCTCGAGCGCGAAGACGGCCTCGAGGTCCTCCGGCGCCGCGACGCGGTCAAACAACCCTACGGGCGGAAAACGGCTCGGGACGACCCGATGGCTCGGCCGCCACCGCGTGCGGCGGGCGTGCAGGCGCGCATATTGCGCAGGCATCCCGGGCGTCTTAACCACCGCGCCAAGCATCAAGGTACTGCCTCACGACATACAGGTCGGCGACGTTCCCCGAGAGCATTCGCTCCAGCGCCGGTTTGCCGCCAAAAATCGGCGCAGCGTTGGGCTTGCGCACCCAGGCGTCCGCGGCCGCGGCGTCGGGGAGCAGGATCTGCAGCGCCTTGTAAATACCGAGGATGTAAGAGACGCGCTCCAGCGTGTCGCGTCCGAGGTGTCCGTGACCGGTCTTCTTCCAGAGAAAAAAAGTCGAGCGTGGCGGGCTGCCGAGGAGCGTGCGCGCTTCGTCGCTGGAGAGCTCCCATTCATCGGCGATACGGAAGAACGTGCGGAGCGCGGGGCCTGACAGGCGATCGGGCTCCGCCGCCGGCTTGGCAGCGTTCCTGGGCGCGGTGCGGGCGGCTAAGCGGGGCATAAGTTGATGTGGAATATTAGTACAAATTAAGACTATAACCCTCTTGTAGTCCAATATGGGACTAAAGTCAAGTCGCGCAAAACCCTTCGTCAACGTCCTACACGAGAATCAGACAATCGCTGATTCACGCCCGCAGGCCTCCCTTGCAAAATGAGAGCCGTGTAGGGAAGACAAAGCAGCAACTTCAACTACCTGACCTGGATAGAGTTGGCTGGCGGCCTCGTCCCTACATCTATTGCACGTAGAGCAGCAACCGTAAAAACAATAACGCTGATGGTTCCTTGAGCCCGTTCTCAACGGGACGAGCGCAGGAAATCAACGGGCCGGGAAGAGGGCCCGTTTTGTTTTTTGGCGAGTCTTGTTTCAGGTTTTTTTGCCGACTCGCCAACCGCAGCAGGACGGCCCGCCGGCAAACGGCGCGGCGGCACCGTTTGGCAATCCGTAACGCATCTTTGCTGGAGATATATTATGGCTAAAGACAATCAATCGTCTCAATCGTCCGGACGCCAGCAGACTTCCGAGATGGCGCAGAGCGGTTCACCGTCTGCGCAACAGGGCGCTAATCCGCGTACAGCGGGTCAGCAAAGCGGCTGGCAGAGTCCTGAGAGAAGCGAACAATCGACCGGCGCTGCGCTTCAGCAACGCCGCGGGTTAGGGCAGCTCCCGTCGTCGTACTACGGCGGTTTTGGCGGCGGGCCATTTTCCGTGATGCGTCGCATTAGCGAAGACATGGATCGCCTTTTCGACGCGTTCGGATTTGGCCGAGGCCTGTTCCCGACTTTCGGCGAAAGCGCGTTGCCTGGATACGGCGAGAGCGCTTCATCGCTTTGGGCGCCGCACATCGAGGTCTCTGAGCACGGCGGCAAATTCCTCGTCTCCGCCGATCTACCTGGCGTCAAGAAGGAGGATGTCAATGTCGAGGTCACGCAAGACGCGGTGACGATCCAGGGGCATCGCAAGCAGGAGAAGACGAGCAGCGAACGCGGCTTCTACCGCAGCGAGCGCAGCTACGGGAGCTTTTGCCGCACCATCCCTCTGCCGGAGGGCGCCCATACCGAGAATGCGTCGGCCACGTTCCGCGATGGCGTCCTGCAGATCGAGATCGACCTGCCGCAGCAGAAGTCGAGCGGCCGAACGCTGGAGATCAAAGACGCAGCTCCGGCTGAGTCGCAACAGACGGCGGGGAGCAAGTCGCAGCAGCATTAGCACTCCCGCTTGAGCGGTAGTGTGCCGCAGCCCGGGTTGTGCTTCCGGATCAAATCCGGAGCAGGCGCAACCCGGGATTCGTTTTGCCTACGCTAAGCCTGTCGAAGAGCTCCGTTCCGGCGTGCGAACGCGGAACTTGTGTCTCTCCAGAGTGGCCTCACTTTCGTACCGAAAAGGAGGCTCGTATGAAGTCCTTGTTCGCTTGGGTACTTGGCGCGTCACTGCTCGCAGGTTGCGCGGTCGCGCCTTATGACTACGGCTATAGCGGATTGTATTATTACGATTCGCCTGCGTATTACGGCTATTACGATTATGGCCCGACTTACTATTACGGCCCAGGCTACTATGGTGGCGTGGTCGTAGGTCCGCCGGCCGTCGTTGGCAGCTTCAGTTATCGCTCCGGCGATCGTCATTGGAATGGCGGCACTTGGCGGCGCAGCAGTGCCCAGCCCAGCAGCACCTCGCGAAATTCGACCGTCGCCGGCGCGAATCCGCGCAGCGGCCGTAATGCGGGCGTGAATCGCGGAAGCACCTCGTCGAGACCGCAGACTAACGCGCGCGAGCGCGAATCCCGCCGTGTCGCAAGCCGTATTGCGTCCAACGACCACGGCTCCTGAACACGTGCGGCGCACCGCTGTCGGCTCCGTAGCCCGGGCTGACCCCGGACTTGATCCGGGGGATGCCCGGGACAGAGCTTCGTCGCGATAGGTCCCGGGCTTCGCGCTGCGCGCTCAACCCGGTCTACGGCGCCGGCGAAGCGAGCGGCTTGCCTTTTTCGACGACGTAGACGGCATTCAGTTTCACCGGCTTATCCAACGCGCCTTCGTTGTGGACAGCACGGTCGGGGAGCGTCAGAGACTCGCCCGCGCGGAAAACCTGTTCGGGCTGACCGTCGAGTTGAAGCCAGAAGTCGCCATCAATTATCTGGCCCATGACCACGCCCGGATGGTTGTGCCGACCGGCCTTGAACCCACCGGAGATTTCTACTGTGGCGTAGATAATCTCCAGGTTGGTTCCCGGCACGTCCGCTTTCTGCAGGATCGTGCGCTTGATCGGCGCCGTCGGTGGCGTTCCCGCCGGTTGTTGCGCGCTCGGCAAGTCGGTCATCGCCATGGTGGCGAGCGCGGCGATCATGGTGACGGTTCCTCCCGGAAAAATAACTCGATGATAATCTCGATCGCAGAAAATCATGATGCCCCTTCCGGGGGCAGCTCGCAAGCTTGCGCGCGGCGAGCGCCGGCCGTTCGCTATGAACTTGTCGAAGCCTGTGCTGAGCCTGTCGAAGCAGAGTGAACAGCCGTCCCTGGTTTGACAGAGCCTGAGCTCGCCGAAGCCTGTCCTGAGCGAGTCGAAGGGGCTCACCACGAACGGTTTGATTTGCGGTAGATTTGCGGCGCAACACCGCGAACAATCCTCAAGGAGGAATCATGCGTTGGATCGCTGCCGCAATTGCATCCTTTGTGCGGGGCTGCACCCTCGCGGTACCCGCTCTCGCTGTAGCGGCATGGTATGGCGAGGTGGCGCTCGCACAGGACTATCCCAACCGTCCGGTGAAGATCATCGTTCCCTTCGCCGCCGGCGGGCCCGCCGACGTCTACGCGCGTTTTCTGGGGCAGCGATTGCAGGAAGCGCTGGGCCAGCCGTTCGTCGTCGACGATCGTCCGGGCGGCGGCTCGGTGGTCGGCACCGACGCGGCGGCGAAGAGTACGCCCGACGGCTACACGCTGCTGCTGATGTCGAACACGCATACGGTCAACGAATCGCTTATGCCGAACAAGCCCTTCGCTCTTTCGCGCGACTTCGTGCCGGTCGCACCGATCAACTACTCGGATCTCGTGATGGTCGTGCATCCGACCGTCCCGGCGAAGAGTGTCGCGGAGTTCATCGCGCTCGCCAAGGCGCAGCCGGGCAAGCTCAACTACGCCTCTTCGGGACCGGGAACCCCGTACCACATGGCGGGCGAATTGTTCAAGGCGATGGCCGGCGTGGACATCGTGCACGTTCCCTATCGCGGCAGCTCGGGCGCGCGCACCGACATCATCGGCGGCCAGGTGCAGATGATGTTCGACGCGGTGACGACGATGAGCGAGCACGTCAAGGCCGGTCAAGTGCGCGCGCTCGGCATGAGCGGCAAGGCGCGCTCGACGGTGCTCCCCGACGTACCGACGGTGGGGGAGACCGTGCCCGGTTACGAAGCGACGATCTGGATCGGTTTGATCGCGCCCAAGGGCACGCCGCCGGCGATCGTCAACCGCCTGAACGCGGAGATCACCAAGATCGTCAGCCGTGCCGATGTACGCCGCGACTGGGCGGCGCAAGGCGCGGTCGCGATGACCATGACGCCCGAAGAATTCGGCAAGTACATCGCCGACGACATCGTGAAGTGGGAGCGCATCGTCAAAATCTCCGGGGCCAAGCCGGATCAGTAGGTGCCAATTTATTCGCACGCCGTATGGATTGCTTCGTTGCGGCCGAATGAATCGGCCCTACGTACTACTCGATAATGAAAGAGCTCCATCTGCTCTCGGCTGGCGCGGCGCAGAGCATAGCGACCGCGCTCATCCCGGCCTTCAATGCGGCAACAGGGGCGCGCGTGCACGCGAGCTTCCGGACCGTGGGCGCGCTCAAGGAAATGCTCCTCGCGGGAAAGCCCTGCGACGTACTCGTTGCGACCGCAGCGATGCTCAAAGACCTTGCCCGCGATGGGCGCGTGGTCCCCGCCAGCATCCGGACGCTGGAGCAAAAGTAGGGTCAGAGACGACTTTTGCTGCCTCTCCAAATCAGGAGAGTTTCTCGCAGCAAAAGTCGTCTCTGACCCTACTTTTCCTGCGGCTCAGCCCAGGCTACGTTTGCAAACCGATGTCGAATGTCGCGGTGTAGCCTTCTCCATCCGGCACCGGCGCGAGAAGCAACTGCCGACCGCCGCCGCGAAAGATGCCATCGTCGGCGTTGCGCATCCACCGCCGCCGCTGGCTCGCATACGGCTCGACCGAAGAGACGCGCTCGGTCAGAGCTTCGTCGAAATAAAGTTGTGAGGTAAAGGCGTAGCTTCGCGCCGATGCCGGACCGGTGCGGATCTTGAAGTGCACGTGCACGGCCCTCCCGCCGTACCAACCCGGATAGATGGTCAGGAACTGCGCGTTCCCCGCCGCGTCGGTGATCTGGTAACCGCGCAGGAACTGTTGGCCGCTGGTCGCGGATCCCCGCACGTCGGAGTACCGCCCGGCCGCATCGCAATGCCAAACGTCGACTTGCGCGCCCGCAAACGGGCTGCAGCTCGTACCGGAGAGGCGCGATACATTGAACGTCAAGCGCAGCGGCACGCCGGGCCGGGACTCGCCGCTCCGCGGATCGGACCGGATGTCGAAGCGATTGAGCGCTTCCTCGACAAAAAACGGGCCTTCGGTCTGTTGCGGCCGAGCCACGCAGGAGGTCCGCGGACCCGCGGTCGTCGGCGCCTGGGCCCGGCCCGGCGCTGTGCGGGCCAATAGAGCTACGCCCGATGCGCCAATCAATGCAAGCGCTTCGCGCCGAGTGAGCAGACGCCCGAGAGGAAGATCATCGTCAATGCGGGTCAATGCCATGGAATAAGCGGGCCATAAAGAAACCTACGACATCATCCGCGGGAGCCGGTTCCGGCGCAACCGGGTCTGAATGATGGCAAAATTGCATCCATGAGCTCCCGAGATATTACGCTGCAACTCGCAAGCCGCGGTGACGCGGAAGCGATGGCTTCCTTGTCGCGCGATCTGATCGAAGCCGGTCTCGGCTGGCAGTATCGAGCCGAGCGCATCCGCGCGCTGATGAACGAGCCCGACACCGCGACGCTGGTCGCCCGCGACGGCCAGCGAGTCATCGGTTTCGCCATCATGAGTTTTCACGACGAGCGCGCGCATCTCGTGCTCATGGCGGTGCGGCCGCCGGAGCAGCGGCGCGGCATCGCGCGGCGCATGGTGGTGTGGCTCGTCGAATCGGCGGTCACCGCCGGGATCGCGTCGATCCATCTCGAGCTGCGCGCCCGGAATGAAGCGGCGTACGCTTTTTATCGGGCGTTGGGCTTCGCGGAAACGCTGCGCCTGCCCGGCTACTACCTCGGCCGCGAGACGGCGATTCGCATGATGCGGCTGTTGCGCGCGCCCAACGTGGTCGTTGCGGCCTGGCGCCCGCCGACGCGGGACACGCGCTAGTCAGAGGGCGAGCAGGCAGTATTCACCTCGCGATCGGCGAGTCCTCGTCGACGCACGACAGCGGCCGGGCGACGTCCTCGAGCGCGCGCCGTTCGGCCACGACACCCAACCAGAGCTCCGCACCCGCGGCGAAAAGCATCAACGCCGCGCCGGCGGCGTAGCCCCAGCCGATGGCGTTCGGGTCGCCGGTACCGATGAGGCTGCCGAAGAGCCACGGCGCGCCGATGCCGCCGAGCGCGGTGCCCAGCGCGTAAAACAGCGCGATCGCGAGCGCGCGCACTTCGAGCGGGAAACTCTCGCTCACCGTGAGATACGCCGAGCTTGCCGCGGCGGAGGCGAAGAAAAACACCACCGTCCACGCCAGCGTTTGCGTGGCCGCGGTCAACGCGCCGTGCACGAACAACAACGCCGTACCGCCGAGCAGGAGTCCCGAAAGCGCGTACGTCAAAGCGATCATCGGCTTGCGTCCCCACGTATCGAACAGGCGTCCCAGCAGCAGCGGCCCGAAGAAGTTGGAGAGCGCGAACGGCACGAGATAGACGCCGACCTTCTCCGGCGGGACGTCGAAGAAGCGGCCGAGCACCATGGCATAAGTGAAGAAGATCGCGTTGTAGAAGAACGCCTGCGCGGCCATGAGGATCAATCCCAGCGCCGCGCGGCGTGGATAGCGGCGGAAAAGGCTCACGCCGAGATCGACAAAGCCGATCGCCTTCGCGCGCACGGAGAACCGCAGCCGGCAGGGCGCTTCGCGCGGGATCGCGCTTCCGCGAACGTCGCGTTCGATCGCCGCGACGATCGCCTCGGCTTCCTGCGGCCGGCCGTGGACCAGCAACCAACGCGGACTCTCCGGCAGCACCCGGCGGACGAACAGGATACCGAGGCCGAGCGCGGCGCCGATGCCGAATGCGAGCCGCCATCCGATGTCGGGCGGGAAGCGACCCGGCTCGAGCAAGACGGTCGTCCCGAGCGCCCCGGCGAGCGCCCCCAGCCAGAAGCTGCCATTGATCGCGAGATCGGTACGGCCGCGGTAATGCACTGGGATCAATTCCTGCAGCGCAGAGTTGATCGCGGTGTATTCGCCGCCGATGCCGGCGCCGGTCAGGAAGCGGAACAGCGCGAAGACCGTGAAATCCTGCGCCAGCGCACTGGCGGCGGTAGCGGCGATATAAACGCCGAGCGTGACGAAGAACAACCGCTTGCGCCCGAAGCGATCGGTGAGCCAGCCGAAGAAGAATGCGCCGAGCACCGCGCCGGTGAGATATGCGCTTGCCGTCGCGCCGATCTCGGCGTCGGTAAGCTGTAGCACGGGACTCGCCTTCAATGCGCCCGACACCGCACCCGCGAGCGTCACCTCGAGCCCGTCGAGCATCCACGTGATGCCGAGCGCGGCCACCGCGAGCGAGTGGAAGCGCCCCCACGGCAGGCGATCCAGCCGCGCCGGAACGTCGGATTCGAAGACCGTTACAGCGTTCCCATGTGCTGAGCCATCCTCTCGCGCGTCCGCGCGTCGGGCAGGCGGCCGTAGAGCGCGCCCATGTTCTCGGTCATGTGCGCGGTCTGGCGCGTCGCGGGGATCGCGCAGGTCACGGCGGGATGCGAGACGATGAACTTGAGGAAGAACTGCGCCCAATTGTCGCAATCGATCTCGCGCGCCCAGGTCGGCAGCGGCTGGCCGCGGACGGCCGGAAACAGGCGCCCGCCGTCGAAGGGCCGGTTGATCACAACCGCGATTCCGCGCTCGGCGGCGAGCGGAAGCAGCCGCTCTTCGACGCGCCGGTCGGCGAAGCTGTAGGTGAACTGCACGAAATCGAAGCGCTCGCGCTTGAGCGCGCGTTCCATCTCATCGTGCTTCGCGCCTTCGGAGGTTGTGATCCCGATGTAGCGCACGCGGCCCGCGGCCTTCAGCGTCTTCAACGTCGGAAGATGCGTTTCCCAGTCGAGCAGGTTGTGGATGTGCACGAGATCGAACTTCGGCACACCCCAGAGCCGCAACGAGCGCTCGAATTGCATCTGTCCGAGCGCCTTGCCGACGGTCCAGATCTTGGTCGCGGAAAAAAGCCGCGGATGCAAGGTCTGCTTGAGCATCTCGCCGATGATCGTTTCCGAATAGCCGTACATCGGCGAGGAATCGATCATCGCTCCGCCGCGCTCGAAGAAGCTGCGCAATACGGGGACGAGCGACGCCGCGGCCGTCGTGTCGGGCGGAACGTTGAAGGTGATCCAGCTCCCGACGCCGATCGCGGGCAGCGCCTCGCCGGTCGCAGGAATGGGGCGCATGATCGGAGCGCGGCCCTGCGCGCGAGCGAGGGCTGGCCAGAGCGGAAGAGCCGCGCCTGCCGTGACGGCGCGAAGTACGCGGCGACGAAGAGGCGAGTCCGGATGAGTGCAGGTTACCGCGTTCACATCGCCCCGGCCTCGAGCTTCACATCCGCCGCCCGCCATGCGCGCTCGAAACGCTTGCCCACCGCAGCGGCTTCGCGGTCGCGTTTCTGTGCGAGGAGCGCCGCGCGCAATCCGAACAAGGCGCGGCCGCTCTCCGGATGCAGCTTGAGCTCGTCGCGGAAGACCTGCTCTGCGGCGGGGTAATCGCAGTCGCGCAAAAGCGCCACGCCGAGCGCATTGCGCGACGGAAGGTACCAGCCGGGCGGCTCGTCGTAAGCGAGCGCGTCCTCCGCGGCGACGGCGAGCCGAAAGTGGGCGATGGCGTCGGCGTTGTTGCCTGCCATGAGCGAGAGCCGGCCGTCGAGATACGGGCGCGCCACTGCCAGCACTCCGGCCGCATCGTTGTTGCCATATTCCGTCGTCTTGGGAACGGCGTCCGCCGCCTCGAGGAATTTCGATCGCTCGGCCTGCGCATCCTCGGCCTGGCCTTTGCCCGCGAAAGCGAGCGTGCGCGCGAAGTGCCACAGCGCGCCGGTGAGCGCCGCCTCGAATGCGGGTTCGGGCAGCGCGAGAACGTCGTCCCAGCGCCCGAATTCGACGAGCAGCAGCGCCGGCGTGAACAGGAAGCCGTCGACCGGCGGCACCTCCCGAACGCGCGGCGCCTCGAACGCATAGAGCTTGTTCGCCGCTGCGATCGCCTCGCGCGAGTTGCCCGCGAACGCGTTGGCGATCGCAAGGAAATGCAGATTGTGGCCGTAGTAGCCGATCATGTAGAAGGTGTCGGTGCCGGAGCGGGTTTGACGCTCGTCGGCGCGCACCGCAGCGACGTTGGCGCGCGCGGCCTCGAGGTACTTGCCGGTGCGCATGTAGGTGTGCGCAGGCATGTGCACCAGATGTCCCGCGGACGGCGCGAGGGTCTGCAACCGCTTCGCCGAGGGAAGCGCCTTTTCCGGATGCGGCGAGGCTTCGACAGCGTGGATGTAGTAGTGGTTGGCGCCGATATGCTGCGGGGAGCGCGCCAGCACGCGCTCGAGCACGGCGACGATCTCCTCCGTGCCCTCGGTGGGCGTGCCGTCCGCCGCCCAGAATTTCCACGGGTGCAGGTCCATCAGGCTCTCGGCGTAGAGCACTGCCGCGTCGGCGTCCTGCGGATAACGCCGGACGAGATCTTTCATCGCATTCTTGTAGGCAACCTGCAGCGGTTCGACGTCGGCCTCCGCATTCGCGCTGTACCGTGTAGACAGCGCGTCGATGTACGCGCGTTCCGCCGGCGAGGCTTTCAATTCGAGCGCGATCGCCTTCTGCAGGGCCTCGTATGCGGCTCTGTGCGCCTTCGCATCCATCGGATGATTGATATTGGGCCCGAGCGAGAGCGCGATGCCCCAATGCGCCATCGCCAGGTTCGGATCGAGCTCCGCGGCATGCGCGAAGGATTGGATCGCAGCCTCATGGTTGAACGCGAAGACGAGCTTGAGGCCCTGGTCGAAATACGCTTGCGCCTGCCGGTTGCGCGTTGACACCCGATGGTGCAAAGAACCCAGGCCGGGATCGAGAGCGACGGCCGAAGTCGGCGCGGCGCCGGGCGCGGCGTCGTGAGCCCATACCTGGGCGCTGAAGAGAGCGAGCAATGCGAGATACGCGAAATACATGCAAGCGATCTTTCTCACCGGACGATGCGAGCCGGATACGTAGCCCGGGCTGAGCGTAGCGATGCCCGGGGCGCGGCCCGGTGCGTCCCACGCACACGACAGGCGAGAGATTTTACCCGACTTGATTTATGCTGGCGTGCCCCGACCTCCATCGTTCGCCATGTCGGAAATGTTTGCCCTTCTCGCCGCAGCCTTCGGCGTGTGGTTTGTCTTCGACGCGCTGCGCGCCCGCGAAACCGCGGTCCGCATTGCGCGGGAGGCGTGCAGGGAACATGGCTTGCAGCTCCTCGATGACACGGTGCACGGAGCGCGCCTGCGCATCGCGCGCGACACGGAGGGTCTTGCACGCCTGCGCCGCACCTTCCTGTTCGAATTCTCCGAGGACGGCTTCAATCGCCGTACGGGCTGCCTGGTGATGTTGGGCAGTCAGGTGGAATCGTTACAACTCGAGCCTTATCGGCTGGCGTAAAGCAAAACGCGCGCGAAAGTAGCCCGGGTTGAGTCCGCAGGGCGAAGCCCGGGGCGGCGCTTCGCATCGACGTGGGTCCCGGGCATCCGCCGGATCAAGTCCGGCGTCAGCCCGGGCTACTTTTGATGTTCTTCGTGATGTTCCCGTTCCCCGCCGCGGCCGCCGCGCGGCTGGCCCTGCTGCTGCGGCTGACTCTGCGGCTGCGGCGCGTTCTGCACACGCGCCGTGTTCTGCGGGTATCCGCCGCCCGCGCTCGAGGGCGGACCGCCGCGCTCGATCCGCGCTTCCCTGTTGGCGCGCGGCGGGCCGGCGTTAACGGCGCTCTGTCCCTGCGGGCCGCGCTCGATCCGGGCTTCCCTGTTGACGCGCGGCGGGCCGGCGTTAACGGCGCTCTGTCCCTGCGGGCCGCGCTCGATCCGGGCTTCCCTGTTGACGCGCGGCGGGCCGGCGTTAACGGCGCTCTGTCCCTGCGGGCCGGCGGGCCGCGCTCGATCCGGGCTTCCCTGTTGACGCGCGGCGGGCCGGCGTTAACGGCGCTCTGTCCCTGCGGGCCGTGCTCGATCCGCGCTTCCCTGTTGGCGCGCGGCGGGCCGGCGTTAACGGCGCTCTGTCCCTGCGGACCGCGCTCGATTCGGGCTTCCCTGTTGCCGCCACCTCTGGCGGCGGCTGCACTCTGCTCCCTGAATACTCCGGCCCTCGATGTCGCGGTAATCCTCGGCACGCCCTGATTCACCGACGCCAACTGCGCGCGGTCCGTTCGGGCCGCTTGTTCATGCCGCGCCTGAACAGGCGTCCACGCCAAGTGCCGGTCGTGCTGGGCGAGACGCTCCGCCGCAGTCGGCTGGGCGACGATTCCACCCGTGCCGCCGTTGAAGCTCACGCGCGACGTTGTTGTATTCGCAACGACTGGCTGGTTATAAACATTGCGGATATAGGTAACGTTGACGTTATTCAGCGCGGTGTTGTAGCTGAATACGCCGTTGCGCCAGTACCCGCCGTAATAGCCGACGCCGAAGTAGCCGAAGCCATAGTTGATGCCGCCGTAGAAGCCCACGCGCGGCCCCCAATAGCCCGGATACCAGATATACAGGCCATCGTCCCAGCCCCAGTAGCCCGGTGTCCATAGCGCGCCGATATAGGGCGCAAGCACCCACGTTCCCGGGACCCAATAGAAACCGTCGGGGCCCCATGCCCAGTAGCCGGGGACCCAGATGTAACCCGGCGCGGGCAGGAGAGGCTGCTCGTATACCAGCAGCGGTGGCGGAGCGAACCCAACCGACACGTAAACCGAAGCCGACGATGCTGACGAGACGCCGAGCAGAACAACGAGCAAGACGGACCCAATGAATGCCTTCATGGCATGACCTCCGTTAGCGCATTAGAACCGACTAACGCTGCGGCGAATCGTCCAGTTGACCCGACGCGGAAAGTTGCAGTGCAACACGCAGCATTGTTGACGCAAGGGGCAATCAATCTGCCCAATTACCTCGGTGGGACAGCGGCGGAGGCAGAGCGTTCGGGATCGCTCTCACGGCCGCCCGGAGTAGGCCTCGTCGAAAGCGCGCTCGAGGCGCTTGTTCGTGCCCCGGATGCGATCGACGACTGCCTTCGCCCAGTCGAAATACTCGCGCCGCCGCTGCAGCGGCCAGTCGTGCGGCGGGTTCGCTGCGATATCGCGGACATTGGAAATCTTGTCGGCGAGCTTCACCAGCCGCGCCCGGCGCGAGAGATGCTCGGCATGCTCGATCTGCAGCCGCTTGCGATCGGCCTTGGACAGCGTCTTGTCGTCGGATACTTCGCGCACGACGCCGGCGATCGTCTTGCCGAAGCGCTCGCGCAATTCCTCGTAGGTCGTTTCAGTGTCCTCGATCGTGTCGTGGAGGATCGCCGCGGCGAGCACCTTCGCGTTGCTGATGCCCGCCTCGCTCGACAACACATGCGCGAGCGCGATCGGATGGTTGATGTAAGGCGAGGCCTCAGGATCCTTGCGCCGTTGGCGGCGGTGCTTGTAGGCGGCGAAGGCGAGGGCGTCGACGAGGAGGCGGGTGCTGCCGGGGTTCATGGAGCCATAGATGGGGGCCGGGCCTGCATTTCCCCATGCATCCTGCTTAGGGAACCTCTGAGTAAGTCCCGCGTGGCCGCGACGGAGGCTTTCCGGGATGAGATGCACGAAGCGACGCGAAGCCCGTGGCAGGCGCCCACGGGCGAGCGGCGCGACAAAGCAGATCCCCCGGAAAGCCCCGTCCCTTCGGGTTTCGGCGCAATGGCCTCATCTGCGTTGTTGCGCGGCTTGCGAATAGGATGAACTATTCGCTGCGCCGCGACGCCTTGCATCTGAGGCCATTGCGCCAGAAACGCGGCTCATGTGGGACTTGTTCAGAGGTTCCTTAGAGCCGCTGCAGCACGACGCGCGCGTGCTCGTCGTGCATTGTCTTCACGAGCAGCCTCAGCAGCGCGTGCACGGCACGAATTGCGGGGGTCGGCGTGCCGGTCAGCTCGCCCAGCTCGATCACCGAACCGATCAGCGCGTCGACCTCGACCGCGCGCCCCGCTTCCACGTCCTGCAAGGTCGAGGTCTTGTGCCTGCCGATTTTCGCGGCGCCCTCGATGCGCTTGTCCAACGGCACGCGGAAAGTGACTCCAAGCTTTTCCGCGACGGCCTGCGCCTCGCGCATCATGTCGGCGGCAAGTTCGCGCGTTGCCGGCTCCTGGCAGATGTCGACGAGCGTCGCGTGGGTGAGCGCGCTGATCGGATTGAAGCTCATGTTGCCCCATAGCTTGAGCCAGATTTCCGAGCGGATGTCGATGAGAATCGGCGATTTGAGGCCCGCGCCGATGAGTGCATCCGACACGCGCTTGACGCGCTCGCTCTCGGTTCCGTCGAGTTCGCCCACCGGGAAGCGATCGCCTTCGAGGTGCTTCACCACGCCCGGGGCAACGATCTCGCCGGCGGGATAGACGACGCAGCCGATCAGACGCCGCGATTCGATGTTCTGTTCGATCACGCCGTTCGGATCCGCGGTCTTCAGCCGGTAGCCGGCGTGGGGCCTGGAGAAATTCTGGAAGTACCACCACGGCAAGCCATTCTGGATCGTCACGACTACGGTATCGTCGCCGAACAGCGCGCGCATCTGCGGCGCCACCGCTGCGATGTCGTAGGCTTTCAGCGCCAGGAACACCAGGTCCTGCAATCCCGCATCGACGCAATTTGCCACCGCGCGCAGATCCTTTGCGATCTCCTCGACGCCATCGTTATGGATGAGCCTGAGGCCGTTCCGGCCGATCGCCTCCAGATGCGCGCCCTTTTCGACAACGGTGACCGTCTGCCCGGACAACGCCAACCGTACAGCGAGCATGCCGCCGATCGCGCCCGCGCCGATGACCGCGATTCTCATCGTCGCCTCCTCATTCGAACCGATTGGTCAACGCGCCGATGCCGTCGATGACGATGCTGACCGTGCTGCCCGGCTTCATCGAGCCGACGCCGGTCGAAGTCCCGCAAGCGATTACGTCTCCCGCTTCCAGCGTCATGTCGTGTGAGATGAAGCTCACCAGTCTGGCGGGCGCGAAAATGATGTCCGCGACGGGATAGTTCTGCCGCTCCTGGGCGTTGAGTATCGTCTTCACGACGAGGTTTGCCGGATCGAGCCCGGTGGCGATCACCGGACCGAACACGCCGAAGCTGTCGAAGCTCTTGGCGCGCGTCCACTGCGCGAAGCCCGGATCCCGGGTGATGATCTCGATGGCGGTGACGTCGTTGATGCAGGTGTAACCGAAAATGCAGCGCTCCGCAGCGGCTTCCGCCACCGCGCTGCAGCGCTTGCCGATGACGATACCGAGCTCGCCCTCGTACACGACCTTGCCGGCATACGACCGCGGTGCACGAATCGTTTCGCCGCCGGCCAGAAACGAATTGCCGGCCTTGAGGAAGTAGAGCGGCTCGGCGGGAACTGCGTGATTGAGCTTGGCGACGAGCGCATGATAATTGT
>WNGB01002722.1_pt1 | contig 31819 bp, 40 predicted proteins | sample 5400681 | NCBI WGS metagenome assembly WNGB01 (sample SAMN13153367, study PRJNA577476) | soil metagenome | isolation source: 115 cm soil or saprolite under grassland replicate 2 | place: USA:California | collected 2016-06-15
TGTCGACGGTGAGCTGGAGGCCGAGCTGGTCCATCCGGATGTAGACGGGACCGATCTGGGCGCTGAACGACGCGTCGAGCTCCAGCGTGGACTGCTTCATCTGCGCGGGGGGCACGTCCGCCGGACCGCGCGTGAGTCGTACGCCGACCTCGTGGATCGTCACCGGGCCGAACGCGCGGCCGATGGGGATGGTGGCCGCGATGACCGGCGGCCCGACGTTTCCGGACCCACCCAACGGCGGAGCCTTACCGGTCGCGCCGAGGGATCCTTCGCGGACCAGTCCTCGCGACGACGAATAGCCGAGCACGAGGTTGAACGGCAGTCGAAGGGGTGTCTTGCCCAGCAGCTCGGCCGCAAAGCTGTCATGGTCGGCGGCATCGAGCAGCAGTGCGGCATCGGACATGGTGGCGAGCACCTCGGCCGCATGGGAAGTCAGCGTGAGGGTGAACGCGAGGTGCCCGACGTCGAGCCGGCTGCCGACCGAGGAAGGGAACGAGAAAGCCACCTGGGGTGGCGCGGGATCCTCGGGGGTCGGCTCGCGCGGGTTGGCGGCGTAGCCGACGCTGAACTCGAAGTTGCCCCCCGCGGGACCTCGCACCTCGAACCGGTCAAAGGCGACGAGGAGCGCGACGGCGGCATCCATCCTCGACTTGAACGAGAACTTCCACGTGTCGCCCAGCGGCTGCTCGATGTCGGCGTTGCCGCCCAGCGCGAGGAAGAGGGCGGGCCCGCCCTCGACCGCATGGATCATGGCGGTCGTCACGTTGACCCTGCCTGCCGAAGCCGGCTGGCTCGAAGGCTTGTGGCTCTCGCCACCGAAGGAGAACGACGTCATCCGCTCCGAGACGACGTCGGCCCGCAGCGGGGTGTCCGTGGAGTCCACGTCGATGCCTCGGCCGTCCCAGCCGGTCATCACGTCCTTCATGACCTTGATGTCGTCATTGCGGTCGAGCGCACCCAGCACCACCGCGGCTACCCGCACCAGGAATTCCATCGTCGGAGCGACCCGGTCGGGGCGGCGGTTGGCGCCCGGGTCGAGCTGCTCGAGCGACTTGCCCGGCTGCCACACGAAGCCCAGGAGCGCCATGAGCGAATCCCAGACGTTGACCAGGTTGTTGTTGCCCGGCCCGAACGTCGACGTGGCATCCTCCAGCGTCGACACGGCCTGCATGAGGAGGAAGAGCCTTGGCGCCCGCAGCCGGAAATAGTTGCTGGCCATCAGCTCCAGCAGCGCGTGGCCGCGGTCCTGCGCCCCGGACTCGAAGCTGTGAGACCAGGCCTCGACCTGGCCAGCCAGCGCGTCCAGCAGCACCGCGATGTCGGCGAGCGCGTCGATGGCGGCCTCGGCCGACGGGTGCGACGCGTCACGATATGCCTTGACCGCGTCGAGCTTGTCGCCCGGCATCGCTCGCGGGGACGGGACGTTCGACGGCTTCCCGCCGAGGTCACGGACGACCGCGTCGCGAGCCAACGGGTCGCCGAGCGTGTCGCCGACCCAGTCGAAGAAGTCGATCATCTCGCCGGAGAGCTTTTGGAAGAAGTCTTTCTCCTCCATCACGGCCCTCCCGCCGGGGGAATCTCGATCGCCTTCCGCCGAAGTCGCGTGGGCGGCTCCTCATCCTCAGGTCCCAGTGGCGCGACCTGGACGAGGTAGGGTTCCACCTTGGGGGTGGTGACCGCCGGCTCGTCCGGATCGCTGAACGTCGTGAAGACCTCGTGGATGGCATCGAGCCGGCCGTCGGCGTGCGCCTCGAATCGCAGGCGGCCGACGTTGCCGCGGAACAGGATCTGACGGGCGTTCCGCAGGCGGTTGAGGGCGTGCTGGTGGCGGGCCGCCACCTGCTGGTATCCCTCCAGGATCGTCGTCGGAGCGCTGAGCTTCGCCTCGACCTGGGCGTCGTCGAGAGCGAGCAGCTGGATGGGCTGCGGTCGCGCACTGTCGGGACGCACGTCGAGCAGCGGCTTCACGCGCCACCGCCAGTCGGGCAGCCTGGCCGGGTTGAGCCGGCTGCTCTTGAGCGGATCGAACGTGTCCGGTCGCTCCGGGTCGTTGAGATCAAGCCACCCCCAGGTCGGCAGCCGCACCGGCACCGCGCTGAGCCGGGACCGCATGACCGGAAGCAAATCCTGCTCGGTCTTGCCCGCGGGGAGCAGCACCATGTCGTCGAGCGGCTGGTCCCAGCCGAGGCGCTCGGTTCCGAGGTTGAGCCGGATGAGCTGCTGGGCGAAACCGGCGGCGCGGTCGAGGAAGGTGATGAACGTCGGCATGACGTTCTTGAAGCCGCTCGAGGTGAACTGCGCGAACCGCGCCGGTCGGGTCGCGTGGCCGCGCCAGTAGCTCATCACGGTGCCGGACGAATAGTGCACGTCGCCGGAGAGGAGCACGACGCGGCCGTACGGCTCGAGCCTCTTTAGCAGATGCTCGAACGTCTCGGCGTCGAACGCCCACGCCTCGATCGCGTCGGGGTTGGTGCCGGTCATCTGCCGGAGACCGGACGTGCTGGTCACGTCCAGCTCGCTGCTCGTGCTCTTGGCCTGCACCGCGTCGAAGACCCGGTACGACAGCGGCGCGACGATCTCGTCCAGCACCGGCGGTCCGATCACCTGCAAGGGCGCGATAACGATCAGGATCTCCCGCTCGGCCGGGAGGGGAGGCAGGGGGATCTGGTCGACCATCGCGTCGACCGATACGTTGCCCGGCGGGCCGGCCTGGGAGGGGTAGCTGCGGCGGGTGCGGTTGTCGAGAGCGATGGCACGGTGTTTCGGCCCGTCGATGGTGAAGTGCCACTTGAGGGCCGGGTTGGCCGAGGCGAACTTGCTGTCCGGCGTCTCGATGAGCGGCTGATCGTGCCCGAGCAGCGCGGCGATCTGCTGGAACACCTGCTGATCCGGCCCCTTCTTCAGGGCGGATGGGAAGAGCCGCTGGACGAGCGTGAGCAGCTGCGCCTTCGGGCCGCTCGCATACGCCACCGGGTCGTTCCCCCAGTCCTGAAACAACGCGTAGGCGATCATCGCGTTGCCGATGATCGCCTGGCCGAGCTTCCGGCCGAGCACGCGGGTGCGCCAGACCGGGTTGAGGAAGTAGTCGTCGGTGACGTCGTGGTCGTCGAGGATCATGTACGTCGGCACGTTCGCAAGGGCTCGCTGCACGTTCGGCAGGCCGCGGTGGAATTCCTGCAGAATCGCGAAGTCTTCGCGGAGTGACTTCTGCTTCTCGAACTCGGTCTTGGGTGGCTCGGGCTTTTTTCTGGGTACCACATAGAGGTGGCCGGCCACACGCTCCGGGAAGAGGATCGGCGGCAGCACGATCGCCCCCTCGCCGGGCGCGCCCTCGACGTACGGCGGAAGCTCCTGGTCCCAGCGGAACGGCTGCGCCTGCGCGGGAGCGGTCGCGTCGGGAGCGAACTTCGCGCCGATCACGTTAGCGCCCCAGATCGCCGGACTCCACACACTAAGGTAGAGGGCGGCGAACTCCCCGAGCGACAGGAGGTGACTGTCGCCATCTTCGCTGGTGAGCTGGGCGTCGTGAATCGTCAGCTGCAGCCTGCGCCCTTCGGGGAAATGGGTCCGGTCGGCCGGGATGAAGGGATCCGCCGCCGTGACAGCGGGATCCTCGTCGGCGTACCCGTCAAGGGGGTGGGGGTCCCGTGCCTTGGTCTCGTCCACGCGCTTCAGCACCTGGTCGAGCGGCAGGTGCTCGATCGGATCGGGAGACTCCGCGGCGCCCGTCGCACCGATGAGCGGCACGGCTGCCTCCTCGACCACCAGCATGTGTATGCGCAGCACATCGTCGGCGTAGATCTGGTCGCCGCCGAGGAACAGCTGGTGTGGCCGGACGCGGGGGTCCTTGTAGCGATCGTCGCCGAAGATCAGGTCGTCGACCATGGCGAGGGCGTCGGGGGTGGGATGGCCTGGGCGGCGGCAGGAGCCGTAGAGCAGGTTGAGGTTGGTGAGCTCCGAGGGCGGCGGCGCGAAGCTCGGCAGGAGCCCGGGCTCGAACCCGAGGGGCAGCCGGGCGAAGCCGTCGAAGAAGCCCTCCTCGAGCATGTGCAGCGTGTTGAGCGTGTGAAGAGTCCCCGACGCGTCGTCGGTGATCTCCAGGTCATAGGAGTAGAGCGAGTCGGCCTGGAACGACACACCGGCGGTGGCGGGCAGTTGGACCGTGACCTCGACCAGGTTCAGCTGGGCTCCGAGGCGCAATGTCCGGGTGACCGGGCTCTGGGCCAACGGCGTGGGCCGTCCACTCTCCGCCCGGCCCTCCCAGACCTTCAGCCGCACATTGCAGGGGTCGCGCAGCGCCACCCATACCGACACGAGCGTCGGCTCGACACGCCGCAGGATCGGCCCCGCAAGCAGCAGCGGAAGATTCATGCGTTACCCTGGCCCGAGCGAGGCAGCCGACATCCGGCCACTGTGCTCAGAGTAAGGAAGTTGGCGCTGTCGGCGTCATGCTATGCGAGACACACCGCGGCCGTCAACCGGTCGCATCGACGCTCATGCATCCGCACGCGCTCCCGCATGCGGTGCCGTGCAGGAACAGCTGCGCCGAGTCGACATTCAGACGGCCACTGGCTCATCTGAGCGTCGGCGACCTCGCCAAGCAAGATCGCGGTCGGCGCGGAGGCCGACGTGTCCGTCGGGCCGGATGACCAGAAGCGTGACCTCGCTGATGCCCAGCTGGTCGGCGGCGGCTGGCGCGAGCCGCGCGCACGGGTGTCGATCGTCGGATCGGGTCGTGAGCACGATCGTCGCTTCGGAGGTGCCCCGTCGGGAGGGTAGATCTGGCGGAAAGGGAACGATCACTTCGGCACGAACGTCACCTGTTGGCCGCCGACCGCCGCCTCCACCATCGCACCGCCGATCGGCCTCACGAAGACTGCGAACCCATCCACGAAGCGGGCGTTCGCGGCAGCGCCGGTCTTGAGGATGACGGCCGAGGCATCGGCCGCTAGCTCGACCCGGCCCTGCTTCAAGAGGTCCAAGGCTGCTTTGTTCTCGAAGACGATGATCTCACTGTAGGTCTGGCCTCCCATTTGGAGCCCGAAGGACGCCTGGCTCAGGTCGGCGTAGCCGACGTGTTGACCCTGCTCGTACACGACACCACGTCCATAGCCACCGCCAAAGACTAGCCCGCCCTTGGCCACTTCCGGAAACAAGGCGTAGCCGTAACCCTTTCTGGTCAACTCGTCCAGCCCAGGATCCTCCCTGTTCATCTCACTCATCGCGGTGGTGGCCTGCTGGAGCAGCACGTCCCGGGCCGCGGGAGTCGACGGCGCCGTGCTGCAACTGATCAGCAACCCTGGGACGAGTGTCAACAACACCACGAGACGCGTAGTCGACCGCATGCGACGTCCTCCATCGTGACTTGGTGTCCGCCGGCCTCGTGCCTGCTTTCAGCCGCGCCATATCCTTCTTTTCCATTCTAAGTGTGAGGTCAAATGGCGGCACGATCCGCCGGATGCGACCACCGAGGCATGCCACGTCACATCGACGTGCGGCCCTCCCTCCCCCCCTTCCGTCAGCCTTCCGCACCACCTTCCCGCTGCTTTCGCAGGAAGTCCTGTAGCTCTTCCATCAGCTTTTTCGAGTCGAGTTCTCCGCCAGGCAGCGGTTGCTGCTCCTCGCCCGCAGCCGCGTCGAACTCCTGCTCCAGCTGCCGCACGTGCTCTCGGGTCGCGCGATCCCGAGCCACCGCCTTGTCGCATTGGGTGTGGAAGTCCTGGATGGCCTCGGCGAAGTGGGACATGTCCGGGCTCAGGTTGAGCAGGCGGGCCACATAGGTCACCAGGGTCTGGATCGCCGCCGGATTCTCGGAATCTTGTAGATAGTGCGGTGCTTGCGCCATGAAGCCGACATGCTGCATTCCCCGTCGCTCCGCCGCGTCCAAGACGACCGAGGAAATACCGGTCGGGCCTTCGTAGGTCGGAGGACGATAAATGCCCCAGTCTTCGAGTAATGATCGCGCGGCGGGGTCGGTGCAGCGAGCCGTGACGCGTACTGGCCTCGTATGAGGAGCGCCCGCCAAGAGCGCCCCGAGCGAGACGATCCGCCTCACCCCAGAGCGCTCGGCCACATTGAGGAACGCCTGGGTATAGGTGTGCCACCTCTGGTGGGGCTCCGGGCCGCAAAACAGGAGCAGCCCGTCCCGGCCATCCTCTGGATGCCATGCCAAGAACTCGCTCAGTGGCCACTGGATGTCGCGGCCCCCATCAGCCCTCAACCGCACCTCGGGCCGTTCCTGCGTAAACACGAAAAACTCTTCGGGGTCTATCCGGGCCAGCCGCGCGGCCCGGAGGTCACGGGCCAAGTGACGCAAGGCGCCCGTTGCCGCCCGCCCAGCATCAATCCATCCCCCAAACGCCATGACCATCGTCGTCAAGTTGGCCGGCGGTTCGCGGTCGAACTCTACATGGTCCATAACCATCCTCTCGGCAGTGACGAGCGTCGCTCAGCACTCACACTGTGCAGCGCTTGCGCCGGCTCGGGCTCACGAATCTTCGCACCGCGCAAGTGGGCGGCGGTGGTGAACAGGCCCTTGGCGCCCCTACGAGTGCTTGAGCTCTTGGACCGGGCGGACCTCGATGGTACCGATTCGGGCCGGGGGGAACCTCTTGGCCACCGCGCACGCCTCGTCCATGTCCTTGGCCTCGATGAGGAAGAACCCGCCGATTTGCTCCTTGGTCTCGATGAAGGGGCCGTCGGTGATGGTCGCCTTGCCGCCGCGAACCCGGATGGTCCGGGCGCTCCGGGCGCGCTGCAGCGCATTCGAGACGATGTAGTGGCCGCTCTGCTGGATCTCCTCGGTGTAGTCGAGGGCTGAGTCGACGAGGGTCTGCATCTCTTCCTTGGGCAGGGCATCCAGAGTTCCTTCGTCATGGAAGATCATAAGCAAGAACTTCATGGCGTGCGCTCCTTCGTGGGGCGCGCCTCGATGCTGCTCCGGCGCGGCCAGGGGGATCTCGGCGGCCATCTGGATGGCATCGCCAAGATCCCGGGTTTCGATCAGGATGAAGCCGCTCGGCGAAGGCGCCGTCGGTGGTGGACAGCTTACGCTTCCCGCCCTCAGAGTGGTGGGCGCATGGTACCCCTCCCCTGGCCGGGTAGGATTGCCGACCCCGGACGTTAGATAGTCGATCGACGACGCCGGAAATCGACATCACACCTCAGGCCGGGCTCAAGGGTGCCGCGAGCCATACTTCTCAAGGAGTTTGTAGACGGCGGGACATCCCGACGACATGCACGCCTCACCGGGGGCCTTGCCCCCAAGTAGACGGAGCGCTGTCTCCGCCGTCGTTACCATGTCGACCTCCGGATCGTATCGAGAGAGTCTAGCCCGCCACTGCCCGAACGAAGCGCTCCACCTCGGACTCGTCGTTGTAGTAGTGCACGCTGGCGCGGACGAGCGCGTCGACTCCGCCGGCGGGCAGATCAACCCGCGACAAGCGGGCCTCATGGGCATTGATGTTCATGGCGCGCAGCCGGTCGCGCGTCTTGGCGGGGGCTTCGCCGCCCTTGAGAAAGGCGACGATCCCGCACTGCTCCACTCCACGGTCGTGCACGCTCACCCCGGGTTGCTTCGCGAGCTCCCGCCGCAGCAGCGTAGCGAGCGCTTTGACCCGTGATTCGATCGCGTCGATGCCCACCCGCATCGCGTAACGGGCGGCGACGGCCAGGCCGATCTGGCCGGCCACGAATCGCTCCCAGTTTTCGAACCGGCGCGCGTCGTCACGGACGACGTAGGTGTCGGCGCCGACCCAGGTGGCGGCGTGGAGATCGATGAACGGCGGCTCGAGCCTCTCGATGGTGTCGCGCCGCACGTAGAGGAAGCCCGTGCCGCGGGGCCCGCGCAGATACTTGCGGCCCGTGGCCGAGAGCATGTGGCAGCCGATCTGCCGCACATCGACGGCGAGCTGCCCGACCGACTGGCAGGCATCGAGCAGATAAAGGATGCCGTGGCGCGCGGCGATGCGGCCGACGTCGGCCGCCGGATTGACGAGCCCGCCTCTCCCGGGCACGTGCGTGATCGCGATCAGCTTCGTGCGGGGGCCGATCGCGCGCTCGAGCGCGGCGAGGTCGAGCTGCCCGGAGGCGTCGCTGTCGACCACGTCGATCTCGATCCCCACGCGCGCCTTCATCTGCAGGAACGCGAGGTAGTTCGACAGGTACTCCGCCCGCGCGGTGATGACGCGGTCGCCCGCCCGGAACGGAACCGCGTAGAACGCCATGTCCCAGGCGCGCGTGGCGTTCTCCACGACCGCGATCTCGTCCGGGCGCGCACCGATCAGCGTGGCGACGGCGTCGTAGACATCCGCGATGCGATCGGCCGCTTCGGCCGCCGCCTCGTAGCCGCCGATGGCAGCCTCTCGCGCCAGGTGGCTCGTCACCGCGTCGAGGACCGGTCGCGGCGGCAAGGCAGAGCCCGCGTTGTTGAAGTGGAGAACGTTGGCCACACCGGGCGTGTCCGATCTGAGCAACGGCACGTCGAGCGTCACCTGCTCGATGCGATTGGGTCGGACACTCATGACGGCCTCCTCGTAAGCTCGTGGCGGCAATGATGCCACGCCCGGACCGCTCCTTCTCGTCAACGTGATGCTCGGGCAGTTCATCACGGGGATCGCCGGCCCCAGCTGCGTCGTCGCCTTTCCCGCCGTCGCCGACACGCTCCCCGCCGACATTCTCGGCATCTCATGGGCGATCATCGCCTGGTTGACGGCGGCCGCGTGTCCGGCATAGCATGCCTCTCGCCCAGGCCCGCTCGCTCGACCTGCGAAAAGGCCACTCCGGCTCCACACCCCTGCGCAGGAGGACACCATGGTCGGATGGCGCGAAGCCTTCGTGAGCATCCTGATGCTCGCGTGTTCCTCGACACATCGGGCGCCAACTTCGGCCAGACGGCGACGGCGAACCTCCAGACCGCCGACCTGGGCGCGGTCGGCGATGTCGGGCCGTCGACCGCCTTCCTGCGCGCCTTCATGGATGCGCGGTCCGGATTTCTCTCCGACACGGATGCCGAGCAGGTCGACTTCAGCCGGGCCTTTCGCCTGTCCGACTCGCCCAATGGCTGACAGATGGCGCTGACCGGATACTACCTCCCCGCCGAGCCGATCAGACGCGAGGATGGGAGATTGACCGGAGGAGAGGCAGCCTTGTTCGTCGTCGATTCCGGGCTTCGGCCGTCCCCCCGAAGCACTCGCGCCGGGGCCGACGGTGCCCCCGGCAGAGAGCGCCACTCAGGGCCGTTCGGCACAGGGAGGTGGCTCATGCGACATCTGGTCCGGGCTCTGGGGGCGGGGGCGCTCGCGCTCGGCGCGATGCTGGCCGGAGCCGGGAGCGCCGACGCCGCCGAGGGGCAGCTGACGATCGGCGCCCACATCACGGTGGCGCCTCGATGGCTCGACCCGGGCGAGACGGAATCCGCGATCTCGCCGTTCATGGTGCTCTACGCGATTCACGACGCGCTGGTGAAGCCGACGCCGGCCGGGCCCATGACGCCGTGCCTGGCCGAGTCGTGGTCGATGTCGGCCGACGGCCTCACGTACGACTTCGTGCTGCGGCCGGCGAAGTTCCACAACGGCGAGCCGGTCACCGCCGAGGATGTGAAGTTCTCCTTCGAGCGCTATCGGGGCGGCGCCGCCGCGCTCCTGAAGAGCAAGGTCAAGGAGGTCAAGATCGTCGACGGCCGCCGGGTGCGCTTCGTGCTCAGGGAGGCGTGGCCTGATTTCATGACCTTCTACGGCACCACCGCCACGGGCAGCGGCTGGGTCGTGCCGAAGAAGTATCTCGAGCGGGTGGGTGACGACGGATTCAAGAAGGCGCCGGTCGGCGCCGGGCCCTACAAGGTCGTCTCGTTCACGCCCGGCATCGAGCTGGTCCTCGAGGCCTTCGACGGCTACTGGCGCAAGTCTCCCAGCGTCAAGCGCGTGATCCTCAAGAGCATCCCTGACGAGACGACGCGAGCAGCCGCCCTCAAGACCGGCAATGTCGACGTGGCCTACACCTTCAGCGGTCCGGTGGCCGAGGACCTCCGGCGCACTCCGGGGGTCAGGATCAGCGCTCACCGCAGCAACGCCGTCTTCTTCCTGGACTTTCTCGAGCAGTGGGATGCGAAGTCGCCGTGGGCCGACCGGCGGGTGCGGCTGGCGGCGAGCACCGCCGTCGATCGCAAGGCGATCAACGAGGCCGAGTTCCTCGGCTTCGCGGGGCTGACCGACAGCATCGTGCCACGCCACATGGAGTTCGCCCTGCCTCTCGACCCGCCCGCCTTCGATCCCCGGCGTGCCCGTCAGCTCCTCGCCGAGGCAGGCTATCCCAACGGCTTCGACGGCGGCGACTTGACGCCGAACCCGCCCTACTTCTCGATGGCCGAGGCCATCCTGAGCAACCTGGGCGCGGTGGGGATCCGCATGCGCATGCGCACGATGGAGCGGGCGGCCTTCCTCACCGCCTGGCGCGAGAAGAAGCTGCGTGGCGTTCTGCTGGCCGCCCAGGGCGCGGGCGGCAACGCGGCCACCCGGATCGAGGGCATGGCCACCCGCGGGGGGCTCTACGCATACGGCGTGCTGCCCGAGGTCGAGGATCTCTTCCAGCGGCAGGCTCGCGAGCTCGACCGCAAGAAGCGCGAGGAGCTGCTGCACCAGATCCAGCGTCTGCTCGCCGATCGCGTCGTCTTCGCGCCGATCTGGGAGAATGCGCCCATCAACGCGATCGGCCCGCGCGTGGAGGAGGCGGCGGTGGCGCTCGTCCCGTCGTACCCGTACACGGCCCCCTTCGAGGAGCTGCGACTCAAGGAGAGGCGATGACGTGCATGAGACTTTTCACCTCTCACATCGACCGGCCTGCTGGGGCACAAGAGCATCGAGACGACGCAGCTCTATGCCCAGATCCGGCCGGCCGCGCCAACACAGGCCGGCATGTACCGGCGGGCGCGAAAGGCGCGCTTCCTCCTGAGCCCGGCGAGAAGGCGAATCAGCGGGAGAGCTTCTCCGCGCGGACGCCGATGAGGCGGAGCTTGCGGTGCCGGGGATTCTCGCGGTCGTCGAGGAAGGGCAGGAGTAGCTCGAGCGCCTCCGCGCACAGAGCCTCCTCGCTCGTCCACGCCTCGCGGCCGGTCCGCGAACGCGCGAAGGTGATGAAATTCTCGAAGCGGACGGTCACCGTGACCGTCCGGAACGCACGGAAGCCGTGGCCCTCGAGCCGGCTCCACACCGTCCGGGCCAGCGCACGGGCGCGCTCCAGCACGAACGTCGCGTCCAGGGTGTCGATTTCGAAGGTCTCCTGCTCACCGACGGACTTGCGCTCCCGCTCGTTCGACACCGCGCTCTCCGAAAGACCGCGGGCCTTGGCGAAGAGGTCCTCGCCCCAGCGGCCGAACCACTCCGCGAGCTGCGCCCGCTCGAGCGTCCTGAGATCCGCGACGGTCCGGATGTGGCGCTGGTGCAGGAAACGTTCCGTCTTGGGTCCGATCCCCGGGATGACCCGGATCCGCAACGGATCGAGAAAGGGCTGGACCTCCTCCGCTCGCACGACCGTGAGCCCGTCGGGCTTCTCGAAATCCGAGGCGATCTTGGCGACGAGCTTGTTGGGGCCGATGCCCACCGAGGCGGTCAGCCCTTCCTGGCTCACGATCTCCGCCTTCAGCCGGCGGGCGCGCTCAACGGCGGCGTCGAAGCTGCCGAGCGACGAGAGCTCGAGATACGCCTCGTCGACGCTGGTCTTCTGGAAGGCGTCGCCGGCCGCGGCGAGGATCGCCATGATCCGCGCCGAGACTTCCCGATAGAGGGCGTGATCGTCACGGACGAAGATCGTCTCGGGCTCGCCCCGGCCACGCGCGGCCTCCGCCAGGCGCCAGGCCCGCGAGATCGGCAAGGCCGAGCGGATGCCGTACCGTCGCGCTGCGTAGCTCGCCGCCGTCACGACGCCTCGGCCGTGGCCCTCCTTGGGATCGGCTCCGACCACGAGCGGCCGGTCTCGCAGCGCAGGATCCCGCTGCGCCTCGACGGCGGCGTAGAATGCGTCCATGTCTACGTGCGCGACGATCCTCACGGGACGCGCACGCTATCCCCGGAGTGCGGCGCGGCCGGCCTTGAAGACGCCGCGGATCCGCTCCATCACGTGCCGGACCCGCGGCACCGCCTTCAGATCCGGATGGACGAGCAGCCAGTAGTCTGCCTCGATCTCCTCGATCGGCGGCGTCAACCGTTTGAGTAGTGGGTCCGCGTCGCCGACGAAGCACGGCAGGATCCCGAGTCCCGCGCCGGCACGGATCGCCTCGAGCTGGAGCGCGATGCGTGAGGCGCGTACGCGCGGCACGCGATCACCGAGCCGTTTCGCGAGCCACGCCATCGGCCGGAAATACTCGTGGGGCACGTCGTAAGCGACCCACGGGCAGCGGCGCCAGCGCGCGTCCGTCTTCGCTTCGGGATGCGCGTCGACGAAGACGTGCGCGCCGTAGATCGCCCCCGCTATCGCGCCGAGCCCGGTCCGGACCAGCCGCCCGCGCGCGGGGAGACCGTCGCGAACGAAAAGATCGGCCTCGCACCGATCGAGATCGGGGTCGAGATGACTTTCGGTGAGAGAGACGGAGAGATCGCCGTCCGGGTCGGCCAGCGCAGACAGACGCGGCGCGAGGAATCGCGCGGCCCATTCGCCCGCCACGATGCGGACCGCGCTCCTGACGTCGCTGCCGAGAGCGGCGCGGCGCCGATCGATTGCCGCCGCGGCGTCCGCCATGCTCTGCGCCATCGGCAGGAGCTTCTTGCCTTCGCGCGTCAGACGATGCCCATTCGCCGAGCGCTCGAACAACCGGGCGCCCACGCTCAGCTCGAGCTGGTGGAGGTGCCGTCCGATGGTCGGCTGTCCGAGTCGCAGCGCACGCGCCGCCTTGCGCAGGCTGCCGCCCTGGGCGACGGCGAGGAAAACCCGCAGATCATCCCATTGCATGCCCCGAGCTTAGCAAACGTGCCAGAAAGAGAGGGGTGCTCCGGATTCGGAACGCCACGTTCCACATCTGGAGGCTCGTGCTCCCGCGCCGCCGATGGTGCACTGGCGGCAGCTGGGAGGGTGCAAGATGGGCACAGACGGGTAGGCGTCTTCGACATGACCCTGGCGCACGGCACAGACCGGCTGGAGTCCGCTCGCCTCGTGCTCCGGCGGGTCGCGCCAGACGATCTGCCGTTCTTCACTCGCCTCCACGCACTCCCCGAAGTCGCGCAGCATCTGTATCCCGGAGGCCGGCCGCGCTCGCCCGAAGAGACGGCCGCATGGTTGCAGTACACTCTCGCGAGCTATGAGCGGCTCGCGCTCGGCTATCTCGCGGTCCTGCGCAAGGAAGACGGAGCGCTGATCGGGCGCTGCGGCTTGATGGACCTCGTTGTCGAATCCGCGGCACCCGAGCGCGGGATTCGCAGAGGATGGTTCGGGCGCGAACAGGCGCCCGCCGGCGTCGCGCTGACATTCGAGTGTGAGCTCGGCTACACGTTCGACCCCGTCGTCTGGGGCCAGGGTTTCGCGACCGAAGCGGCGCGTTGCGTTCGCGACTACGCGCGCGACGTTCTGCGGCTGCCGTACACGATCTCGGCCATCCTTCCGCAGAACGCCCGCTCGCGGCGCGTCGCCGCACGGTCGGGCGCGCGAGCCGCCGGCCAGATGGAAGTGGTCGGTCTCGCGTGGGATCGCTACGTGTGGCCGCTCACAGGCGGCGCGCCTCAGCCCCAGCCGGCATCGACGACCTAGGCGTGGCCGAGCGGCTGCTTGTCGTGTAACTACGGCGGAAGGCTCTCGAGATCAGTCGCAGACGCCACAGGGAGGGGCATCAATATGGACGCGACAAAAGGCTTTGTCGTACCCGCGGGCGGTGGGAAGCATCTCGACATGGCGGCGCCTGGCCGCTTCGCCGCCCTGAAGCTCGTCGGCCAGGAGACCAATGAGAGCATCATGCTGTTCGAGGAAACCGTGCCCGTCGGCACCAAGAGTCTGTTCCATCTGCACCGCGACAGCGACGAGGTCGCCTGGGTGCTCGCCGGCGAGATCACCTTCAAGATCGGCGACGAGGTCACCGTCGGCGGACCCGGCACCTGCGCGTTCTTCCCGCGCAACGTCCCGCATGCCTGGAAGAGCACCGGCGGCGAAACCGGCCGCGTCCTGTTCATGTACACTCCGGCCGCCGCCGGCGGCTACGTCGAGGAGCTCTTGAACCACCGCCCGATCAACGACGACGAACGCAACCAGCTCCGCGACCGCTACCACTGGGAAGTCGTCGGTCCAAACCCGCTCTGACGAGGTGCGCGGGGCCGGTCCTGCGGTATGGCTCTCGCTCCCTAGAGTAGTGAACTAGTGGGGGTATTTGCCGACAGGAGCGCCCAGCGTGTCCGCGGGGCTCAGGGTCGATACACGTCCCCGCGGCGGACCCGGCCCATCGCGTCGTATGCCGCGTACTTGTACAGATCGGACAGGCTCGGATAGTTGAAGCAGGTGTCGATGAACGTGGAGCAGGTCGCCCCGAGCGTCATCGCCACGAGCCCGGCCGCGATGAGCTCGCAGGCGTTATCGCCGATCACGTGCACGCCGAGCAGCTGCTCGCCCGGCCAGGAAAAGAGAAGCTTGAGCAACCCCCAGCGCTCGCCGATGAGCACGCCGCGCGGATTGGCGTCGTACCGCCAGCGGCCCACGACATGAGCCACACGCTTCGCGCGCAGGCCCTGCTCGGTCTCTCCCACCATCGAGACCTCCGGGATCGTCCAGACCCCGATCGGTAGGAAAGGGCTGACACCCGTCTTGTATTTGAGATCGAAGGCGTGGACCATCGCCATCCGCGCCTCCTCCATTGCCGTCGACGACAGGGCCCGCCGATGACGTCACCGGCCGCGTAGATGTGCGGCACGTTGGTCTGGAAGTGCTCGTTGACCAGCAGCTGACCCTGCTCGTTGACCCGCACGCCCGCGTTCTCGAGCCTCAGGGCGGCGACGTTGCCTCGTCGGCCCAGCGCCACGAGGAGCGCCTCGGCCTCGAGGCGTTTGCCCGAGCGGAGACCCAGCGTCAAGGTAGGACCGGCCTCGACCCGCTCGACGGAGTCCGGCGTGTGGAACTCGATGCCGAGCGACTCCATCGCCTCGCGCAGCATGCTGCTGATTTCCTCGTCGGCGAACGGCAGGATGAGCTCGCCGGAGTTGATCACCCGCACCTCGTCCAGGCCCAGCACCTTGAAGAGGCAGGCGTACTCGCAGCCGATGGCGCCGCCCCCACGATCGTCAGCGAGCGGGGAAGCCGCTCCATCTGGAGGATCGTGTCCGAATCGTACACGCCCGGCTCGCCGAACGGGATCGTGGACGGCCGGTACGGAGTGGAGCCGGTGGCGATGAGAATGACGCCGGCCTCGAGAAGCCTCGATCCCGCCTCGTCTTTCACCGCGACCGTGTGGGCGTCGACGAAGGCCGCCCGGCCGCGATGCACGTCGACGTGGTGGCGGTCGAGGTTGGCCCCTATCCACTGATTGAGGGCCTCGCGCACCACGCGCCCGCGGTGCATGAACCGGTCGACGGTCAGGGTGCCATCGTAGGAGAGGGTGAGGCCGTGGAGGTCCCGCTGCCGCAACCCGGACAGGTACAGGGCCGTCTCCCGCATCGCCTTGCCCGGCACTCCGGTGTTCGCCACGGCCCCGCCGTAGCTCGGAGCCTCCTCGACCAGCGCAACTTTCTTGTCGAAGTACGCCGCCTGCGCGGCGCCCTTCTCCCCTGCCGGCCCCGATCCGATCACAATGAGGTCGTACGTGGCGCGTTTCACATTCCCACCTGCCGCGGTGCCGCCCGTCTCGCACCGGCTCCGCGGCTGTCAACAGACTCTCTCCCCATCCGACAGCGCGATTCTATCAGCGTGGATGGGTCAAAGCGCGAGGTGGATGGGAGCAGTCGACGACTGTGCCAGAGACGACCGTCGACCGTCGGGCTCAATTCCCGTTGATGCTGGCCTCCAGCTGCGAGTTGCGGTCGCGACTCCTGTCTGGTCGGGTGAGCGCCTTCTAGCCGCCAGCTTTCAGAGAGGCGCGAAATCCGAGCTTGTCGACAGCCCGGATGAGCTGATCGGTGGTCACGTGCTCGGAATCGAATGTCACACGCGCCTCCTTGTCGCGGAAGCTCACGTCCGCTCGCTGCACCCCCGGGAGCCCTTCCAGGGCTCGTTTGACCGCAACCGGTCAGGCCCCTCAGGTCATGCCTTCCACCGCCAGCACGACGGTCGATTGTGCGGCCAGCACAACTTGCGCCGCCAAGAGCAGAATAAGCGCCGCGAGCCAGAATCCGTGCCTGCGCGTCATGGCGTCACCTCCCGCCCATGCCCTTCATGTCATGCCCGGCTGCATCGTGCCCCCTCGCGTTACTCAAGCGAGCGAGGAGGTCGGAGGTCGTTTCGGGGAACCGGTCGAGCACAATGGCCGTCATCACCACGAGGCCCGCCAGAACCAGCAGAGCCAGGGTGGTGCGGCTGCCTGCCATGCGACAGGCGAGCGCCTCACACCGGCGACGTTCTCGGATGTAGAGGGCGAAGCCCGTCGCCAAGCCGAGAATCCCCGTTGGGATCAAGATCCATCGGTATTGCATCGTTACAGCCATGAACGCGCCGCTCCCGAGGCCCAACGCAATGACGGTCAGCGGCAAGAGACAACAGAGCGATGAGAGCAGGGCGCCGACCCAAGCGGCCATCCCTGCGCCCAGCGAGCCGAGTTTCATGGCTTTCTCCTCCGAACCTGTCGGTACCGGTACACGGCGAAGCCGGCTAACCCGATCAGCAGAGGAAACAGGACCAGGTCCAGGTGACCCGTGAGCGCCCCGAGGCCAATGGCTCCCAGCAGCAACACCAGCGCCGGGGTGATACAGGCCAGGCACGTCAGCACCGCCCCGATCACACCGAGGACCAACCAGCGATCACGCCACATGGCTCCTCCTAGGACGTCTCCGCGGCGTAGGCCCCGTATTCAAAGGTGAGCCGATGATTCCGCCCGCAACACTCGATCAGGTCTCCCGCCGTGGCATCTTCCGGGAGCGTCAGTATCGCGTCGCAGTCCGGACAGCTCACCCGATACGCCAGACTTGCCGACCACTGCCCTCCTTCCTCCCTGATGCGCAGGGCGTGGCCCGCGCAGTTCGGACAGTCGAGCAGGTCCCCGGACTTGACTCCCTGGGGCAGCACAATCTCTTCCCCGCAGTCGGGGCATCGGACAGTCATCGCGGCTAGAGCCCCAGGAGGCGCTTGAGCCGTCCCCGGTCGAAGCCGACGATCACTTCGTCGTCGACCGTGATGACGGGCACGGCCAAGCGGCCAGTCTTGGCGACCAGCTCCTCTCCAGCCGTCGCGTCCTCCGCGACGTTCTTTGCCACAAAGGGAATCCCCTGGGACGAAAGAAACTCTTTCGCCGCGTGACAGGACCGTCAGGTGGACGACCAATAGACCGTGATCTGCCAGTTGGTCATGGCTTCTGGCCCCTCAGGAGCCCTCCGAAGACCCGCTCGCCGAGCTTGAAGGCTTCGGACACCGGAGTCCCCGCGCCTTCCATCGTGGGATTGGCCTCCCACCATGCCCTCATGTGTTCTTCCGACCGGAAGAAGTTGAGGCTCGTTCAGGTTGAGGTCAAGGCTCGGCGCTCGTTGGCGCACCGTTTTCCCGCCCACATCATGATCCCTTCGGCGCTCGGCCCCGGCCCGGATGGATCGACCGAGAGCTCAAGCGACTCCCCGCAATGGTGGCAGCGCGACCGGATGCGCACCGACTCCCCCAGCATCGGCGCCACGCCCAGCGCGTCGATGGCGCAGCAGACGTAGCGGTCTCCGCGTCCGGCGAGATGGACGACAAAGGAGGTGGGCGTGGTCGAAAAGGGATACGCCAAGTCCACACGACCATCGCGGATTTGGATCAGGTCGTCCCCGTCCAGCCTCGTCAGCGCCGCTCGAGTATCGTCTGGGTCTCGATCGGGAAAGGCTCGAATGATCTCCTCAACCACGATCGGGTCGGGCCGCTCGAGGAACGTTCGCAGAATGGCTTGCAAGATTTCGGTTTCCCGCGCCGCCCGCCGTGTGTTCCACCGCGCTTCCAACTCCGGGTCCACCAGCTCGGCCGCAGTTCTGATCTGCAATGTCACGGTTCTCCTCCTCCAAGCCCTTCCGGGATCGTCTCTAACTCCTGGCACAATGCTAGAGTCTGTAGTAACTACGGACTCAAGCACTTTCTTTGGAGGGTGGAACCGGTATGAACGCCAGCTCAGATGGGCTATCCATCGGAATCCTGTCCAAACAGACGGGCTGCAACATCGAAACCATCCGTTACTACGAGAAGGCTGGACTCCTACCTATCCCCGCGAGGAGCCCCGCGGGCTACCGGCGATACGGCAGCACGCACTTCAGGCGTCTCACGTTCATCCGCCGCGCCCGGGCGCTCGGCTTTTCCATCGAGGAAGTCCGGACACTTCTCAAGCTCGCTGATGAGCGCAAACGGCCGTGCGCCGAGGTCCGGGTTGTGGCCGGCCTGCACCTCAAAGATGTCCAGGCCAAAATCGCGGACCTTCGAGCCATGGAGCGCGTCCTCCGGGAAACCGTCGCCAAGTGTGCGAGCGGCCGGAGCCCCGATTGTCCGCTTATCGAGGCCTTGTCTCGAGAGACCCCGGGCAATCCCTCCACGTTGACGGCTAGCCATTTCCGGGCGCATAGGAAAGTATCAGGACCAATCGCACGGGGTTGAAACGCCACTTATGAATCCTGGGCCGCCGTTCCGTTTCGGTTGTTGCGCGGGCTGGAGTTGATTCAGCGAACTTTGGGTTATGAAGGGAATGCCCTTAGCGCACAAGCTCGAACACGCCGTTCCTCACCTGCAGCATAACGACGCTGTCCTCGTGGGCCCCGAAGTGGTCGACCGGCGAGTAGCTGTAGACGGCCGTCACACCGACATAGTTCTTCAGTCCCTCGAGCGCGTCCCGCAGCTTGTCTCGGTCGTCGCCGGCTGTCCGGATCGCCGCGGCGAGCATCATCACGGAGTCGTAGCCGTTCCCAGCGAAGGTTGCGGGCTTTCGGCCGTACTTCTTCTCATATTCGGCGACGAACCGCTCGATAACCGGCTTCTGCGGATCCGATGCGGACAGCGCCCCCGCCACATAGATCTTCGACGACGGAATATAGACGCCGTTGGCCGCTTCGCCGGCGAGGCGAAGGTAATTGAAGTCGTTGGCAGCATGCGAGAGGTAGAGCGGGGTCTTGACGTCGAGTTGCCGATGGTTCTTGGTGGCGATCGCGATGAAGCCACCGGTCCCCCACACCACCGTCGCCTCGGCATCGCTGGCCCGGATCTTGGCCAGCTGGGGCGTCATGTCCTGGTCGGCATTGCCCGCCGTTTGCTGTGTCACGATGCGGATGCCAGCGGCCGGCGCGAGTCGCTCGAGCTGTTCGCGCCCGCTCGTCCCGAAGGCCACGTCCGAGTTCAGCAGAGCGATCTTCGTGATCCCTCGCTTCTTCATGTGGTCGAGCATGCGGCCCTGAACCAGCACGTCGGTTAGCGGAGCGAGGAAGATCCCCCTTTTCTGGTCGGGAGGCAGGACGATGCCCCGCGAGGCGCCATTCGCCATCAAGGGGACGCGCGAACGCTGCACGGTATCGATGATGGCGAACACGGAGCCGCTGCTCATCGGCCCGACGATCGCGAGGACTCGTTCCTGCTCGATCAGCCGCTTGGCCCCCGTCACGGCCTTGGTCTCATCGCTCTCGGTGTTGACGTTGATCAACTCGACCGGTCGGCCGTTGATCCCCCCGGCTGCGTTCAGCTGGTCGACAGCGAGGCGGGCGCCTTCGAGGCCAGGATTCCCGAGGCCCGCCACGAAGCCCGACGTCTCGAGCAGGGCGCCGAGTTTGATCGGTTCGGCCGCAACGCAGGTCGCGGGCGAGCCCAGGAGTACGACGACTGCCGCCGCGGCCCGCGTCCAGCGATTCCGTCTCGTCATGGTGTGCTCCTCCTTTACTCGTAAGTACCGTACGGACGGATGTCGGACTCGATGTCCATGCCGTCCGCGAGGGTATTGAGGTTGTTGTAGTAATCGACGACGGCGAGCACCTCGAGAAAGCCGTGGTCATCCAGGCCGAGCCGCCGCAGTGAGGCGGCGTACCAGTCCGTCATGTACACCGCCCCGGCGTTGACCGCCACTGCGTAGGCGACGCAGCGCTTCTGGAAGCGGGTTACCTTGCCATCGGCCATAATGGCCTTGTCACGCCGCCAGACCGCGTCGAAGTACACGGGATGATGGCCCAAGCATCGCCACAAGGCAGGCACATGATCGATCCCGAGCTCGTCACGCGCCCAGCTCAGAATCTCGACGAAGGTCTCGGTCATCCGGGGTCCGGCCCCCTCCACGTCGACCTCCGGTACGAGAGGTGGCCGCACCGGCGGCTGGAGGATGTCCGGATCGAGCCGAAGGCCCACCGCAAGCTTCGCCAGGCCCCGCGCCTGATCGGCGGCCGCCATCACCTCTGTCACGCCCTGTTCGTCCAGCCCGAGCCGCATCCCGGCGGCGATATGGGAATCCACTCAGTAGCGGCAGTGGTTCGTGATGGACACTGCCGACGCGATGCACTCCCGGGTGAGCGGGTCTATACGCCCGGGAGACCGCACGGCCTTGGACTTCCTCCAGGTCGTCTCGACCAGCGGAGCCCAGTGCGTCATGCAGCGCCAGATATTCGACGTGCGCGGAAAACCGAACCGCTCGAGCTCGGACTTGCGGATCTCGACGAGGTGCGTTTCGACCTCCGGCGTGAATCCTCCCTCTTCAGGCAGCCTGATCGTCGTCATCTCGACGTGTCTCCTGTGGTAACTGGGTTTGGAGACCGGCCGAGATACGCTCGACCGACCCCGGGGTCGTTCAGCAGCTCGGCGCCCGATCCGGTGGCGACCACGGAGCCGGTGTCGAGCACATAGCCGCGGTCCGCTATGGCGAGAGCCGCTCGAGCATTCTGCTCCACCAGCAGGATCGTCAGGCCCTCCGTCCGCAACTGGTCGAGGCGGATCATGATCTCGGCAACGACGCGGGGGGCAAGGCCAAGAGAGGGTTCGTCGAGCAAGAGGAGGCGCGGCGAGCTCATCAGCGCCCGTCCAATCGCCAGCATCTGCCCCTCGCCGCCTGAGAGCGTTCCCGCGACTTGATGACGTCGTTCACTCAACACGGGAAAGAGCCCGAACACCTGTTCGACGAGCCGATCCATCTCGCGTTGTCCGCGGCGTCTTCGTATCACTCCTGCGGCGAGGTTGACGCCTGCGAAGAAGCGCGCGTACCGGCCGAGAACGAGATTATCCCAGACCGTGAGTGAAGGAAAGAGCTCGCGGCCCTCAGGAGCGTGGCTGATCCCGGCGGCAACAACATCCTCCGCTCTCGAACCGGTGATCGGCTGTCCGTCCAGCTCGATCGTGCCGCCGACGGCCGGGACAACCCCCGACACGGCCTTGAGCAACGTCGACTTGCCCGCACCGTTGGAGCCAATCAGTGCGACGATTTCCCCGGCGCGCACCTCGAGCGACACGCCATCGAGGGCGCGGATCTTGCCGTAGGTCACTGCGATCTCGCGCACAGCGAGCACCGGCCGCGTCCCATGACGTTGCGGCAGCGGAGCTCTGACTCGAGGCGAGTTGCCCACGACCCCGAGATACGCCTCGATGACGCGCGGGTTCTCGCGGATCTCTTCCGGAGACCCCGAGGCGACGAGCTCACCGTGATCGAGCACGATGACTGTGTCGGCGAGCCGGCTGACAAGCGACATGTCGTGCTCGACGAATACGACCGTCTGGCCTTGCCGCCGCAGCTGGAGGATCACCCTCGCGAGGTCTGCCTTCTCGGCCAAATTGAGACCGGCGCCTGGCTCGTCCAGCAACAGCAGGTCACCACCGGTCGCGAGTGCACGCGCGACCGCCAGGAGCCGCTGCGATCCGGCAGGCAGCGCGCCAGCAGGCTCCAAAGCTCGGCCCTCGAGCCCGACCGTCCGCAAATGCCCATCGGCAAGCGCCGCCACCTCTCGGCGAAGCCGCCGGGCCCTGCCCATGCCCGCGAGGCACGCGAGCATGGTGGCGCCGCATCTGGCAACCCCGCCCGCCATCACGTTCTCCCGCACCGTGAGGTGCGGGAAAAGCTCGAGCGACTGGAACGTCCGCCCGATCCCGGCCCGGGCTATCACGTGGGAGGCCGAACCTGAGATCCGCTGCCCCCGGTAGCGAACGTCGCCGGCGGAAGGAGCCAAGGCGCCGGACAGGAGGTTCAGCAGCGTGGTCTTCCCAGCGCCGTTCGGCCCGATCACCGCCAGAATCTCGCCCGCGCGCACCACGAAGCTCACGGCACGCAGGGCTTCGAGGCCCCGGAAGCGCTTGCTGAGTCCGCTCACCTGAAGCACCGGGGGGCTCATGAGCGACGCCACCCCCCGAGCCCAAAGGTCACGAGTTGCGGCAAGCCGCCGGGCAGCGCGACCATCACGAAGACGAGAAGGAGGCCGAACGCGACCACGTCGTAGTGTCCCAATCCCACGAGGAGGTCGCCCACCAGGGTGACGAAGGCGGCGCCGAGGACCGCCCCCCACACGCTCGCGAAGCCTCCCAGCGCCACCATCACGACAAGCCGAACCGAGAAACCCACGCCGAAGGGCTGGGGGCTCACGAAGCCGATGTAGTGGGCGTAGAGCCCGCCCGCGACGGCCGCATAGACGGCGCTCAGCACGAAGATACGCCGTTTGAGGCCTGCCACATCCACACCGAGCGAGGCCGCCGCGCGCTCGCTCTCGCGCAGCCCGCGCATCGCGAGCCCGAGCGGGGAGGCCATGAGATTCTGCGCCAGCACCACACCGGTCAAGCAGGCGAGCCACGCGAGCGGGTAGAATCGCGCGTCGCTATCGAGCACGATGGCTCCGACCGAAAGAGGAGGGATGCCCGACAACCCGTTAGGTCCACCTGTCCACGGCCGGAGCTCGACGAAGCCAATGTAGACGATGATGCCCAACGCCAGTGTCGCGACGGCCAGATGGTGGCCCCGCAATCTGAAGATGAGCGAGCCAAGACCCCAGGCCACCAACGCGACCCCGGCGGTCGCGGCCGGGATAGCGACCCACGGCGAGAGCCCGGCTCGTAACGCGAGGAGGGCGGCCCCGTAGGCGCCGAGACCGTAGAAGGCTGCGTGGCCGAGCGAGATCTGCCCTGCGTATCCCGTCAGGAGCGACACTCCGATGGCCGGCAGCGCGTGCAGCGCCACGATGATGAACAGGTTCATCAGGTATCCACGGCCGGAGAGCGGGACACCGACCAGGACAAGCGCGCCGAGTGCCCAGGCAACTGCGCGAGGTCTCACGCTAGCCGTCCGCTCGCTCGAGCTCTCCGAGGAGACCGCCAGGCCGCAGGAACAGAAACCCAAGGAGGAGCACGAACGCGATGACGTTCTTGTAGCCCGAGCTGAGCAGCCCGGCCGCGAATGCCTCGAGCAGCCCGATCGTGAGCCCACCCACGACCGCTCCGATTGGATGTCCGAGTCCGCCGACGATACAGGCGATAAAGCCCTTGATGCCAAGGGAAACGCCGCTGTCATACTGCGTCAGCACGATCGGGGCCACGATGAGGCCGGCAGACGCGCCAAGTACGCCGCTCAACGCGAAGCTCAGCGCGCTCATCGAGCGGACATCGATTCCGACCAGGCGGGCCGCGTACGGGTTGACCGCACAGGCCCGGAACGCCTTGCCGAGGTACGTTCGGCTCCAGAAGAAGTGGAGCACCGCGACGAAGACGCCGGCGGTCGCGAGGACCCACAGCGCCTGCGGCGGCATCGATGCACCAAGGATGTTCATCGGACGCTCACCGCTGAACGGTGGCAGCACCCGCGGATCCGTGCCCCAGACCTGCACCGCCAGCCCCTGGAGGGACACGCCGACGCCCAGGGTGATGATGATGCCGCGCACCTCATCCGCACGAGCGGGCCGAATCGCGAGTCGCTCCACCGCCACGCCGACCGCGCACGTGGACACGATGGCGAGCATCACAGCCACCGGCAATCGAAGACCAAACTCCACGGATGCTATGGCGATCATGGCGCCCACCATCGCAAAGTCGCCTTGCGCGAAGTTGACGATGCGAGTGACGTTGTAGACGCCGGTGTAGCCGATGCCGACCAGCCCGTAGATGCTGCCCACCACCAGGCCGCTCACTAGATACTGGATAGTCTCAGCCATGGGCTCCTGACAACGCGGTCACTGGGGCACCTTACCGTGCTGGCAGCCGACACGACCTGTGCCGGTCAGCCGGTGTTGGTACAAAGGCAATGAGAACCGACCGTTCACGACCTGCACAGACCGTACCACGTGCTCGTGATCGATCGATCAGAAACCCCAACTGGCCAGAGCGTAGACGGCCAAGGTCGCGGACATTGCGGGAATAAGGGCCGTCAGCTGCGTGTTCTGAGCAAACAGGGCTAGCATTTTCTCAACGGACTAGTCAGATGAGTAGCCACCTTCCGGAGTAGCGGAGCTCAACTGCCAACTTGGACGCGGCTACTGAGCAGCGCGCCCACTGAAGCGACGGCAAATGGAACAGCATACGTCAACGGCACCTTCCAGAGCAGGGGCGCCGGCCACAGCCCGTGGACAATGAGATCGCCTTGATTACTGCCGACAAGAACGGTGCCGACGATGGCGGCCACCGCCGACGATCGCCGGAGCATCGGCGTGTACCCGAGCGAGCACCGGAGACATCTGTGAATGGGTCCACCCGTCGTCTGGAACTGGAACGCCAGCTGCGTGCCGAGAGGCTTGCCGCACCGCGAGCAGCGGAGTGGGCTCTTCAGCACATCTCGTTCCCGCAGAACCCGTGAGCCCGTACCCGTCAGGCGGTGGAAGGCCCGGTCGGCCGTGCCGGGAAGTCCGGCTGAAGCCCGAGCGTGTCGGCGATCTTCGTCACGGTGTTGAAGAGCTGGGTCACCTCGACCACTTCCGTCAACCCCTGGTCGGAGAGGCCAAGGCGGCGAGCCTCCCGGAGGTGGAAGTCGACGCCGTAGTCGGACTTAGCCGTCATCGAGGCCGCGAACGCCAGAATCTCCTTCGTCAGGCGATCGAGCGTGCGGTCCGAGAATGCCGCGCGCGTCGCCTCCCAGTACGACTGCAAGAATCCGCGGTCCCTGGCCATCCAGCGGAACACGGCGGGCACCTGCTCGACCGCGTAGAAGCCGCGGATGTCGTCGAACAGACCCTTGAGGTCGCTGTCATCGGCCGCTTCATCCGACAGCGGGACGAGCGGATGGCGGGACGAGGCGGAAAACTCCAGGGGCAGGCGGAGGCCATCCGCCACCGTGTTCAGCGCGTGGGTGACGCCGGCCACGTAGGCCACCTCGTACCAGATCCTCTCGTCGGCGAGCCCTTGCAGCTTCCCGGCTGCGCTGTGGGCAACCAGTCAGTACTCGCAGACGTTGATCGCGCTGACGATGCTCGCGATGAGCTCCTTCTGGCCCCGGCTGAGGGCGCCGTCCGTCATGGCCCGACGAGAGGCGCGGCCGTACGGGCGCCCGAACTCCGGGAGCGTCAGGAGCACGCGGCTCATCTTCGGCACGAAGTCGATCTTGAACCATGCCTTGGTCGCTTCGCAGAACTTCTGATCCTCGGGCGCCAGCCGGTGGACGTCGGTGACGTGGACGATCTCCATGCGCTCTCTCCCCCGCTCCGATGAGCCGTGTGTGCAGCGGTGCGCGACTCAGCGCGCCTGCTTCTTGTAGTGCTGAACGAGGCCGAGCACGTCCTGCCAGACGAGCCGGCCGATCGGCCCTGTGCTGTACTGGGCGACCGCGATCGTGCGGTCGGGCTTGATGACAAAGCCCGTTGCGTGTAGGAAGCCGCGACGCTCCTCGAAGAAGGCCCCGAGCGTCGCCGCCGTCTCCTTGACGGGTAGCCCGTAACCGGTGGGCAGGCTCAGCCCGAGCTCGGCCACGGTCTCGGCCGCTTTGTCTTGCGGATCGGTGGAGGCGGCGAAAGCCCGGATGTCTTCAGCCTGCAGCTTGTCCTGGGCCCGGTCGAAAGCAGCCAACTGCTGCTTGCAGTAGGGTCACCAGTGGGCGCGATAAATCAAAAAGACGCCCCAGCCGCCGCCGATTCCCTCCGGCAGGGCCAGGCGGCCATGCTTGACGGTGTCCATCGAGAGGTCCGGAAACTTTTCACCGCCGTCAAGAATCCGCGCACTTGCTCTCGTCATCAGTCGCTCCTTGTCGGTCCGGCAGGAGTGGGCGGGCCGCCGGGGCCAGTGTAGCAGCCAGAGATCATGATGGAGCAGACATCAGCCGGGCCTACGGGTGCGGGGAGCGGTTACTCAGCAGGCTGTGACCACCGCGCCGCCCTGGTGATCCGCCACCATGGCGCCGAACACGGGATCGAGACATGCTCCCTCCGGCCCCGTCGGCGATGCGGGCACAGACACTGTAGAGTCAGCGGTCTCGTGGGGCCACAACATGAGGTGCCTCTCGCTGCAGGCGACCGCGAAGGCCGCCAGCAGCAAGCCCACGAGTAACGCTTCGACGAGCTTCCAGGCGTAGCAGCGCATGCAGCGACGCTCCTCGACCCTGGAACCAACGGAGACGTCGCGCTATTCCCGACCCGAGCGGGGCCACGCCTGCTCGAACTGGACGGCGCACCAGACACCGAGGCCCATCGCGGCCGTCGCGAGGAGACTCTGCACGGCAAAGTTGCCGCGAGGACCCGGAACCACTGCTCCGAATTCCAGAGGGTCGCCGTCGGCCAGGAATAAACCATCCGGAAAGCGGGTTCCCCACCCGAGGCGGATCCGACGTCCTGAAAGGGGGTGATCTTCAGATGCGCAAGACCATCACCACAGTCTCGATCGCGGCCTTCCTCGCGGCCGGGGCAGCCGTCCCCGCCATTGCGCAGCAGGTCAATCCCTGCGCGGCGAAGAAGCCGGCAACCAAGTCCGCAAATCCCTGCGCAGCCAAGAACCCCTGCGCGCCGAAGAAGTAAGATCGCTGACCCCCCGGCCTCGCGCGTGCGCCTTCGCCCCCCCGCAGCGTGGAGGGCCGGGGTGGTTCCTTTCCGTGGCCGATTCAGCGGGCCGCCAGGGCCGTGTCCACGATGGCCTTGAAGATCGGATCGAGCTCGGCCGCGACCGCCTTGACCTCGGGGTGCTTGTAGGGGGCGAAGACGGCCGAGGGCGGCACGTAGCTCACCGTCGCGGTGCCGTCGGCGTTCTCATAGACGTAGATCCGGATGGGCGCCTCGAAGCCCGCCTGCGGGTCGGCGGCGAGCAGGCGCACCGCGATATCGTTTCGGAAGACCATCAGCACCTGGTTCCCCCTGATGGTGACGCCGCGCCCGGCCGCCCCTTTCTGCGCGTTGGCATGGCAGACGAGCGCCATCTTGTGCTCGGCGACGGCCTTCTCGAGTGCTTGGGCCACTTTGGGGAAAGGTGCACGGCTGACGGCGGTGATGCGGCCGTCCTGGGCCAGCGCGGGCGAGACACCGAGGGCGGCTGTGACGGCAACTGCGGCGACGAATCTGCTGATCATGGGCGATTCCTTTCACTCTCTGGTGAGTGGCACGTTGCGCTCGAAGATGACGAAGGCGGAGCTGCGCGCGACTCGCTGCGCCTCCCGAAGCTGGGCCGTGCCGGCGCCCGCCCCGACGGCGAGCAGCACTGGAAGAATCCTGCATAGGACTCGTCGGGCCTGACCGTGACCGTCCCGCGAAAGCGCAGGCCCGCGCGGTCCAAGCGGCGACGGAAGACGAACCGGGCCCGACCGCCGGCCGGGATGCGCGTATCCGCGATCTGCCGGGAGAGATCAAGGGCCACTTGACGGCCGATCATACGCTCCTCGGCGCTGCCCGGCACCGGCCGCCCGGCCCGGTCGACGAGTTCCCCGCGAACGACCACCAGCGGCGTGACATAGGTCGGGAAGTGGTGACCCACGCTGACGCTGGCGATGGTGAGCGTCATGACCGCCTCGTCACCCTCGACCCCTCCCGACGCGGCGGGCCGAAGTACTGATGCCCGCGAACATGGCAGCCGGCGCACACCAGCCCCTCCGTCTGGAGCGACGCGTCGAGAGCCGGGTTGGGTGCCATGGCCTTGCCGTTTAGGATATGCGATGCTTGCTCGGCCAGCGGCGCGTGGCAGTTGAGGCACGAGCGCACGCCGTCCGGATCGGCCTTGACCATCTGGGCGAGCTGGCCGGCCACGCCGGGACCCATGCTCTTCGAGTGCAGGGTCGTTTTCCAGTCGGCGAATTGGGCGGGGTGGCACGTCCCACAGCTCTGCGACGTCAGGGAAAGCGCAAGAGGAGAGAAGTAGTTGGCGGGAAGCAGGAGCAGGCTTATCCCGAGCGGGATCGCTGCCCAACTGGACCTCATCACGACTGGCGAACACCTGCACCGGTAGAAATATTCCCCGGGGGACCCATCGGGCGGAATATTCCTGGCCCGCGACGGGTTATAGACAAGAAGGGCACGGCAGGGGCGCTGGCAGTTCGGCCAAGCTTCAGGTGGCTTCGAAAACAAGGTCGAGGCGCACGGAACCGACATGGACCACTTGCCCCGCTTGATCGTACTCGCCGCGCTGTCGGCCCTGGCGTTCGACGGCAGTGCCGGCGCCGACTCGCTTCGGACCGATCTCGGCAAGACCCTGATCCCGCTCGAGGAGATCATCGCCGGCGGTCCGCCGCCCGACGGCATTCCCCCCATCGACAGGCCCGTCTTCGTCTCACCAGCCGCGGCGGACGCCTGGCTCAAGCCCACCGAGCCGGTGCTCGCCTTCCGCATCGGCTCCGACGCACGTGCCTATCCGCTGCAGATACTTATCTGGCATGAGATCGTCAACGATGTGGTCGGTGGTCGGCCGGTGGTGGTGACCTTCTGCCCTCTATGCAATGCGGGCCTGGTCTTCGATCGCGGCGTGAGCGGGACGAGGATCGACTTCGGCACCTCGGGCAAGCTCTGGAAAAGCGATCTGCTGATGTACGACCGGGAGACGCACTCGCTCTGGTCGCAGATGGAGGGCCGGGCCGTCGTCGGAGCGCGGGCCGGAATGCGGCTCAGGCTGCTCCCTGCGAATACGCTCGCGTACGAGGACTTCAAGCAAGCCTATCCCGACGGCCGCGTCCTCTCGCGAGAGACAGGCGCGAGCCGTGCCTATGGCCGCAATCCCTACGAAGGCTATGACCAGCCGGGGAGCCGCCCGTTTCTCCTCCATGGGGCACCCGATCCACGGCGGCCGCCCAAGGAGCGCATCGTCGGCGTGGTGCTCGGCGGCGCCGCCCGCGCCTATCCCTGGTCCGCGCTGGCTCGCCGAGGGGTGGTGCACGACGATTGGGGCGGCGAGAAGCTCGTCGTCTTCTACCGGCCGGGCGCGCTGTCGGCGCTCGATCAGTCAGAGATCGGCGCTTCGCGTGCGGTGGGGGCGACGGGGGTCTACAGCCGGGTCGTTGATGGCCGCGCCCTCGCCTTCGAGCCCGTGCCCAGGGGCTTCCGAGATGCCGAGACGGGCAGCGTGTGGAATCTGCTCGGTCGTGCCGTCTCGGGGCCGCTCGCCGGTCGTGAGCTCGGCCCACTCCCGCACGTGGACGCTTTCTGGTTCGCCTGGGCGGCCTTCCACCCCGCAACTACTATTTACGACGCTCCGTGACCGCCGAGGACGAGTCGGCACCCCTACGAGCGACGAACGCGGACTAGGACACGCCCGGGTCTCGGAATAGATCACCCTTGACCGGGTTTAGCATGTTGGGGGTATCGGCGGGGGCCTATGCTTAGGTGGATCAGGAATGCTGGTCAAGTCAGCGAGTTCGAAGACGTCGCGCTCGTACATCTGGATCTCCTGTACCGGGCGGCGCTCCGGCTCACGCACAACCGGGCCGAGGCCGAGGATCTGGTCCAGGAAACATGGCTTCGAGCACTCCGGCACTTCGACCAGTTCGACCCGGGCAGCAACTGCCGGGCTTGGCTCCTGACCATCCTGCGCAACGCGTTCTTGAACCGCCTGCGCCGGGAGGGCCGGGAGATCATCGAGAGCGACATGGTGGCGGACGGAACAGGTGCGGCGAGGCTCGAGGAGGCCTCCGGCACCCACTCGAGTCCCGAGGAGGACTTTTTCCAAGCGATGCTCCACGCCGACGTGGATCGGGCTCTGAAGACGCTGCCGCTGCCCTTCCGCTTCGTGGTGACGCTGGCGGACCTCGAGGGCTTCACATACAAGGAGATCGCCAAGGTGTTGGACTGTCCCATCGGGACTGTGATGTCACGCCTCGCGCGAGCCAGACAGCTACTGCGCAAGGAGCTGGTCCCGTTGGCACGCGAACATGGGTACAGCAAGGAGTCGCGATGAACTGCCGAGAGTTTGATGCCAGGCTGCATGCGTTTGTGGATGGAGAGCTTGACGCAGGACCGATGGCCGATGCCGAAGTCCACGTGTCAAACTGCCCCGACTGCCATGGACGGGCGGACGGGGAGCACCGCTTCCGGCACCTCCTCCGCCAACAGCCGAAAGAAGCAGCGCCTGCCGCGCTCCGCACACGGATGGTGTCGCTGGCGCGGCGCGAGCGCACGCGGAAACAGGTCCGAGTATGGCTCGGCACGCCTGCCCTCGCTGCCGCGATCCTTGTCCTCGCGTTCGTGCTCATGGCGCGGTCGCTACCGACCGGAGACCGTGAAGGCGAGCTCGTTGCAAGCCTCGTGGACAAGCACCTCGCCTATGCGCAGTTGGAGGGTCCGGCCGAGTTCTCCTCGACCGAGCGACCGGCGGTCGCAGCCTGGTTCCGCCAGCGCACCGGCCTACGCGTGCCCGTACCCGACCTCTCGCCCGCGGGAATCCAGCTGGTCGGTGCGCGCATCGCCGAGGCCGACCAACATAAGGTCGCCTATCTCCTGTATGAGAAGGGGCACGTTCTAATGTCGGTCTTCATGGTGCCCGAGGTCGGGCGGCACGCGCCGCCTGCCGGGAGGCCGATGAGGTTCCGGGGCCAGGAGTATCTGGCCCAGGAGCGTCAGGGGCTTCGCACCATATCGTGGCGGGACGGGCAGACCTTGTTCAGTCTCGTGTCCACACTCGACTACAACGCCCTGCTTGAGTGCGCCGAGCAATTGCGAGCCGAGCGTGCCCGCGAGGCGCGCCTCTGAACCGTCCCGCCGCTCATCACGAGGAGCTCCTGCGGCTTTTAAAGGGGCTCGAGCGTGTCGGCACGACCGTGATGGACCTGGTCCGGGAGGGCCGGCCGCAGGTGCCCTGGACCCTCTACCCGGGCGAGTATGGCGTCTTCGACCGGCGGCGGCAGAGCCAGTTCTACTACCACGCGCACGAAGGCGCCAACCACGAAGCCGGCCACTTCCATACGGTACGGCTCTTCCCGGACTCTACGGTGCACCTCATCGGCATCTCGATGAACCAGGCCGGCTGGCCGCAAGCTCTGTTCACGCTCAACCTCTGGGCCATTGGCGACGTGTGGGCCACGCCGGAACAGCTCAAGGGCTACGCGCGCGCCTTCCGCGTCGAGAGCGCCAAGGCCGACCACCGCCTGCTGCGCTTCATCAATCTGGTGTTCGGAGCTTTCGCGCCCGAGATCGCGATGCTCCAAGACGAGAAAGCCCGCGCGGTGGAGGTCTACCGAATAGCGCACCCTGACGCGGACCCTCTCGAGGACCGATCGCTCGAGATCCTCAGTCGCGTCGAGATCGACGTCCGGACAGCGATGAGTCGCCGGGTTCCGGACGGCGGCGCGCCCAAGAATCTGTCGGTGGAGACGAGATCCACCATTTCAGAGAATGTCACTACCTAACTCTCGCTCTCCCCGTCCTAAGGTAGC
>WNGB01002196.1_pt1 | contig 31808 bp, 24 predicted proteins | sample 5400681 | NCBI WGS metagenome assembly WNGB01 (sample SAMN13153367, study PRJNA577476) | soil metagenome | isolation source: 115 cm soil or saprolite under grassland replicate 2 | place: USA:California | collected 2016-06-15
CTTCGTCTCGTGCCGCTCGTGCAGGAGTTGGAGCCGGTCCATCAGACCGTCGACGATCTCTTGCGTCGGCCCGAGGTTCCGGCCGAGACGCCAGCCGTGCACCCAGTACCCCTGGCTCCGGATGATGCTGCGCAGCGGGACGGTGGACTGGTCCGATGCCGTGAAGCCGGGCAGCACGAGCACGAGCGAGCCGTCCGAGTCCGGGGTTGGTAGACGCGGGCATGTCGCCCGCTCTACCCCGCGGGCGCACCAGGAGCGCAGATGGGTTGGCCATGGGCCTGGAGCACCAACCCCGCCATTGCCACACGATTGCCACGGGATTCGTGCATTGTGGAACGGCACGGAATGTCGACGTCGACCGGGTGAAAGATGATCCAGTTCCACGCGCTGGGTGGGGTGGCCGTCACGGACGGCGGGGAGGAGCGAGCTCTCGGCGGCCCGCGCCAGCGCCGACTGCTGGCGATGCTCCTGATCCACCGCAACGCCGTGGTGTCGGTCGACCGGCTCGCGGAGGCAGTCTTCGCAGGTGAGCCCACGGCGGCCGCGAGCACGACCCTGCGCAGCTACATCGCCCGCATCCGGCGCGTCGTCGACCAGCGCGACGCCGCATCGATGGTCGTGACCCAGGCCCCGGGCTACGTGCTGCGGGTCCCGGCGGAGGCGTTCGACGTTGCCGTGTTCGAGCGGCTCGTCGCCGACGCGGGGGCACTGCTCGGCCGCGGTGATGTCACCGCGGCCGCGCCGATGTTGCGCGACGCGCTCGCGCTGTGGCGTGGCGACGCCTACGCGGAGTTCGCCGACGAGGACTGGGCTCGGCCGGAGGCCCAGCGGCTGACCGAGCTCCGCCTGGTCGCGCACGAACGGCTCGTCGAAGCCGAACTCGCCGGCGGCCGTGCCGCCGAGATGATCCCCGAGATCGAGGCGCTCGCCCGTGAGTACCCCTTACGCGAAGCGTTCCGCGCACAACTGATGACGGCGTCGTACAGGGCCGGGCGCCAAGCCGACGCCCTTCGCACCTTCCACGAGTACCGCGACGTGCTCATTGAGGAGCTGGGCCTCGAGCCGTCGCCCGCGCTCAGCGAGCTCGAGCGCCGCGTGCTCAACCACGATCCGGCGTTGCTGCTCGACGAGCCGGCAGGCCAGCCGCTCCGGGGCTACCGGCTCGGCGAGCGGCTTGGCACCGGCCGGTCCGGCACGGTGTTCGCAGCCCGGCTCCCCGGTGTCGAGCGTGACTTCGCGATCCGGGTGATTCGCGCCGACATCGCCGACGCACCGGAGTTCGTGCGTTCGTTCGAGGCGACCACGCACCGGGTGGCGTCGCTGCGCCATCCCGCGATCGTGCCGATCCACGACTACTGGCGCGAGCCGGGCGCGGCGTACGTCGTCATGCGGCGCGTGCACGGCGGCACCCTCGCCGATCGCCTCGAGCGCGGTCCGCTCAGCCGTGCGATGGTGGCCGGGGTCGTCGGCCGCGTCGGCGCGGCGCTCACCGCCGCGGCCGAGGCCGGCATCACCCACGGCAAGGTCTCGCCCCACAGCGTCCTGTTCGATGCCGGTGGCGAGCCTTACCTGAGCGACTTCGCGCTCACGGCGATCGATCTGCGCAACGGCGACGACCGGCACGACTTCGCCCGGTTGGTCCAGGCGTGCCTGCCCGCCGACGCCGGCGCGGTGCGCGACCTGGTCGACCGCGTGCTCGTGTCGCACTACGAGCCGTCGCTCCCGGAGCTCGTGCCGGCGCTCACGAGCGCGCTCATCGGCGGCGACACGCCGGGCGCCGGCGGGCCGCCGAACCCTTACAAGGGTCTACGCGCGTTCGACGAGGCCGACGCCGCCGACTTCTTCGGCCGGAACGAGCTCGTCGCCGAGATCCTCGGCCGCCTGTCGCACGACGACATCCATGGACGGTTGGTGCTGGTGGTCGGCGGGTCGGGGACAGGAAAGTCCAGCGTGGTGCGGGCCGGGCTCCTCCCCCGGGTGCGCGCCGGGGGTGCACCGGGGTCCGACCGATGGCTCGTAACGACCATGTTGCCGGGCTCCTCGCCGTTCAAGGAACTCGCCGAGAGCCTGCGCCGCGTCGCGGTCGGCGACACGTCCGGGCTGGCGCGGGAGCTCGCCCGCGACGGTGGCATCGAGCGCGTCGTGCACGGTCTCGCCGCCGGCGGCGACGTGCTGCTCGTGATCGACCAGTTCGAGGAGCTGTTCACGCTGGCCGCAGAACAGGAGCAGCGAGCGTTTCTGCGTGGCATCCTGCACGCCGTCTCGGTACCGGACAGCCGACTCCGGGTGGTTGCGACGTTGCGGGCCGACTTCTACGACCGACCGCTCGCGGTGCAGCCCTTCGGTGCGGCGGTCCGGGATGCGACGGTCGCCATCCCGGCCATGCTGCCGGCGGAGCTGGAGGAGGCGATCGTCGAGCCGGCCGAGCGCGTGGGCGCCAGCGTCGAGCGCGGGCTCGTCACCGAGCTCGTCAGCGCCGTCGTGGACCAGCCGGCCGCATTGCCCTCGCTGCAGTTTGCGCTGTTCGAGCTCGCCGAGCGCAGCCCGACCCGCCGGCTCACCCGGACCTCATACCGCGCGATCGGGGGGATCGATGGCGCGATCGCGTCGCGTGCCGAGTCGCTGTACTCGGCGTCGGACGAGCGTGAGCGGGCCACCATCCGACGATTGTTCGAGCGGCTCGTCGCGGTCGTCGCCGAGGGTGCGCCCACCCGGCGGCGCGCCGCCCGGACCGAGCTGTCGGGCACCGGCGGCGAACCCGGCATCGACGAAGTCATCGACCGGTGGGTCGAGGCGCGGCTGCTCACCCTCGACCGCCATCCCCAGACGCGCGTGCCCACCGTCGAGGTCGCCCACGAGGCGCTCCTGCGCGAGTGGCCGCGCGTGCGGGGCTGGATCGAGGAGGACCGCGAGGCGCTCATGGTGCTCGGCCGGCTGCGAGAGGCCGCGGCCAGCTGGGAGGAGCTTGGTCGCGATCACGGCGCCCTCTACCGTGGCGCCCGGCTCGACGGCGCGCTCGAGGTCACCACGAACCGCTTGTACGAACTGCCGGCGCCCGAGCGCGAGTTCGTCACGGCGAGCGTAGAGGAGCGCGATCGCGAGGCGAGCGAGGCACTCGATCGCGTCGCGCGCCAGGCGCGAGCGAACCGGAGGCTCCGTGTCCAGCTGGCGGTGATCGCAGTCGCGCTCGCGGTCGCGCTCGTCGGCGGGTTCGTCGCCGTTGACCAGCGCGGGCAGGCGCGGCGGGGGCGCCAGCGCGCAACTGCTCGTGAGCTCGCCGCCGCCGCGGAGGCCGGCGTCGACGACGACCCCGAGCGCAGCATGCTCCTCGCGCTTGCCGCTATCGACGCGGCCGGCAGCACGGTGCCGCCCGAGGCGGAGGAGGCACTCCACCACGCGGTGACGGCATCGCGCATCGTGCTGGCCGTTCCTGGAGTGGGCGGTGCCCTCGACTGGAGCGCCGATGGCGCGACCTTCGTGACGGAGGGGCCGGAGGATTCGGGGTTGGTGGATCTACGCGATGCCACCACCGGCGAGTCGGTCCGCTCTTTCCACGGCCACGATGTCGACGTCAATGGTGTCGTCTTCAGCGCCGACGGGACCATGCTCGCCACCGCCGGCGACGACGGTGCGTTGCGTGTCTGGGACCCCGCGAGCGGCGAGCTGATCCTCGAACACGTGGATGAGGCGTACCGACCGGGTTCCGATGATCCGCTCCGGGTCCGGGCGCCGGCCTTCAGCCCGGACGGCTCGCTCGTCGTCGCGGGATTCAAGGACATCGTCCGCATCATCGATCTCGTCACCGGGGAGGTGGTGCGCGAGGTGCCAGCGGTCGAGGTCTCCGCGACTGCGATCAGTCCCGATGGACGCACGTTGGCAATCGGTTCGTTCGCCGGCAGCGAGGCCGCTCGCGTGGTCGACATCCAGTCCGGCACCGAGATGGCGCCGTTGGGCCCGGGGGAGTCCGCCTGGACATGGCAGATCGCGTGGAGTCCCGACGGTCGCTGGATCGCCACGGTCGGGTCCGAGAACACGCTGCGGTTGTGGGACGCCGCCAGCGGGGAGCTTCGGTTCACCGGTTGGGGCCACGCCGCGGCCGTGAACGGCGTCGACTGGGCACCCGGCAGCGACCGCCTCGCGACTGTGAGCGACGACGGAACCGCGATCGTCTGGGAGCTGACCGAAGGTGGCCTTCGCACCGTGCTCGAGCTCGCCGCGGAAGGCCGCAGCCAGAGCCTCTTCGGCGTCGCCTTCTCACCGGACGGTACGCGCGTGATGACGGGTGACCTGGCGATCACCGCGACCATGGTCTGGGACGTCGGCGCGACCGGCGGGGCCGAGTGGCCGAACCTATCGGCCGCGCCGTGGAGCGACGTCGACTTCACTGCCGACGGACGGGTCGTGAGGAGCCGGAGCGACGGCACCGTCGCCGTCACCGATGCCGTGACTGGCGAGCTGCTCGAGACCTTGGGCCCGGCGCCCGACGTCGACTCGGTCGAGCCCGGGCCGCTCGACGTGAGCGCTGACGGGACGGCCGTGGCGGCCGGTTTCTGGGACGGCTCGCTCACGGTGTGGGACCTCGCCACGGCAAACCTGGCCTTCACGTTCCCGTTCGACGACGGCATCGGGTTGTCCGATGTCGACTGGAGCGCCGACAGCGAGCACCTCGCGGTGGCGATCAGGTCGGACAGGTCGGACACCCGGAGCGAAGTGGTCGTACTCGATCGGGCCGGCGAGGTCGTCTCGAGACTCCGGGAGGAAGCGGGTCAGCGGATCACGTCAGTGAGCTTCAGCCCCGACGGTCGCCGGCTGGCGACCACCCGTGAGGGCGTGGAGCGCGTCGATCTGACCGACATGGCTGTCACGATCTGGGATTGGGCCTCCGGAGAGATCGTGAGCACGATCGACGCTGCGGCGGCGCTGGTCGTGTTCGACCCGACTGGTGACATGCTCGCGAGCAGCCGGCGGGTCGAGTCCATCGCCGACGTGTGGGATGCCGAAAGCGGCGAGCGGCTGGCCACGATCTCGGCGCCCGCGCCGATCACCAATCTCACCTTCGACGGTGACGGAACGACCCTCGCCACCGCGCTCGCCGACGGGACCGTCCGCATCTGGGACCCGCGATCGGGCGTGCTGCGTCTGACGCTCGGCGGCGACTCGGGCGCAATCGCCACTCTCACGTTCAGCCCCGACGACGCGAAGCTCGCCACCAACGGCGCCGACGGCATCGCCCGGGTGTGGGCGCTCGACCTGGACGACCTCGTCGCGATCGCGAACACCCGCCTCACCCGCGGCTTCACCGACGACGAGTGCCGGCAGTACCTCCACGTGCCGCGCTGTCCGGCTGACTGACACGGCGCGGGTCGCACCGGGTCTCGGCCCCGGTTGCCACGGATCTGCCACGGTGCCGCCGCCGGTCCGCCACCGCTCCTCTGCATCGTCGGGGTGTCACCCAGCGCTGCGCCAAGGCAGCCCGACACCGAGGAGTCGCAATGACGCTCACGACCGACACCACCGGGACGGTCCCGTCCACCGAGACCATCACGAGCTGCGAGCCCGAGGCTGTTCCCACACCCGCGCCTCCGCCGTCCATCCGGGTCGCCCTGGCGTGGGCCGCCGTCGTGCTGGCCCTCGTCGTCACCGCGATCCTCGCCGTCGTGGCACTGGCGCCCGGCGATTCGTCGACGTCAACGCCACGGACGCCGGTGCCGTCGGGACGGCACGGCCTGCCCACCTCACCCGACGCCGCCGAGCGCTGGCTCGCCCACGACACCGCCGCGCCGGGCCCGAACGGCCCGCCCACCTCACCCGACGCCGCCGAGCGCTGGCTTGCCCACGATCGTGACGCTGACCCGCGAGCCGGAGAGCTGATCGACGAGGGGCGGTAATCGAGGTGACGCGGCGGGCATCGCTCCTCGCTTTGCTGGTGGTGGGCGCCAGTGGCCGAGCCCGACCCCGGCGGTGATCGCCGCGAGGTCCTTGCGGAGCCCGGTGTGGTCGACGGGCTCGGATGCCGTCGCTCGGGTGGCAGTCGGCGGGCACACGATGGAACCGCTGATCCCTTGCGTCCGTGGCCCCAAAGAGGCTGGCGAGGCCTCACCGCGACGTAGCCACGAACGTAGCCATTTCGGCCCCGAACGGGTGTGTGCAGCGCAGCAACACCGATGGTGACTCGACGGGACAGCCGAGGACACCGGGGACGGCTGACCCCTTGCGACCTGCGGCCGACCGTGAAACGGCGGGGGAGGGGAAGGGACCCGCGGGCACGGCTGGGTGACAACGACACCTGTGAAGCGGGCAATGACGCGCAAGGGATCAGAGGTTCGAGTCCTCTACGGCCCACCCGTGTGACCTGCCGAAACGCCGTCGCGCGAAGGCGTCCTCGCGGCGCGCGATGTAGCCAGGAACGTAGACATTGCGATGCCCGAAATGGCTACGTCGCAGTCGCGGCGGCAGCGCGAATCGAAGACGGTCGCCATGTCAACGGCAGGTCGGCTGCACGATTTGGCCAGCGATTCGCGTGCGCCAGCAGTTGAGCACGTGCGCCCCGGGCAGCGGATCATCCGTCCCCACCCGTCCCACGCGCGGGGGGCAGTCCAGACGTGACCGCCCGGCTGATCCAGATCGCCTAATGCACGGGTGGACCGCATCACCGCGCCCTGCACCACCTTCCGCCAGATCGGCGGCGGCTCGTCGCCGTACAACGCGGCGGCGATCCGGTCGGCGGGACACGCGCGACCATCCATGACGACCAGCGCGGCCAGGACCTTCCGGTCGCGGCCCGCCAAGACGCCCGCGCCGTCGATGTCCGTCGGTCCGAGAACCCGGATCCCCACGGGATTGGAGTCTCTGCGGGTTCCAGCCCCCCGTCCACCAACGCGTTACCGCTCCGTTACCGCGGCGACCCCCGAGTCGTTACCGCGCTGCGTCAGAGTGACCGGTGGCGGCCCACGGACGGACCGTCAACTTCATGAACGAGGAGTGAGTAATGAACAGCAACGCGATTCGAAGGTCGATCGTCGGACTCAGCCTCATCGTGGGCACTCTTGCCGGCGTTGCCGGCGTTGCCGGTGCGTCGCCTCCGGCGGTGCAGGCGTGCGTCGGCACGACATTCAGTGGGGCCGCGACGACCGCACCGGCCGGGTTCGTCGGCGATGTCGTCAAGGGCTTCGCGCAGGACGACGACGGGCAGCCGGGGCTGGGCGATGGCATCCAGCTGCTGCAAGCGGGACTCGTCGGCGACGACGTCGTCGTCAATACCTGCAACGGCTGACCCGAGCCGCAGCCCGCGTGAACTGCGTGCACCAAGAATCGAGGTTGCTCACGGTCCTCACGACGCTCGCTCGAACCGCGCCCACGAGACGTAATCGGTGTCGCTGCTGTTCGTGCTGGGGATCCGGAGACCTCCAACGAGGTCCGCAACGCCCATGACGCCGCGGTGTCCGCCGCGTTGGGAGTGCTGGAGGGTGTGCACCTGTCCGCCTCAGCTCGATTTCCGGCCGCCGCGTGGGCTGCCATCAGTCGGCGATAGGTGTCCTCCTGATACCGGTCGTGGCGCAACGCGGCCTCGGCCGCTTCGATCGCCCGCTGGTGCTCGCCGGTAGCCGTCGCCGCCGCGCTCTCGACGAGACGGGCCCGTACGGCGGCCACCGCCAGCTCCCGGCGTCGGTCCTCGAACCACACGCCGTCTTCGGCCGGCAGGAACGGCTGATCGAGAACCCGGGCGGCCGCCGCCGCCAAGCGAGATGCCTCGCCCGGGTTCCGCGCGTGTAGCGCTGCTTCGGCCGCCGGCACCAGGTCGATGGCGACCAGTGCGTCGACGGTCGTGCCGACGCTCAGCTGGTAGCACCCGAACGCCGTCGACACGACGTCGGATCCGAGCGCCCGACGAATCCGGTGGATCGCGCCCCGAAGGGCCGTCTCCCACGTACGGGGCGGCGTCGGGCCCCACACTGCATCGGCAAGCACGTCCAGTGGTAACGGGTGCCGCTCGACGGCGAGTACCGCCAACGCGCGTCGGGCGACACGACCGCCCAGCGACGTGGCATCGATCCGGCGCCCGTCAACGACGACCGAGAGGCCGCTTCCTATCTCGACCTCGGCCGCGCTCATCGCATGGCATCCCCACGCGCGCCGTTCGATGCGCCGCAATAACGCGACAGTAACGGGTCGGGGCCACAGTCACCGCGTGATGTACCGGGTGGAATGCGAGTGCGGATTCGCTGTCGAGGGCGCCGCCACCGAAGCGGTCGCCATCGCGCAGCGCCATGCCAGCAGCGTCCACCACATGGAGCTGCCGTCAGGGCTCATCGAGGCTGTCTCTCGACCAATCGCCAAGACGGACCGCGCCGGTGCTCCAAGGGCAAGGCAGCAGGCCATGGGCACGCTGCCGCCCGATCGGGAAGAACACACGTGATGCGTGACCGTGAGCCTCGGCCGGCGGTCACCAATGGTCTCTTGGAGGTCAGTCGATGAAGTCCGCAGCCAGATTCCTGATCGCGATCGTCGCTGCGCTGGGCCTCGTGGTGGGCACCACCACGCTTGCCCGCGCTTCCATCCCTTCCGGGAACAACACCATTACCGCCTGCCGCACCAGTAACGGCAACGTCCGGATCATCGACACCGACGCCGGCCAAACGTGTGTCACCGGTGAGACCCGGATCTCCTGGGGCGGCGGAATGCGTTACCGCGGGGTCTGGACCACCGTGACCCCGCCCTACACGCAGAGCGATCCCGTCAAGAAGGGCGACGTCATCTACTACAACGGCGCCGTCGGGCAGTTCGGGTGCACCAGTCCGCACGGCTCCTGGGTGAACGTCAACGGCGTCCACTCCTACCCCTGCCTTGAATTTCCCTCCAACTGGGCGCCTCTCGCTCTGGACGGCAAGAACGCCGACGTCCACTGGGTGAAGACGAACAGCAGCGGCGGGGTCATCTCAGCCAGCGACCCGGGGACCCAGACTGGTGTGAACCCGTACCTCTATGTCGTCATCCCCGGTATCCCTGACGCCAGCAAGTGCGCCGTCACCGCCACCACCAACACCTGGGGTGCGCGCGTGGTGATCTATACCAAAACCACAGCCGGCAGCGGTGTCATCACCCTCGCAGCCGCCGACCCCGTCACTGGTGCCTTCAGAGCCGTCGCGCTCGACATCACCGTCGCCTGCGGCAAGTACTGATCGGCTACTGCGTCCGAGGCCACCGACGCCGCGTCGGCCCCAACCCGGAACACGAGCGCAGTGTGGATGTTGTCCGTGACGGTGGTTGTGACTGATCATGCCGCGTCGGCGGCGTCGGTGGCCTGGGGTGTGAAGGCGAGCTCGAACTCGATCGGGGTGAGCGTGCCGAGGGCGCGTTGGCGGCGGCGCCAGGGAGCATGAGCAGACCACCTTCCGGCTCCCTTGCCGGCCGACAACAACAAGTCGGTCGTCAGGTTGTCTCCCTGGCGAAGGTGCGCTCGATGGTGTCGCCGCCGGTGTGGTCCGGAAGTTCGGCCCGAACTCGGTACTCGCCGGGCACGCCACCGGTGACCTCGGGGACATGGAAGTAGTGGGTGAGCTCGTGGAACTCGTGCCGCACGGCGACGTAGTCGGACGTCCCGTCGCGGCGGGTGATGGTGACGAGCGGGTCAACGGTCCCGGACTCGGGTTGGACGTCTCCCACGCTGAATGCCCCGAGCGTGAGCTCGTCCTGGGAGTCGCTGTAGACGAGCCAGTCCGTGAAGCGCATCTCGACACCATGCTCGACGTGGGCCCCCCGTTTGCGACCATCGTCGCCGGGTCTGGGGAACGGCGCCGCCTCGCCCTGGAGCGCCGCCCAGGTTTGGTCGCCGACGATCCCGTCGACCTTGAGCCGTTTGGTCTCCTGGAACTTCTTGACCGCGGTGAGAGTGGCGTCGTCGAAGACGCCCGCCTGGAATTCGTGGTCGCCAAGCGAGCTCTTCAGCGTCTTCTCCAGTAACAGCTCCTGCAGGTACTCCACCCACCCGTCGACACTTCGGTTGCCGTGGTACAGCGTCGGTTCACTAGCCATCGATTCCTCCATTCAGATTGTCCCGACGACCGATGCGTGCCATCGGGGTGAGTCCTGTCTGCCGCCGGACGGCACACCGAAGGCCGCGGCAGCCGCGGAGCTCGCGGCGTCCACATGATCTGCAGTTGGGAGGGAGCATGGCGTCACCTCTGGTGGTCGGCATCGGTGCGACAGTGGTCAAGGTAGGAGGCACCTCTTCCCTGAACCTTCCCCGGTCGGAGGCTGCGAAGAAACGCCGGGTGGTGCCGGCTCGCTCGGTCCAGACCTGGGACGTTCGCACAACGCAGCATCCTGGAGGCGGGGTTGATCCACTTCGTGGGGGCATGGTTGGAGGAGCAGGCGGCGGCTGTTGCCCTGGCGTAGCGACGCCTCGACGACGCACGGGCCCACGCGGCAGCGGCCCTCGAGTGGGTACCCCTCAACCCGAACACGATGAACGCCTGGTGAGCCGCCCCAACCGAGCCGGCCACTCCACGGATCAAACCAAAGACGACATCCCGAGCCGACCGCTCCAGGATCCCACCGTCATCCGGGCACGTGCTGTTGTGGGGGTCAGCGCCGTGTCCCACCTAGAGGACGACCCCCGCACATAGCTGCCAGTGAGAATGGATTTGGCGTTGATGGTGGGTCCACCGGCTCGAGAGGGTGGGTGGCTACGGTCAGCGGCCCCGCCCCGTCGCGAGATGGCCGCCGGCGAGCAGGTCGATGAAGGCCTTCTCCGCGCATCGTTCGCGTCGCTCGGTGTACGACTGATCTCGTCTACCAGGCGGTGGGCTTGTCGGGTTGGTACAGCCAGACGTCGAAGAAGTTCTTCAGGTCTATCCCGCTGCGTTGCTCGGCGAGGTCGATGAACTGGGCTGTCGTCACGTTGCCGTAGCGATTCAGCGTGGCCCAGTCGCGCAGCACCGTGAAGAACGTGTCGTCCCCGATCTTCTCCCGTAGCGCCTCGAGGGTCATCGCCCCGCGGTAGTAGATCGTGCCGTTGAACAGGAAGACGGGTGTACCAGGGTCGCCGGGTGGAGGCGTCCAGAAGGCGGTGTCCCGCGCCGGGGTGTTGTACAGCTGGTTGAACCACTGCGCCGCCGACTTGTTGCCCTGGTACTCGCTCCAGATCCATTCCGACCAGGTGGCGAAGCCTTCGTGCAGCCACATGTCGGGCCACGTCGTGAGCGTCACCGAATCGCCGTACCACATGTGGGAGATCTCGTGAACCAGCGTCGCCTCGTCCGGCATCCGGTCGAACACCGGCTTTGTCTGCGTCTCGAGTGAGTAGCCGACGACCTTGGCGCTGTCGACGACGGCACCGGCGGCGTTGAACGGATACGGCCCGTAGATCGATGTGAAGAAGTCAACCGCCGCCGGAAGCATGTCCAGCACCTGGCCCTGTGGAAGCTGTGGATCCACGGCGACGTACGTCGGAATTCCCGCCGAGGTGGTCGAGATGGTCAGGTCGAACCGGCCGAGTGTCGCCGTTGCGAGATATGGGGCCATGGGATCGGTTTCTTGCCAGACCCAGGTCGTTCTGCCACCGGCCGTCTGGTTGGAAACGAGGACTCCATTCGCCATCGCCGTGAGCCCGGCCGGCACGGTGATGCTGAAGTCGAATGTTGCCTTGTCGCGCGGGTTGTCGTTCACCGGGTACCACGCCGGTGACCCCTGCGGCTCGCCGACCACGAAGGCACCATCATCGGTAGGGACCCAGCCCTCGATCGATTGATCGGGGTCGGTGACCACGGCGGGCGTGCCGGCGTAGTCGATCACCACCGTGAACACCGTGCCGGCTCTCAGGCCAGCCCGAGGCGTGATCACGAGCTCCTGCTCACCACTGCGGGCGAAGGCAGCGTCGTGGCCGCTGACGAGCAAGCGCGAGATCGAGAAGCCCCGCAGATCGAGGTCGAAGCTGGAGAGGCTCTGCGTCGCGCTCGCCGTTATCACGGCAGTGCCCGTCAGCTGGTTCGAGGATGGCTCGTACGACAACGTCAACGCATAGTGCGTCACGTCGTAGCCGCCGTTGCCGGCGTTCGGGAAGAACGGATCGCCCAGGCCAGCGGACCCCGGAACGAAGTTCACCGCCGCCGCCGGTGCGACCGTGGCCAGGCCGATGGTGGCCATGCAGATCGCGCCGAAACCGAACAAGCGGCTCGCCACGCGCGTGGGCTTCATGGCGCCCTCCCATGGTTGCGGGTGGCCCAACGCTACCCGGCGGCCCGATGGCGCGGCTAGGGCGGTGAAGATCAACCGTCGCCTCTCTTGACGCTGCGGTCTCAGCGAGCGCTCCGGTTTCGGCCAGTCCCACTAGCAGGGGTCAGCTGCCGGCGTGGACGGTTGCTGGCCGGTCTCGTAGATCAGTGTCGTGGTCCACTCGATCTCGCCGTTCGCCGCGCCCCTGACCGGCACGTTGGGGATCTCGATGTAGGTCTCGCCGGGGCCGACGACCGTCGGAGCGCAGCTGCCTTGGTAGATCTTGAAGAAGCCCCTCTGGACCTGGATGATCACGGGGCCGGCATGAGTGTGCCAGTCGCCGACGAAGCCGTCGTCGAAGTGGCTCTTCACGACCCGGAGGTGGACGTTGTCGGTGTCCGTCACGGTCGTCGACGCGGCCATGGCCGCGGTTGCGGCTAGGGCAGTGGCGGCGACCATCGCTCCACCGACGATTGCCTTCGTGGACCGCTTGGCTGTGTTCCTCTGTTCGTCGTGCTGCATCGTGGGTTCCTTTCATCTGCGTTGTCACTGCGATAGGGAACGGTGCGCTACCTGTCCGGCGCGTACATCTGCCATGTGGGGTATCTCGGCGCTGCCGTCGGCCATGTGGCAGATGATCCTGGTGGCCGTCTGCGACATGCTCAGCGTGTGGAGCTGCGCGAGCTGTTGGCAGAATTGGCGTCAGCCCGGTCCACCTGGCACGGGGTACGCGAGCCGTGAGCACTGCCGGCGGAGGTGATCCCATGTTGCAGACGGGCACCGTCACCCTCCTGCTCGCGGGGGCCGCCGCTGGCACATCGACGAAGGGTCGGATTGGCGAGATTCGCCTCCATGAGGTCGTCATGGGCTGCGCCCAGGCGCACGGCGGGGGCAGCACGATCGAGCGGGCCAAGGGAGGGGGTGTCCTGTGCGCGTTCTCGCGCGTGTCCGATGCGGTGGGTTGTGCCCTCGCTCTTCAGCGCGCGCTCACGGACGACGGCGCCGGTCTTGTCGTCGCCATCGCGATACACACGGGCGAGGTTGGCGTCGATGACCGTGGCCAGCACCGCGGCGGCACCCTCGATCGGTGTGCTCGGCTGCGGGACCTCGCACACGGCGGTCAGATCCTGCTGTCCCGTGCGAGCTCGGAGCTAGTGGTCGACCGCCTGCCCTCCGAAGTCACGCTCGAGGATCTCGGTAGCCACCAACTCCAAGGGCTGGTTCGGCGCGAGCGGGTCTTCCAGGCGTGCCACCCGGACCTCGTCACCGAGTTTCCGCCTCTCGTGTCAGCCGCGCAAGGCCGTCACAACCTGCCCCCGCAGCTCACCAGCTTCGTCGGTCGTGCGGCAGAACTGGCCCAGTTGGCAGAGGCGCTGTCGGAAGCTCGGACGTTGACCCTTACGGGAGCCGGGGGTTGCGGGAAGTCAAGGCTCGCGCTTCAGGTCGCCAGCGCTCGGGTCGAGGACTTCGTCGACGGCGTGTGGTGGGTGGACTTGGGTTCGATCGCCGACCCAGCGCTGGTCGCTGCCTCGGCGGCGTCGGTCCTCACCGTCCGAGAGGTCCCGAGCCAGGACGTCAGGGAGACACTTGCCCGTCAACTCGAGGACCGACATCTCCTCCTGGTGTTGGACAACTGCGAGCACCTGTTGTCGGCCTGCGCGGAGCTCACTGAGAGGCTGCTTCGCAGTTGCCCGCGAGTCTCCGTGCTGTGTACGAGTCGCGAGCCGCTCGGCGTCGCGGGCGAGGTCACGTGGAGGGTGTCGTCCCTGCCCTTCCCAGGCGACGGAGTCGTCAGTACACCAGTCGAGTTGACTTCGTACGACGCCGTGCGGTTGTTCGTCGAGCGAGCCGCGCGAGTACGTCCGAACTTTCGCCTCACCGTCGACAACGCGCCGGGCGTCGCCCTGGTCTGCCGGCGACTCGACGGTATTCCGCTGGCACTCGAGTTGGCGGCCGCGCAGGCCCGAGTGCTGTCGCCGCAGCAGATCGCAGACGAGTTGGTCGACTCGTTCCGTCTCATCACCGGCGGTCAGCGCGGCGCGCTCTCACGCCAGCAGACGCTCGAAGCGTCAGTCGAATGGAGCTACCACCTGCTCGCCTCAGAGGAGCGGGTGCTCATGGCTCGCCTCTCCGTCTTCGCTGGCGGCTTCACGCTGGAGGCCGCCGAGGCAGTGTGCGCCGGGGAGGGCATCGACTCCTATCGAGTGCTCGACGTGCTCGGTCGTCTCGTCGACAAGTCTCTCGTCCAGGTCGAGGGGGAGGTCGGTTCCCGTTACCGGCTCCTGGAGACGATCCGGTACTTCGCCAACCGGCACCTGGTGGACAACGGCGAAGTCTCCGCAACCCGCGACAGACACCTGCGGTTCTTCTCGGAGTTGGCCGCCGAGCAGTCCTTCGAGCTTCAGACCTTCGGCTGGACCTCGGCCCTACGCCGGCTGACCGAGGAGAACGACAACCTCAGGGCAGCCATCGATTGGGGGCTGGAATCGGAGGACCCCGATCTCTCCCTCCGGATCGTCGGGGGGCTGTACCAGTACTGGCGAATTCGCGGCCACTTCGCTGAAGGGCTGACCTGGGCGCGGGCAGCCTTCGCCCGCTCCGGCGCAGCTTCGACCGCTCGGCTGGACGCGCTGTTGGGCGCCGCCGGGCTGTGCGCGTATACCGGAGACTTCCTGGCCGAAGAGACCTGGGCGCAGGAGGCCCTGCGCATCGCCCGCGTTCTCGGTGACCAACGAGGCATCGGTCGAGCCCTCAACGCGCTCGCGTTTCCGACGATGTACCTCAACCCTCCGGCCCGAGCGCTCTACGAGGAAGCGATCGCCATCCACCGCGACCAGGACGACCCGCTCTATCTCGCCGCCTCGCTCTACGCGTTGGCCTACCTCGAGATCAACGCCGGCAACCTCACCGCAGCCCGGAGGTGCGCGGCCGAGTCCGTCGAGGTCGCCCGACAGGTCGGCGCCCGCCTCGAACTGCTCGGCGGACTGAACTTCCTCGGCTGGGCTGCGAGCATCGAAGGTGACTTCGCGGTGGCGGAAGCCGCCTTCACCGAACTCATCTCGGCGGCACACGAACTCGGCGAGTCGTTCTGGGACTCACTGGCGATGGCGCAGCTCGCCGGCGTGGCGGTGTTCACAGGCGACTACGGCCGCGCCGAGGACCTGCTGGGCGAGGCACTGCGAGTGGGGCGGGAGTCCGCCAACCTCTACACGCTCGCCGCGTCGCTCTGGTATCTCGGGGAGCTTGCCTACGCCCAGGGGGATTTCGTCGCGGCAGTGCCGCCACTGGAGGAAGCGGTCCCCCTGCTGCTCGTCACGCCCCACAGCTGGGCCGGAGCGCTCGTGCAAGTGCGCATCGGTGACATCGCTGTAACGACGGGTGACACGAACACGGCGGTCGAGACGTGGGAGGCCGCGATGGCCACGGCTCGCCAGTCGGCGAACCCCGTCGCCCTCGGCCGTGCCCGTCAGCGGCTGGCTCGCATCGCCCGCTGGAGGGATGACCTGCACCGAGCTGACGAGCTCGTCCACGACGCACTCGCTGGCTACCTCGCCTGCGGGGACCGGCTCGGTGTCGTCGAAGCCATCGAAGACCTCGCCGCGCTCGCCGCCGACCTCGAGAGCTGGGCCGAGGCTGCCCGGCTCCTGGGTGCGGCCGAAGCCGCTCGAGACGCAACCGGTTACGTGCGCAGGCCGAGTGAGGCCCCGAGCCACGCAGGCGTGATCGACCGTCTCCGCGATCAGCTCGGCGACGACGACCTCTCAGCCGCCTGGGCCGAAGGCCGCGCGCTGTCGCTCGAGGCCGCAGCGGCGTACGCAAGGAAACGTCGAGGCTCGCGCAAGCGACCCTCGGCCGGGTGGGCGAGCCTCACGCCCACCGAGCTTCAGGTGGCGCACCTCGTGGCCGAAGGGCTGACCAACCCGGCCATAGCCGAGCGCCTGTTCATCTCACGCGGCACCGTCAAAGTGCACCTCTCCCACATCTTCACCAAGCTGTCCGTCACGAACCGCACCGAACTGGCGGCGCTCACCATCCGCCGTGAGACCTAGCTGGTCCATCTGATCAGGCTGAGCGTCCCGGGATCCGTGACCGACCTGCCGAAGGGTGACCGCGAATCTCGGGGAGTCCTTCGCGGTGGCGAACTACTGCCGACGATCGGTTCATTCGACGCAGGAGGTGAGCTCGAGCTCGGTGCCGAGTTCGGCGAGCCGGACATCGTCATCGGTTTCGCCGCCGGCTTCGATGTCGGCTTGTGCGGTGGCGTCGTCGCCGGCGGCGGCCACGTGATCGGCGAGGGAGCGTCGGGCGTGGTCGTTCGACGACTCCGGCGGCACGCCGGGCACCTAGGCGTCGCCCCGAGTGTTCGAGGACCTCATCGAGGCCGGGCCGCCTCGCGGAGATCGTCCACGGGGTCGAGTGCGGGACCGAGCCCGACGGACACGACGCACGACGGAGTCGCGGGGTCGGACACCGCAACGAGTCGGCGATGTCGCCTCAGACGAACCTGACCCGCTTGTCGGAGAACTGGCCGATAGTCGTGCGAACCTCTTCCTGCTTGCGGGTGATGCCAGTGACCTCGATCGAGCCCCGGCTCAACGTGCCGCCCTTCTCGACTTGGAGGATTCCTTCCTCCTTGTCGCCCTGCCGGTTGACGTAGTCTCCGGCCCGCCGGGAGTGGCCGTCGCCAATGAGCACCAACAGGCCGCCAGCGACGACGGCGACGCGGCCGCCGTCCTCGGTGGCCTTGACGTTCTGCTGGTTCAACCGGTTGATCTCGTCCCAGGCGGCGTCGTCGGGCACCCAGTTGGACACATCGCTCGCGCCGGGGCCGCTGTAGTCGGCGGTCATCGTCGGCGGCAGCTCGGGGGTCCTGACCATGAACGACGTGCAGGCGATCCAGACGAGGTCGTTGCCGGCGTACTGGCCGAGGATCCCGTCGCAGGTGTGGTTCCAGCGATCGTCGGGGACCGCTTCGCCCTCACCGGTCTCCTCGAAGGTCCGCTGCTGCACGTTGAGCGCCGGCGTCGGGCAGCTATCGGCCGTCCCCTGGCACAGGAACTGCGGGGCCGACCCGGCCGGGAGCGTGACCACAGAAGCGCCCCAGTTGAGCGACAGCGCCAGCTGCCGCTCCTCCTCGGTGTCCTCCGGATAGAGCCCGTAGTTGTAGGTGACCCAACGCTCGGGGATGGGCGCCTCGTCCTCGTGGAAGTGCTCCCACACGTTGACCACCTTGTTGTAGTCGGACGCCCCGGCGGCGGCCGGCAGCACGAGCGCCTGGCCGGCATCAGAGAAGAACCGCAGCGTGGTGCGCGTCGGGACGAGGACCTCCCCGGGGTACGTGCCGCTCGCGGGGTTGAAGCCGCCGTGGCCGAGGAACACGAAGCTGCCCATACGATCCACCTCCGATTGTCGGTGAGGTCAGTGTCGCAGAAGCGGCTCCACCGTGCAGCGCCTGTCGCCGCGGCGCGCCCGCGAGTCGCTCGATGCTCGGCGAAGGGATCACGGGTTAGGAAAGCGTCAGACGCGCACACCCAGATCCCTGTCGGCCCCGGTCTTGGCGTGCACCGGGTGAATCAGGCACATCGCGGTTGCATGCCGAGCTCACCCGACTCGGGCGCGTCCCGCTCCTCGTCATCGACGAGGTCGGCTACATCCCCTTCGAAGCCGAAGCCGCCACCTCTTCTTCCAACTCGTCTCGTCCCGCTACGAACGGGCCTCGGTCATCGTCACCTCCAACAAGCCCTTCGGCCGGTGGGCCGAAACGTTCGGCGATGCCTCCTTGGCCGGCGCCATGATCGACCGGCTCGTCCACCACGCCGAAGTCATCGACCTCAAAGGCGACAGCTATCGCTTGAAGGACCGCGACCTCGGGAGGGTGCCTACCGACGACGCAGCGTGACCACACCCCAAGCGAAGGGGGTCAAAAGTGGACCGTCGCAGGGGGGGGTCAAAAGTGGAGCGCCGTTGACAACCGTCGCAAGCGCAGCAGGCATGACACCGCTGCTGTTGCTGCTTCCGCGATGGACACGATCCTTCGCAGCCGGCGCGTACGTGGCGACGCTTGGCGGGCTGCTTGTCAATCTCGTTCTTCTCCGCAGCGGCGCCGCGTCGCTCGCCATGGGCGAGGCGGGCGAGACACGGACAGCAGAGGAGCTGCGCCGCCTCCATCGGCGAGGCTGGCGCGTGATCAATCGTGTCGTTCTCGGTTGGGGCGACATTTACCACGTCGCGCTCGGCCCAGGCGGAGTCGTCGTCATCGAAACAAGTGGGCCGCGGACAGCTGGTCTGGCGACGATTCAGCCTCTCGGATCGACGCTGCGGTGAGACAGCCGCCGAGCGACAGAGGTTCGGACCTCCACCCGAGGGCCTCGATGACTACGGCTCGACGCGTCTGCCAGCTACGCGATCGAGGGGGGCGACCTCTACTCCGCGGTCGACGCCGCCCGCGCGGAGCTCGTCGGCCGCGTCGCCGACCTCGTCGCCCCGGTGCGCTGACGGTCAGGCCATGACGATGGACGCACGGGTGACCCGCCCGGCGTTCTGGTCCTCGAAGGCGTCGTTGATCGCGTCGAGCGGGTAGTCGACGACGACCTGATCGAGTGGAAGGCGCCCGGCGTTGCGGCCGAGGAAGTCGACGGCGGCGTGCAGGCTGGCGGCGCTGTAGGCACCCACCGCTTCGATGCGTTGATTCCCCATCACCAGCCGGCCCGGATCGATCTCCACGGTCGTGCCCGGGTAGAACGTGCCGATCTCGAGGTAGCGCCCGCCTGCGGCGAGCATGCGGAGGCCTTCGGGGATGGCGCGGGCGAAGCCGACGAGCTCGCATACCACGTCGGCACCCCACCCGTCGGTGAGGGCCCGCACGCGCTTGGCCCGCGCCTCGGGCGTGTCGTACTCGCGGAAGTCGACCACTTCGTCCGCGCCCATGGCCCGGGCGAGGGCCAGGCGGTCGTCGATACCGTCGATGACGATGACCCGATGCGCGCCGCGCTCGCGCGCCACCGCGGTCGCGTAGAGGCCGAGGCCGCCCGCGCCCTGGATCGCGACGGTGTCGCCGAAGCCGACCCCGACGCGCTCCAGCCCGTGCACCACCTGCGCGAGCGCGCAGTTCACGCCAACCACCATCGTGTCGGTGACCGCGTCGGGCACGCGGAACACCGCCATCTCCGGCGCGAGGTAGAAGTAGTCGCCGTACGCGCCGCCGAAGTACGGGAACTCGGTCGGGTCCAGGCGCATGACCGTCTTGAACGCGTTCACACAGGCCTCGGTCATGTCCCGCAGGCACGGCCGGCAGCGACGGCACGGGGCGAAATACTGGTAAACGACGCGGTCGCCGACCGCGAGCGGCTGCCCGGCCCAGTCACCGCTGACGCCGTCGCCCAACGCGTGCACGACTCCAGTCATCTCGTGGCCGATCTGCCGGCCATCGGCGCTCGCCGCTGCGCCAAGCGTGCCGTCGCCGCGCCAGATGTGGAGGTCGGAGCCGCATATGTTCGCACGCGTGACTCGGACTACGACGGCGCCCGGCCGGGGGTCTGGAACCGAGAGGTCGCGTAATTCCATCGGTTTGCCCGGACCGAAGAACAACGCCGCGCGTCCCGTTTCACCCATCGTTGCCTCCTCGGTGTCATCCAGGTCTCGACGAGGTGTCACCTCGCGCGGTCCTGCGACCCTTCTACACCGAGCTGCGTCTCGCCGTCACCTACGCTGCCGACCGCAGCCGCGCGTGGGCTCGTGAGCGTGTCGGAGGGCGAACTTGAACGTTGCCGCCACCGCCGGCACCAGGCGGTGCCGGGGCGGCTTCCGGCAATCCCCGGACCGGTCGTTCCGCTCCCCGTCCCCGCCAGATCGCCGGTTCGGGGGGGCCACTCCGACGTGCGGCGCTGTCGTTTTGAGCGGGAGTCTCTGGACAAGGCTCCCGCGGGAGCCCCAGTCACAGATCGCCGGCTCGTGTCGCGCTTCGATGCCCGACGCCTCGCGTCTGGTCTGGCTGAGTTCGCCGACGGCCTCGACCGACACGACGGCATGGCCTAACGGCAGTTACTACGTGAGACGTAGTAGTGTGCCGCTGTGGCCGATCGACGTCTGCTCGTGCTCGTCAGCCTGAGTGACGGCCCCAAGCACGGTTACGCGATCCAGCAGGACATCGAGCAGTTTGCTGGTGTTCGGCTCGGTCCCGGCACTCTGTACGGCGCAATCGCTTCGCTGGAGCGAGATGGCCTGATCAACCCCATGCCGGGTGCCGAGCGACGCCGCCCCTACGAGATCACGTCGGCGGGGCAGCTGCGCCTCGACGAGGACCTGGCCACCATGACCGCCCTCTTGGGCCGAGCCCGGGCAGCGGCCCGATGACACGACGGCGTGTGCAGCTCGCCGCCAGGCTCCTGCCCGCGAGCTTTCGCGACCGCTACGGGGACGAGCTCGCGGAGCTACTGGAACGATCCCCGCGACGCCTCGCTGACACCGTCGATGTCCTGTTTCTTGCCGTCCAGGTACACATGGAGGTTCTCATGCGACGCCCACTACACACCCTCGCAGTCGTCGCCTTTGGCGCTTCGCTGGTCCTCTTCGGCTACTCGCTGAACGACCTCGGGTCCGGGCTGGCTGAGCTTCCGCGGCACTGGTGGAGCAGCGGCGCAGCCGCAGCCGTCGTCGCCAGCGGCGCCGCCACCGTTGTGACGCGGCCGCGGATGGACGCCGCCCGCGCCGGCAGCAGTTGACTTCGCGCGAAGGCGTCGCACCGGAATCGGCGATTTCGGTCCCTCCGATCAGCGCATGGTCTCCGCCTCGCGCGCACCTAATACCCGGACCGCGACGTCGGTGCCAGCCGCACTGGGGGTACAGATCGCGCCGGCGAGGGCCTGTGGACAAGGCTCCTCCGCGGCGGCTGCTCCCCACCGCAGGTCCGCGCGGATCAGCCAGCCGACCGCTCGACGATGCGCTTGACGGTCATGTGCGAGATGCCGCTCTCGGCGGCGATGTCGCGCAGCGATGCGCCCGCGCGGTGCGCTTCCCGGATCGCTGCGTCTCGCTTGCTGGTCGCAACATCAGCGTTGCGAGCCGCGTAGCGGACCACTTTGAGCAGATGCGTGTGGGTCGTGTCGTCGGTGGTGGTCATAGTCGCCTCATTCGTCGGTGCGCGTGAGGATCAGCTCGATCATCAGCCGGGCCTCCTCGGCCCAGGTGTCCCGCAGTGGCTCTCGTCAACCGCGGCATCGGCCGCTTCGGCCAGGAAGAGGTACCCCGCCATTTCCTCGTCGTAGCTGAGGGTGATGTCGCTGCGGGCGACGCTCCGCACTGTAATAAGAAGTTACAGTGCCGGAGGAGCTCAGATCCACACCGAATGCCCGATGAGCACTTCTCTAGCGAGCGGCCCGAGGTAGCGCAGATCAGCGGTAGCGAATAGCGGCAGCTCTGTACGGGCTTTCGGTAGCGTCGACATCGTGGCCTGGACGGTGGAGGATCACCTCCGAGGAAGAGCCGCACACGTTCGCGACCTGTACCAAGCGTTCGAGCGGTTGATCGCGGACTGCGGCCCGTACGAGGTGACGGTGGCGAAGACGGCGATCTCGTTCAAGGGCGAGGTGAGGGGATTCGCCGGCGCCACGCCTCGGGCGAACAGTCTGTCTGGCTTCCTCGATCTCATGGAGCAGCATGACGAGCCACCCTTCACGCGGGTCGTGCCCTACACGGCCAAGCTGTGGGTCCATCGGTTCGTCGTCGAGTCCATCGACCAGCTCGACGATCGTTTCGCCGCCCGAGTCCAGGACGCGTACCGCGTCGGCGCCGGAGCCCACCGCACTTAGCGGCACCGCCAGCGAGCGCCCGTACATCACCGCAGTCACGCGCCCCGCCGTCAGCGCTCGACTTCCTCCGGCCCGATCGCTCGACCCCACTCGCCTCGACCGACCACCGACTTCCTGAACTGAGCGGCCGGCCGTGGTTGCACGCCGACGCTGCGGGCGATGTCCAGCACGTTGGTGAAGTGCTGCTGCGTTCTGCCTTCGTGCACCGCTCACGCGGCTGCGCCATATCTGCCTGATCGCTCCGTCGCGGTTCCCGCGGAGCCTCGTCCACACCCGAAGCACACGGGACTGGCGCGGATCTCTGTTCGCCCAGCGGGGGCGCCCGCCCGTCGACTCTTGTCCAGCTTGGTCGAGATCGTTTACTTCAACCTCTTCGGGGAGCGAAGCCGAGAAGAACCGGCTGGTTTGCCTCCACGACAGGTCCCCGCCGCCGCCCACGTCTCTCTGCTCCTCGCGGAGGTCAGGCAGCGTAACGTCGACGACATGGGGTGTTTCCGTCGCGTCGCCATCTGTTTGGCGTTGAGCGCCGCTCTCGTCGCGTGCGGCGGCTCCGATGACTCATCCGATGTCGATGCAACCCAGCCGAGCACGACGTCGACCACCGAGACCGAGACCGGTCTCTTCAAGGATCCGCAAGGCTCCTACGAAATGAAGGTCGACCCCACCTGGGACCCGCAACACGGCACCATCGCAGCCGAGATCGAAGCCTGGGTGGTCGGCCAGCCCGAGGGCGGATTCGCGCCGAACGTCAACGTGTTGACCCAACGAGCACCCGGTCTCGACTTGTCCGAGTACCTCGACGTCAGCGTCGAGCAAGGTCCTTCACTCATCGCCGACTTCGAGCTCGTCGAGCGCGCCGTAGTCGACGGCACCGACCAGGAGCTTGGCGTGCTTGAGTACACCGGATCCCAGAACAGTCGCTCGCTTCACTTCCTCGCGACGATCGCCCTGCGCGACGGCACCGCGGTTGTCGCTACCTTCACCGCTCCGCGGGATGTCTTTGATGAGCTACGGCCCGACGTCGAGCCATTCCTTCTCTCACTCCGCGCGGCGTAGCACTCCCACGACCACACGGCGCGCGGTGCGAGCCGATCCCGCTTCACCGAAGCAGGGCAGCAGCTGCGATCCGCTGTAGGCGATCGACGCATGCGTCGAACGTCCAGCAGTGCTCACCACGAGGCGTTGATAGGGCATGGGGTCGATCAGCACGTCGGCGATGGCTGCCGCGCTGGCGACGTCGAGGCCAGGCCGGAGCCCGCCGATCGTCGAGGCGGCTGGTCACCGACCAGACCCATCAGCGCGATTGCGGTCGGTCGTCGCCAGCAGGGCGGCGGCATCTAGATCAGCATCGGCGGCCACGACCATGACGTGGAGAAGCGGCGCGAGCCGTTGAGCGATGGCGGCGTTCATGGCGATCCACGCGTCGAGCAGGGCGTTTGGATTCTCCTCCCGCATCATCTGTTGCACCTCGGGGCGGACCGAGAGGACAGGGGCCGATCTACACCACTCGGTGGGACTCACCCCTGCCCCCGCCCGTTCACGTGAGAACGCGACTGTTTGAGGTTCATATGTTGAAGGGGAACGGCTCGTGCATCACGAATAGTGGCAGGGACGCCACTGCCAGTGGTTGAGACGAGAGGAGTTCGATGGAGGGATCCCCCTGGCGTTCGGTTGCGTCGGGCGTCGACGCTCGCCTGGTAGGGCTCGACGGCGGAGAGCTGTTCCTCCTCTACCAGGTGATCTGCTCGACCCCCGACCGGCGACCGGTTGGCGTCGAAGCCCTTGTGCGGTGGCGCCACCCGCTACACGGTGCCTTAGCGCCGGCGGTGTTCCTCCCCTCGATCTTCGAACAGGGGCGGGGCAGGGCCCTGACCGAGCACGTGCTGGCCATGGCCGTCGGACAATGCGGAGCGTGGCAACGAGACGGGCTCGACATCCCGGTCTCGGTGAACGTGTCGCCCGATGTGTTCATCGACGGGGCAGTGGCCGATGTCGTGTCGCGCTGTCTTGCCCACGATTCGGTGTCGGCCCGCTGCCTGACCATCGAGCTCACCGAGCAGACCTGCCCGAGTGCCGGGGCGCTGCACCGGGCCGCGGTGACGATGGCCCGGATGGGAGTTCGGCTCAGCCTCGACGACTTCGGGCTGGGTGAGTCGTCCCTGCGGCGGATCCAGGAGATGCAGTTCGACGAGCTCAAGATCGACCGGCGGTTCGTGCACCACGCCGCGTCGGTGCCAACCGACCGCAAGATCGTGCAGTTCGTCACCGCCCTCGCTCACAGCCTCGGGATCGAGGTCGTCGCCGAAGGCATCGAGACCGCACCGGTGTTCGAACTTGCCGGTCAGCTCGGTGTCGATCGCGGCCAAGGCTTCTACCTGCACCGACCATCGGAGGCCGGCACCATTGCGTCGTACTTCAGAACGCACCCAGCGGGCCTGGATCATGCACCCCCCGAGCGGCCGGCGCTGCGTGTCGTCATCCTCGACGACGACCCCCACATCTGCAACCAGCTTCGGCGTGCCCTCGAGAGCGCCGAGTCACCGGTCACCGTTGTGGGTGAGGCGGGCACCGGCGCCCACGACGTCGAGCTGGCCAGCCAGTTGCATCCCGACGTCGTGCTCCTCGACGTCCGGATGCCGGGCGACGACGGCTTCAGCGCCGACGCCATCCTCGCCCTCCACCCAGGAACGCCCATCCTCATGCTCACCGCCAGCGATGACCAGCTCGACATCGCCCGCGCAGTCGAAGCGTGCGGCTCCGGCTACCTGATAAAGGAACGATCACTCGACGACGTCCTCACCGCGGTGCGCAGCATCGCCGCCGGGCTGACCTGGCCACTGGCCCTGCCCCGACAGGACCGCTGAACCCCGTCTGCGACCACGTGCTGGCGAGCCCGAAGACAACCGAAGTTCGCCGGCGCGGCCTTGTTCTTCAACGCATCGCCTGTACGGTGACGCCACCACATGCACCAGCACGACGCGCCGGGCATCGGCATGCCGCCTCGAGGTCCTGGCCTCGTGAAGAGATCCTCGAGGTCGTTCCACCGCTCGGGTGTCAATGGACGCACGAGCGGCGTCACCCGCTCCACCCGGACAGGTTGCCCGATCGGCTGGACCTGCACCAGCGCCGAGCGCCAGTAGGGCGCTGCGAGCGACCGGCGCGCGGTGTCGCAAGAACGGCACTTCCCGGATGCGCCTCGACTGGCGCGCAAGACTCACTTGTGCGACGCGTGATCGCGGAGAGGCGGAGAAGAGTGGATGGCGGTAACCGACGCCGACGTTCAGGAGCTGCTGGCTCTGCTCGACCAGGGCAGGCAGTCGTGGATTGAAGGCAAGCTCGGCTTCGGCCGAGGGTTCGAGGTCGACCAGGACGACGAAATGACGCTGTTTGGCCCCTTCGGCGGCGAGGCCATTCATGGCACGACGGTCCTGCAAGGCCGCCAAGACCGAGCCAAAAGCCTGTTCAACGGTGGCACCGGGCGGTGCGAGCTCATCAGGACGTTCGTCGGTGGCGACATCGTGACCGTCGTGCAGATCGAACGGAACGAGGCTCGCGTACAGGGATCGCCCGAGCCGCAGGCGTGGGTCCTGCGCACCACTCAAGTGTTCGAGCGACGCGGCGGGAAATGGGTTCGGCTTCACCGGCATGCAGATCCGCTCGTCGACTTCCGCCCGCCAGCGGCGACCTTCGCCATCGCCCGAGGCGAGAGCCCCGCCAGCACCCGCTAGCGCAGAATGCCGGGTACAGCGTGTGCGCGCGTGATCGATGATGAGCGGTGGAGTGGCGGCATCGACGCCTCGGCCAGCATCTCGTGCGCCGACTCTGTCGCGTCCCGGACCGGCACAACGGGACGTCGTGGAAGGCTTCGGGACGTCTTGCGCCTCAGACCGGGCCGGAGGGTCGCCGGGGCGACTGTGGAATCCGTGTACCACTCGGCGATGCGCCGAGCGAGTGGTTCGGCTGAACCAGAGCACCCCGCCGACTGGAGCCCGTCGACAATGAGGAGGCTCAGCTCGCGGTCGAGCGGGCCTTGCGCGCGAGCTGGCGTGTCGCCTCCGAAGGCTCGACACCGAGGTCACGGAGCATCGTTTGGCACCGTTCGAGGACGCGGAGCCCGGCGGACCGGTCCCCGCGGCTGAGCGCCGCCGACGTCAGCACCCCGTAGGCAGGCTCTGACCACTCGTCGACGGCGAGCGCCTGCCGGGCGAGATCTTCGGCGCGATCGAGCTCGTTCGATGCGGCGAGGAGCTCAGCGGCGCGGACAGCGGCGGAGACGAAGCGGGTCCGGCAGCGTTCCCGTTCGATGTCGGCCCAGGTCGCGTCGGGAAGGTCGGCGAGCAGTTCGCCGCCGTAGAGGTCGGTCGCCGCGAGATGGTGCTCGAGCGCCACAGATGGCGTGCCGTCGGTCTCGGCGACGGTCGCGGCGAGGAACTCGGCATCGAAGGCGTCGAGGTCGATGTCGAGCGCGGCGCCGGTCACCAGGCGCAGCTCCGACCCGCGGAGGCGAAGGGAGTACGCGGCTTCGCCCTCGGCTCGTTCCGGCTCGATTGCGCGAAGGAGGTGCGAGAGCGTCACGCGGAGGTTGTTCGCAGCAGACCGGTCGTCCATGTCCGGCCAGAGGGCCGCGGTGACCGCCGCCCGCGTCGTCGCCCGGTGCAGCAGCAGATATCCGAGGAGCTCGCGGACGCGCAGACGGTCGAGCTCGCGGCCGTTGACCTGTAGCGCACCCAACGCGCGCACCCGCACCGGCGCAGACGGTGCCGCAGGTACGGCGGCCAGCATCGACTTCGCGGCGGGTGTCCCGAGCCGACGTAGGTGCGCCCGGCCCGGTTCGGCGAGCGGTTCCAGTACGGCCGCGGCGTCGGCGATCCGGCCGGCGTCGTGGAGCCGGACCGCGAGCTCAGCGGCGAAAGGGTACGGAAGAGCCCCGCGCACCAGCAGGGGATCCGAGACATCGAGGGACCCGACTGGATCGACGCGATCGTTCTCCCTCCCGGCCACGACCGCGGCGGCCAGGTCTCGTGTCCATGCGAGGTCACGAGGCAGCGGCTCCTCATCCCACACGCACCGCTGCTCCGGCACCAGGATGTAGGTGAGGCCGACGCCGCCGCGCCAGGCGGTCCTGCTGCGTCTGTCGGTGAGCGGATGCTCGACGACCGCGGTGCGCAGGACGGCCGCCGCGCGTCGCTCGTCGCCGTCGGCGAGCGCGGCGGCTGCGTCAGCCAGGGCGATCTGCACCATCGCCGCCGGGCCCACGTGACCCGCGGCCGCGTGGGCGCGAGCGAGATACGACCGGGCGAGCTCGGCTTGGCCGACGTACGCGCACGCGCGGGCGCAGGCCGCGGCGAACGGCGCGATCTGCTGCGCGATGCCCGTCGCGTCCACGGCGGTCATGAGCGCGGCGGCCTCGGCTACGACCGAGGTGGCATGGCCGAGCCTCCACCCGTGAACCATCAGCGAGGCCTCCACCGTGACCCGGAAGACCGGATCGGCGTGTGCGATGGCCGCCTCCAACGACGCTCGGCACCCGTCGTCATCGCCGAGCCCATTCAAGGCTCCGGCTCGAAGCCAGCCGATGACCGCCTCCCACCGGGGATCGAGCACCCCCGCGGCTACGGCGGCGAGCGAGCGGAGCACCCCGGCGTCGTCGCCCTGGATGTTGCACACGAGGGCTCGTCCGATCGCGGCCAGCCCGCTGGCCATGGCGCTGCCCTCGGCTTCGAGCTCGGTGACGCGCGGCGCGAGCTCCGCCAGCACGGCCAGATCGCCCTGCCACCACGCCACGTGCCCAAGGTGCGAAATCGCGGTCAGCTCGCCGTCGCGGTCGCCAGTGGTACGGAAGCGCTCGATGGCGTTACGGAGCGGTTCGCCGGCCAGGTCCGGTGCCGTCAGGGCTGCGAGCACGCCGGCGGCGAGCTGGCCGGAGGGCGTCTGCCGGACTGCGTCCGGGCAGCGCCCCATCCAGTCGCGGAGCTGGGCGGCGGTCGGCTGCATGCCGGCGCGGCACGCGGCTTGCAGGAGGGCCGGCACCTCGTCCCAGAGCTCGGCGTCCGCCAAGAGGTCGAACGCGGCGTCCAGCCGGCCACGGGCGACCAGATCACGCGCGGCGCGGCGCCGCACGGCCAGGCGATCCGACTCCGGTAGGGCGATCGCCGCGACCGAGTGCCAGAGCGCGTGCGGTTCGTGCCAGCCGTCGGCATCCACGGCGACCAGGGGCACCGTCGCCTCGAACTCAGCGGGCTCTCCGAGTGCGGCCGAGAGCAGCCGGCTGTCGCCTCCGCCGATGTCGCACAGCACGCCGAGCATCCGACGCTGGTCGGGACCGATCGGCTCGAGGACCTCCTGCCACAGGAACTCGCCGGCGAGGTCCGCTCCGGCCGTCGCGAGGAGCTCGGCCATCGCGGGCCAACCCGCGGCCCGAGACAGCTTCGCGGGGTCGACGCCCCGAGCGGCCGCGAACGTGTGGAGCTCGTCCTCGTCGAAGCGCAGCTGCGCCTCGTCGAGCCGGATCAGCGAACCGCGGGCGGCGAGGCGCGCATACGGCAGCGCCGGAGCCGTCCGGGTGGCGAGGACGATGTGACCGTTCGCGGGGAGGGTGTCGAGAAGGGTTGCGATGAGCTCGCCGCCCGCCGAGTCCCACGGCAGCTCGTGGGCGTCGTCGAGGAGAAGGCAAACCTCTGTGGGTGCCCGCCGCCACACCGCATCGACGACCGTCGCGGCCGGCCCGCCGGCGCTCGCCGCGTCGAGCGCGACGAGGAGGTCGCGCGAGAGGAGGGTGGCGTCCGAGTCCGTGGCTTCGAGGGACAGCCAGACGTCGTCGCCGCGCGGTGCCAGCCGGTTCTCTGCCGCGGCCTGCGCCAGCAGCGTCGTCTTGCCATGGCCGGCCCCGGCGACGATGAGCGTGCAGCGGTGCGTGAACCGTCCGAGGAGTGCTCGCAGGAGCCGCGGTCGCGTCTGGGTTCCAGCCACGACCACGGGCGGTGCGAACCGAAAGGGACCTGGCATCTATATCCGCCCTCGCATCGCTCACCCCTTCCCCCGCCGGAGGCTACCGCGAGGCTCGCGGGGCTCGGGCTGTTGCCACAGCAAGGCGATCGGCGCCGGTTACGCGCTCGCTAATGCCCCTGCCGGATGCTCGTCACATGACAGGCGACTGCTTGGTCGACGAGATCGCCGACGGCATCTACCGGATCTCGACGCACGTCTCCCACGTGCCGGTCCCCGAAGGCATGAGCATCAACCAGTTCCTCGTGCTCGCGGACGAGCCCTTGTTGTTCCACACGGGCCTGCGTTCGATGTTCGCCGAGGTGTCGGCGGCCGTCGGCCGCGTCGTGCCAGTGGACCGGCTCCGCTGGCTGTCCTTCGGCCACGTCGAGGCGGACGAGTGCGGATCGATGAACCAGTTCGCGGCCCTTGTCCCAAACCTACGGGTGTGCTTCGGGGCGGTCGGCTGCCTCATGTCCGTCAGCGATCTCGCTGATGCGGCCACGCGACCGCTCGCTGAGGGCGACGTGCTCGACGTGGGTGGTCGTCGCCTGCGGCAGGTTCCCACGCCGCACGCGCCCCACAACTGGGAGGCCCAGGTCCTCTATGAGGAGGTGACGCAGACGCTGCTGTGCGGCGATCTCGTGTCCCAGCTCGGTGCGGGTCCGCCCCTGACCCGTGACGACTCGCTCGTCGAGCGTGCCCTCGACGCGGAGGCGGCGCTGCGCAGTGCCGTGCCCGGCCACACGGTGCCCCGCATCCTCCGGCGCCTCGCCGAGCTCGAGCCCGACACGGTCGCCGTCATGCACGGCTCGTCATACGCCGGCGATGGCGGATCGCTCCTGCGCTCGCTGGCCGACGAGTGGGACGGCCACCTCCGATGTGACGTCGCCTGACGCCATGCCTCAATCCACCCAAGGTTCCACAACCCAATGAAGGAGCACCCATGACTGCAACCACCACCAGCCCGGCATCCATCCCCACCGACCGCCGTCATGCCCTTTGGGGCCGGCTCGGGTTCATGCTGGCCGGCGCCGTGATCGGAATCACCGCCATGCTGGTGATCACCGACGGCGACGACGCGCCCGCTGCGACCGCACGGAACGCGGCGGAGGCACGGGATCCGGGTGCGGCAGGCTCGAGCGGCGCGTCGATTTCAGCCGACGCCGCCGAGCGATGGAGCCTCGGCCCTGCTGTTAGCGAGCTGCATCCGTCCGCTGACGCCGCCGAGCGATGGAGCCTCGGCCCTGATGTCGCCGTGCCGCATCCGTCCGCTGACGCGGCCGAGCGATGGGCCACCAGCGCGCACGCGGACCAGCTCGCAGCCTGCACGTCGGGCGTCACCTCCGCGGACGCGGCGGAGCGCTGCCTCGGCACTGGATGAGGTGATCAAATCTCCACGAGAGCCCGCGCACGCATCCCCGATGTGATAGGGGACGCAGGCCGCCTTGCAGGCAGTCTTCGTGCCGCCCGCGACCGCCCATATCAGATGGCTCGGGGACCGCTCGACGATGACGTAGGCGTCCCAGAACACGCGCCGCAGCACGCGGCCGGCAGCGGCCAGGCGCGTCGTTGGGAGTTCCTACCCACGCCGACGGTCGAGTTGGGAGAGCGCCCAGACCCGGCGGTAGCGGACGCGGTGGCTCGGCGTTGTGCCCGTTGCTCGAGGACACCGTGCCGAAGTCGTTCGATGCGCGTTCCTCGTCCGGTCGGCGACGCCGCCTCGAGCGACCCGCCTGCGCCTTCTATAGCTCGGGCCGCCGACAGGTCGGGTCCGCGTAGGCTCATCATTGATGCCGGCAGTATTGGCGCCTCATGTCGTGCTGGGCGCTGCTGGTGGGACGGGGTCGGCGGTCGTCCGGGAGCTCGTCGCCCGTGGGCTACCGGTGCGAGCGGTGACGCGCTCCGGGACGGTGGACGTGCCCGAGGGGGTCGAGCAGGTTGCGGCTGACATCGCTAGTCCCGACGGGGCCCGGCGGGCATGTGATGGTGCGGTCGTCGTCTACCACTGTGCACAGCCCGACTACACGAAGTGGGTCGCGTTGTTCCCGCCGCTCACCGCCGCCGTGCTCGATGGCGCGGCGGCGGCCGGCGCCAAGCTCGTGTTCGCTGACAACCTGTACGTGTACGGGCCACCGGATGGTCCGATGACGGAGGAGACACCGCAGCGGCCCGAGGGTAGCAAGGGCCGCACCCGCGTCGAGATGGCGGCTGCCATCATGCGGGCGCACGCCGACGGCAGGCTGCGCTGCACGATCGGGCGCTCGTCGGACTACTACGGACCACGGGGCACCGCCACGACCGCTGGCGACAACATCATGAAGCCGGCGCTGCGCGGTAAGCGGGCCCGCTGGCTCGGCTCACTCGACCAGCCTCACACGCTCAACTACCTCGAGGACATGGGACGCGCGCTGGCAACGCTCGGCGAACGCGACGAAGCCGACGGCCAGGTGTGGCACTTGCCGGCAGCCGAGCCGCTCACCGGCCGCCAGTTTCTCACGCTCGTGTACGACGCGGCCGGGCACCCCGCCAAGCCCGGCGTCGCCACCCGCACGATGATCAGACTGGCGGGCGTGTTCAACCCGGTGGTGCGGGAGCTGAACGAGACGCTCTACCAGTTCGAGCACCCATTCATCTCGGATGCGTCGAAGTTCGAGCGCGCGTTTGGACCGTTCGTACCAACACCTCATCGCGAGGCCGTGCGGCGGACCGTGGACTGGTTCCGAAGCCGGTAACTGCGACATCCCGCTCTCAGATCCATCGGCGGTCCGCCGACCAGTGGTTGGCGCCGTGGGGGGATGTCTT
>WNGB01002199.1_pt1 | contig 31789 bp, 31 predicted proteins | sample 5400681 | NCBI WGS metagenome assembly WNGB01 (sample SAMN13153367, study PRJNA577476) | soil metagenome | isolation source: 115 cm soil or saprolite under grassland replicate 2 | place: USA:California | collected 2016-06-15
CGGGCAGTCCCGCCGCCTTCTGGATCTTCCCCAGCTGGCCGGCGTGGTCGTTCCAGTGATAGTCGAACAGCGCGCCGACGTAGACCGCGATCGGAGTCTCTTCCTTCTGCATGAATTGCTTGAAGAGGGAGATGCGTGCCTGGCGATTCTGCAGTTCGGCGTCGGAGAGCGATTCCACGTAGCCGAGCACGCTGGTCCGTTGCTGCTCGAGCGCCGTCTTGAACTGCGCCAGGGTCATCGTCTTCCGCTGACCCTCCAGATACGTCTTGCCGGGATCGAGCTCGATCAGTGGCAGGTTCGTCGCGTGGAAGGTCTTCACTTTCTCGACGGGATCGAAACCCGGCTGGAACAGCAGATGGGACAGCACCTCCCGGGCGGTCCACTCCCCGGGCGCGTCCGACTTGTCGAGGTGTGGGTCCATGCCGTCGAGCTGGCGGAAGAGATTGGCCTGGGCAGCATCGATCTTGGTGTGGAGTTCGGTGGCGACTGGACCAGCCATGGCGTCCCTCCTGGCGTTGTGATGCGACTTGTGATGATCCACGGCGCGCCGTCGATTCTGGCCGCGCTACAATTCGGCTTCCATGTCACCCGACATCCAGAACGCGTACGACATCACGTCATCACGGACCCGGCGCTGTCGGCGCGTCGTGGCGGCGGGGCGGGCCCAGATGGTTGCCGCTGTCGCGTGATGGTCTCCCAGTCCGCGTAGCGGTTCCCAGGCGGATGAAGCCGCCGCGCGCCGAAAGGGAGGGTCATGCATCGAGGTCCCGCCGGACCTGCTCCTTATCGAAGCCCGACGCCTCCAACTGGCGCAGGATCAACGCGACCAGCTTCTTGGTCAAGTCTTGCGGGCCGTGGCCGGGCAGCGTGATCTTGACGCCATCGCGCACGTAGAAGGTGTGCCCCGTTTTCTTCCCCGGGGCGGGAGTAAATCCGTGATCCCGGAGCCATCGCTCCATGTCTCGACGACTCACCTGGTTGGCCATCGCGCCTTCCACGAAGTCTATACTGACGGCGACCGGGTGCCGCATCCTCTGAGCACGATGTTCGGGTGCCGTTCGAGGTCCGGACCGCCTTCCGAGAAAGGGCCTTTATGTTGCCTACGCTCTACCCCGCGAAGCGCGGATGTATCTACGATTGGACATTCTCGTGACGGGCGTGGCGTGGGACGCTCGCAAACGGGGTGCTACACTGTGCCGGAGCGCGCTATGTCATCGCGAATCATCCTGACCTACGAAGACTACGCGGCGCTGCCGGACGACGGCAAGCGCTACGAGCTCCATGAGGGTGAGCTGTCGGTGACGCCGTCGCCGACGACTCGACACCAGCTGATCATCGGGAATCTGCACCTGATCCTCGCCCCGCACGTACGCGCGACGGGCCGCGGCCAGCTGTTCCTGTCTCCGCTCGACTGCATCATGACCAACATCACGGTCGTCGAACCCGATCTCGTCTACGTCGACGACAGCCGGCGGGGCCTCGTGAGTGCGCGCGCGGTCGAGGGCGCGCCGACTCTCGCGGTCGAGGTCCTCTCTCCATCGACGACGCATATCGACCGTCGGCGGAAGATGGCGCTCTACGCCAAGCACGACGTGACCTGGTACTGGATCGTCGATCCCGATGCGCGGACGATCGACGTCTACCGCCTCCAGGGCGACGCGTACGATCTCGACGCCCGACTGGACGGTGCCGAGCCCCGCGCGCTACCGCCCTTTCCCGACCTGCCGCTCGACCCCGCCGCGATCTGGCCGTAGCTCGGCCTTCCCGGCCGAGCGCCTGCGCCTCACCATCGGCGCGCTATAATCCGGCTCCCATGTCGCTGTCGTTGTTCAACGAGGAGCACGAGCTGCTGCGGCGATCGATCCGCGCCTTCGTCGACAAAGAGGTCACGCCGCACGTCGCCGAGTGGGAAGAGGCTGGCCGCATCCCGAGATCGTTCTGGCGCCGCCTGGGCGAGCTCGGATTCCTCGGTCTCGAGTTCCCGACCGAGTACGGCGGTGGCGGCGGAGACTTCGTCGCGAGTGTCGTGCTGGGTGAGGAGATGGCGCGCTGCCGCTCGGGCGGTGTCGCCTTCAGCGTGCTCGTGCACACCGACATGTCCTCGCCGTGGCTCACCCGTTATGGTACCGAGGCGCAGAAGCGTCGCTACCTGCCCGGGATCATCGCGGGCGAGAGGGTGTGCGCTCTCGGCATCACCGAGCCGGGTACCGGGTCGGACATGGCGGCGCTGTCGACGCGGGCGGTCCGGCGCGGCGACACGTACTTCGTGACCGGCAGCAAGATCTTCATCACCAATGGCGTGTACGGCGATCTGTACTTCGTGGCCGCCCGTACCGCGCCGGGGACGCCGGAGCGTCGCCACGACGGCCTGTCGATGTTCCTCGTCGAGCGCGGCCTGCCCGGCTTCACCGTGAGCCGCAAGCTCGACAAGATGGGCATGCGCGCGTCCGACACCGCCGAGCTCAGCTTCCAGGACTGCCCGGTGCCGGCGGAAAATTTGCTCGGGGTGGAGGGACGCGGGTTCCGGCAGCTCGCGACCGGGCTGCAGCGCGAGCGGATCATGGCGGCGGTGCTCGCGCTCTCGGCGGCGACCCAGGCCCTCGACGACACCCTGGGATATCTCCGCGAGCGCACGGCGTTCGGCGAGCCGCTCGCCGCGCGTCAGGTCCTTCGCCACCGGGTGGCCGACCTGGCGACCGAGCTGGAGGCGGCGAGGCAGCTCGTCTATCACGCGGTGCGCCTGTACGCCGCCGGCGCGGACTGCGTGCGCGAGGTGTCGATGGCCAAGCTCTTCGCCACCGAGGTCGCCAACCGCGTGGCCTACGAGGTCGTGCAGCTGCACGGCGGGTACGGCTACATGCGCGAGTTCTCGGTGGAGGGGTTCTTCCGGGACGTGCGCCTGTGGACGATCGCCTCCGGCACGTCGGAGATCATGCGCGAGATCATCGCCAAGCGCCTGCCGCTCCAGTAAAAGGAGTCCTATGAGTCCGACGGGAAGTCTGCCTCTGCTCTACACCCACGTCATGGGGAGCCACGGGTTCCCGGGCTGGTTCTGGACCGCGCTCGACAAGGTGAAGGCCGGCGAGTACGGAGCCACCGACGAGCGCGAGATGTTCGACGACGCCACCCAGCTCGCCATCCGCGACCAGGAGCGGGCCGGGATCGATGTCATCTGCGACGGCGAGATGCGGCGGTTCTTCTTCGTCCAGACGTTCTACGGGCGCATGGAGGGGCTCGAGCACCTCGAGCCTCTCCGCAAGACGGGCCTCTACGCCTACGACTCGGTGCCGCGCTACCGCGCCGCGCGCCGGGTCACCGTGCCCAAGGGGCTCGGGACCGTCGACGAGTTCAAGTACCTCAAGACGCAGACCGACAAGCCGGTGAAGGCCACCGTGCCGGGGCCCGTCACGCTCTCCATCCACATCCAGACGCGGCCGGGCGACGGTGTGTACAACAACGACCGCCTCGCCATCTGCTGGGACATGGTCCCCGCCGTCAACGCCGAGCTCCGGGCCCTGGTCGCGGCGGGCGCCGACTGGATCCAGATCGACGAGCCGTCGGCGGCCATCGTGCCCGGCCAGATCGACGAGTACGTGAAGATGTTCAACGCCTGCGTCGAGGGCGTGCGCGCGAAGATCGGCTACCACGTCTGCTTCGGCAATCTGCTCTCGCGCCCGCGCGGCAAGCGCAGCTACCGGTGGCTGTTCCCCAAGCTCCTCGACTGCAAGTGCCAGCAGTTCGTGTTCGAGTACGCCAACCGGGAGATGGCCGAGATCGACCTGTGGAAGGAGGTCGCCGTCGACCGGGACATCGCGTGCGGCGTGGTCGACGTGAAGTCGTTCTACATGGAGACGCCCGAGGACGTCGCCGAGCGGCTGACGCTCTGCGCGAAGTTCATCCCCCTCGACAAGCTCTCGGCCATTCCGGACTGCGGCTTCTTTCCCGTCCCGCGCTGGGTGGCCGCCGAGAAGCTCAAGCGCCTCGTGGCCGGCGCCCGGCTGGCGCGTCGACAGCTGGCCGGGATGAAGTAGAATCCGGCCACCAAGTCAAAGGAGAATTTCCCGAATGGCTGAATCCCGTAAGGTCGTCGTCCTCGCCGGTCCCACCCATCAGGATGGTCGCGCCCAGCTCGAGAACGAGGTCGACGTGATCCTGTGCGAAGAGGAAACCGAAGAGGCGTTCGTCAAGGTCGCCGCGGGCGCCCACGGCATCCTCTTCCGCACCAAACCGCGCTGCACCGACAGCCTGATGGCCGCCTGTCCGAACCTGACAGTGATCGGCCGGCACGGCGTGGGGCTCGACACCGTCGACATTCCCGCGGCCACGCGCCGCGGCATCGCCGTCGTGCACGCCCCCGGCTCGAACTCGCAGGCGGTGGCCGAGCACGCGCTGATGCTGATGCTCACGTGCGTCAAGCGGACGTTCGCCATCGACAAGGCCACCCGCAAGGGCGACTGGAGCGCGCGATCGCGCGTCGGCAACACCGAGCTCGGCGGCAAGACGCTCGGCATCGTCGGCGTGGGCAACGTCGGCCGCCGCGTGGCGAAGTTCGCCGGCGCCCTCGGCATGCGTGTGCTCGGCTACGACCCGTACGTGCCGGAGGCCGAGCTACGGCAGCGCGGCGTCGAGCCGCAGGCGAGCCTGGAGGCGATGCTGCCGCAGGTCGACATCCTCACCACGCACACGCCGCTCACGCCCGAGACGCGCGGGATGATCAACGACAAGAGCCTCGGCCTCATGAAGAAGGGCGCGATCTACATCAACACCTCGCGCGGCCCCGTCCAGCAGGAGCGCGCGCTCTTCGAGGCGCTGACGCGCGGCCATCTCGCCGCCGCCGGCCTCGACGTCTTCGAGGAGGAGCCGAGCTCGACGGACAATCCGCTGTTCAACATGGACAACGTCGTCGTGTCTTCCCACGTGGCCGGCGTGACGAAGGAAGCCTCGCGGACGGCGTCGATGCAGGTGACGGGGGAGATGCTGCGGGTGCTGCGCGGCGAGATGCCGAACCTGCTGGTGAACCCGGAGGTGAAGGCACGGCTCGGCCTGAAGTAGCCGCCGCGCCGGTTCGCCCGGCGGTGTCCACATGAACGATCCGGCCGCGTTCCTGGCCGACCTCGTGATCAAGATTCCGGCGCTGCTGATCGCGGTCACCATCCACGAGGTCGCCCACGCCCTCGTCGCCGATCGGCTGGGCGACCCGACGCCCCGCGCGCTGGGACGGATCACCCTGAACCCGCTTCCGCACATCGACCTCTTCGGTGCCCTCGCCTTCGTCATCGCGGGCTTCGGTTGGGCCAAGCCCGTGCCCGTGAACGCCGCCAACCTGCGACACCCCCGGCGTGACATGGCCCTGGTGGCGGCGGCCGGCCCCGTCTCGAACTTCCTGGTGGCCTTCGTGGGGCTCGTGCTCTTCGTGCTCGCGCGCCAGAGCGGCCTGGTGGGGGCGCCGGTCGCGCAAGTGCTCCTCTGGATCTTCCAGTTCAACCTGGCCCTCGGCATCTTCAACCTGATCCCGCTGCCGCCCCTCGACGGCGGGCACTTCCTGCCCTACTTCTTGCCCCGCGAAGCTGGCGCCGTCCTCCATTCGCTCGAGCAGTTCGGCCCGATGATCCTGCTCGTGCTCGTCGTGTCGGGCGCGACCCGGTACATCGTGGGACCGGTGTTCCAGGCCATGACCAACCTCTCCGTCGCGCTGGTCGAGTTCCTGCTGTGATCGGGACACTACCATCCCTTCCGGGAGGTGCCACGTGACGTACCACGACATCTCGCTCAATCTCTCGGCCGACACCGTGCGCTGGGTCGTCGCGCCGCCGCTCGAAGTCCACGAGCGCCGTCGGATGAGTCGCGGCGACGATGTCAACGCCACCGCCCTCACCATGAGCGTGCACGCCGGCACTCACCTCGATGCGCCGTTCCACTTCCTTCCCGATGGCGCCGGAATCGACGCCCTGCCCCTCGAGCGGTTCATCGGACCCGCGATGGTCCACGCCGTCGACGCCAACCGCTACATCACCGAGGCCCAGGTGAACGCGATCCCGCTCGACGGCGTCACGCGCGTCCTGTTCAAGACCCGCAATTCCCAGTTGCTGAAGCGTCGCGAGTACGACCCGAACTTCGTCGCGTTCTCGGTCGAGGCGGCGCGCGCGCTGGTCGCGCGCGGGGTTGACCTGGTCGGGCTCGACTACCTCTCGGTTGCCCACGCCGACGAGCAGGTCCCCGTGCACCGCGCCTTCCTGGATCACGGCGTGGTCCTTCTCGAAGGCATCGACCTGTCGGAGGTTCGGCCCGGGCGCTACGAGCTGATCTGCTTCCCCCTCCGCCTCCGCGGCCTCGACGGCGCCCCCTGCCGCGCCGTCCTGCGTGAGATCACGGGCTGAGCGCGTCGATCGTCCCGGTAGAATAGGCCCGATCGTCAACGCGGAGGAGTCATGCCGTTTCGCGATCGGATCCTGGGACAGCCGCGGCCGGCTTCGCTCGCGTCCTTCACGCTTCCCCGCCGCGAGCCGTACTTCCGCTCCCCCGCCGACTGGCGCGACGAGGTGCTCTACTTCCTCCTGCCCGATCGCTTCAGCGACGGCGCGGAGGGCGGCCGCCTGCTCCTCGACCGCGGCAATCTCGCCGCGGCCCGCCCGGCGTCCTTCGGGTTCGATCGCTGGGCGCAGGGAGGCGGCGAGCGCTGGCAGGGAGGCACGCTGCGCGGGATCACGTCGAAGATCGGCTACCTGAAGGGGCTCGGCGTCACGTGTCTCTGGGTGGGCCCCGTGTTCAAGCAGCGGCGCCACCTCGACACCTACCACGGGTACGCCATCCAGGATTTTCTCGAGGTCGACCCCCACTTCGGCACCCGGCAGGACCTCGTGGACATGGTCGACGCCGCGCACGCCGACGGGCTGCGGGTCATCCTGGACATCATCTTCAATCACTCGGGGCACAATTGGGACTACGTGGCGGGTGAGAACCCGCCGTTCAAGCCGTGGCCCGGATTCTACGAGAAGGGCCCCTGGCTCGACGCCGCCGGCCGGCACACGACGGCCATCACGGGCGATGACGACGGCGTGTTCCCGAGCGAGCTCCGGCCCGATCGCTATTACACGCGGGCCGGAAAGGGCAGCCTGGCCGCCGGCCGGGTCGACGACCCGAATGCCGAGGCCAAGCGCACCGATTTCGACGGCAGCTTCCGCGACTTCAACTACGACGACCCGGACGCGCTCAGCGACGTGCTTCGTTGCTTCAAATACTGGATCGCGCTGACCGACTGCGACGGGTATCGCCTCGACACGCTCAAACACGTGTCCCAGCAGCAGGGACGGAACTTCTGCGGCGCGATCAAGGAGTTCGCCCAGAACCTGGGCAAGGCGGATTTCTTCCTCGTCGGCGAGGTGGCGGGTTCGGACGACGACGCCCAGCGCTATCGCGACGTGCTGGGCGGCAATCTCGACGCGACCCTGGACATCGGCGGATCGCGGCGCGTCCTTCACACCGTGGCGAAGGGGCTGGCTCCGCCGAGCGATTACTTCAACCTTGTGGCTGCGTGGGACCCGACGTTCGGCTCGCACCGCAATGCCGGCGAGATGCACGTCTCGGTCCTCGACGACCACGACCACGTGTCGGGTGACAAGGTCCGGTTCTCGAGCGACGCGGCGTCCGATCACCAGGTAGTGGCCGGCGTCGCGATCCAGCTCCTGACGCTCGGGATCCCGTGCATCTACTACGGGACCGAGCAGTCGTTCGCCGGGCCCGAGAAACCGTTGCGCGATCAATTCCTGCCGGATTACAACGTCGGGGATCCACCACCCGACAAATACCTCCGCGAGACCATGTTCGGCCCCGAGCACCCGCGCGCGCAGGGCGCGTCCGGCCTGCAGGCCGGGGCGGTCGGGCTCGACACCGCCCTGCCCGGCTTCGGGCCGTTCGGGACGGCGGGGCGCCACTGCTTCGATCCTCTCGCGCCGGCGTTCATCCGGATCGCCGCCTTGATCGCCACGCGCAAGGTATTTCCGGTCCTGCGCTATGGCCGACAGTATCTACGGTCGCTGTCGAACTTTGGCGCGCCGTTCGCTCTGCCCCCGGCGGGTGAGCTTATCGCGTGGTCGCGCGTGCTCGACGACGAGGAGGCCCTCTGCGTCGTCAACGGCCATGGGACCGCGACCCGCGGCGGTCAGGTCGTCGTCGACGCGAGTCTCAATCGCGCCGCGCATGCCTTCTTCGAGGTCGTGGCGAACACCGGGCAGGCGGCGTCGGCGGGAACACCCGGTCCGCACCCCATCGGGCAGCGCCTGCCCGTCCAGTTCCGCGGCCCGACCGCGTTCGTGCAGCTCGAGCCCTTCGCGCCCTCCGAAGTGCTCGTTCTCGTGAATCATCCCTGATCGCGGCGATTCATTCGTTCACCTGGTCCGCGCGAAACAGGAGTTCCTGCGGGACGATCTTCGTCGACTGACGCGACCGTCTGAACAATTGGACATTTCCGCGTGGGCCGCCGCATGGGATGCTCGCACGCGAGGTGCTAAACTGTGCACGATCGAGTCATGACACACATTGTTCTAACGTACGAGGACTTCGTGGCATTGCCCGATGACGGCCATCGCTACGAGCTGCACGAGGGTGAGCTGTCGGTGACGCCGGCGCCGGGGGCTCGCCATCAGAGAGTTCTCCTCAATCTCGCGCTCGTGCTCGCCCCCCACGTGCGGGCGCACACTGCCGGTGAGCTCTTCGTCGCGCCGTTCGACTGCATCATGACCAACATCACCGTGGTTGAGCCCGATCTGCTGTACCTCGACCAGGCACGCCGGCAGCTCTTGAGCGAGCGCGCGCTCGAGGGCGCGCCGACGCTCGCCATCGAGATCCTGTCGCCGTCGACGGGTCACATCGACCGGCGGCGGAAGATGACGCTCTACGCCAAGCACGGCGTCGACTGGTACTGGATCGTCGACCCGCCCGCACGGACCATCGACGTCTATCGGCTCGCCGGCGAAGGCTACCGGCCCGACGCGCGACTGGAAGGCGAGGCGCCCTGCGCACTCCCTCCGTTCTCCGACCTCTCGCTCGATCCCTCAGCGATCTGGGCATAGCGTCCGCGCCGGACCCGCTTCCGGCTATAATCCGGCTCGCATGTCGGCCGAGCGGGTGAACCGTCCGCGCGAAGTCCTGACCGACCAAGGAGGCTCCCGATGATCACGACACGACGGCAATTCCTCACGTTGGTGGGCGGCGCGGCGGCGACCGCCGGCACCCGACTGGGAATCGCGCCCGCCTTCGCGCAGACGACGGGCCCCGTCAAGATCGGCGTCCTCGCCATCCGCGCGGGCATCGCCGCCCCCGTCGGCGCCGCCGGGCTGCGCGGCACCGAGTGGTGGGCCGAGCGCACCAACAAGGCGGGCGGGATCCTCGGCCGTCAGGTGCAGCTCGTCGTCGAGGAGGAGTCGAACCCGAAGGACACCGTGGAGCGCTACCGGAAGCTCGTGCTCCAGGACAAGGTCGAGGCCGTCATCGGCGGCATCTCGACGGGCGTGACCCTCGCCCTTGGGCCCGTCGCCGAGGACCTCGCCACGCCGTGGCTGTCGTGGGACGGCACGACCCAGAAGGGCGTCGAGGAAACGATGCCCAGCCCGAAGTGGGCGTTCAAGAGCGTGGACAACGAGGTCGAGGCCATCGTGGCCGGCATGCTGACCCCGAAGTACTTCAAGGGCATCAAGACCGTGGCCGGCATCGGCAACGACTACTCCTACGGCCACGACTGCTGGGAGACGTACCAGGCCGTGCTGCGGAAGTACAACCCCGACGTGAAGTTCGTGCTCGAGCTGTTCCCCAAGCTCGGCGTCACCGACTTCACCTCGCACATCGCGTCCATCCAGCAGTCGAAGGCCGATCTGCTCATGTGCTCGTTCTGGTCCGGTGACGCCACGATCATCATGAAGCAGGCGGCGGCGGTGGGGCTCTTCAAGACCATGAAGGGCGTGTTCACCACCGCGGGCGGCGTGCACGACTCGCTCAAGAAGGAGTTCACGCCGGAGGGCCTGCTCCTGGGCTACAACACCATGTACTTCGACGACCCGAAGGGCTCGCCGCTGCTCAAGCAGTTCGTGCGCGAGTACAAGACGAAGTACAACGAGTACCCCCCCTACGAGTGCGATCACGCCTACTTCAACGCCGAGTCCTACAAGGCGGCCGTCGAGAAGGCGGCCAAGGGCGGCAAGCAGTGGCCGGACAAGGCCGCCGTCGTCAAGGCTCTCGAGGGCATCGAGGTGGAGTCGCTCTCCGGCAAGCGGAGCTGGCGCGAGGATCACGTCCAGATGTGCAACTTCTATCAGGGCATGACGACCCACAAGAACGGCTACGACTTCGTGACGATCGATCCCATCGAGGTCGTATCCACGAAGCAGGCCATGAAGCCCGCGGGCTCCAAGCTGATGGACTGGATCAAGGGCTGGAAGGTCTAGGCGCGATCGTCCTCGGAGGCGTCTTCCACGCCTCGATCCTGTTCCTGGTCGCCGCGGGGTTGCAGGTCGTCTTCGGGGTGCAGAGGATCTTCAACCTCGCGTGCGGCTCCTTCTATGCGCTGGGCGCCTACGTCGGCGTGTCGGCCGTCCAGGCGTTCTCCGCCGCCGGCGGGCCGCCGTGGCTGTTCATCGTCCCGCTCGTCGTCGCCGGCCTCCTCGTCGGGCTCGTGGGGGCGGTGGTGGAGCGCGGGCTCCTGCGCTTCGTCTACGACCGCGACGAAACCTTTCAGCTGCTGCTGACGTTCGCGCTCGTGCTGATGCTCGAGGACATCATCCGGATCACCTGGGGCACCTCGCCCCGCTCGACGTCGGGACTCTACCTCGTCTACGGACAGGTCCGGCTCTTCGGCGCCACCGTGCCCGTCTACAACCTGATCGTCGTCGCCGCGAGCCTCGTCATCGCCGTCGGCATCGGCTGGCTCCTGACGCGCACCGCATTCGGCCGGATCATGCGCGCCACCGCCGACAACCGCGAGATGGCCGAGGCCCTCGGCGTCGACATGCGGCGCGTCTATGTCCGCGTCTTCACGCTGGGGACGGCGCTGGGCACGCTGGGCGGCGCGCTCGTCATCCCCGCCACCGCGGCCATGAGCGAGATGGGAATCGAGTTGATCGTGGAGGCCTTCGCCGTCGTCGTCATCGGCGGGCTCGGGAGCATGCGGGGCGCCTTCGTGGGTGCCCTCGTGGTGGGCATCCTGCGGGCCGTCGCCATCTCGGTGTTCCCCGAGATCGAGATGCTGCTGATCTATCTGATCGTGATCGGCGTGCTCGTGCTGCGGCCGAGCGGTCTGTTCGGAGCCGCCACGGCGTGACCCGGCTCCTCGGCCCCGCCCTCGCCCTCGCCGCGATCCTCGTCGTCCCGCTCCTGGCACCGCCCTACCAGACGCTGCTCATGCTGCCGTTCATGGCCTACGCGGTGGTCTTGCTCGGCCTCAACCTGCTCTTCGGCTATGGGGGCCTGCTCTCGTTCGGCCACGCGCTGTTCATCGGGATCGGCGCCTACACCGGCGCCTTCCTGACGAGCCGGTTCGGGATCCGCTCGCTGGAGGCGATCCTCCTCGTCTCCGCCGTGCTCGGCGCGCTGGTGGCGGCCCCGGTGGCGGCGCTCTGCGTCCGCTACGTGAAGATCTACTTCGGCATGCTCACGCTGGCCTTCGGGATGGTCTTCTACACCTTCGTGCTGAAGTTCTACCGGCTCACCGGGGGCGACGAGGGCATGCCGTTTCTGCGCCCGCTGCTCCTCGGACGGGATCTCTCGGCGATCCCCAAGACGGACTACCTGATCGGGCCCTACTACTATTACTGCGTCGCGGTCCTGGTGGTGGCCACCATCTGCATGTGGCGCATCGTGCACTCGCCCTTCGGCCTCTGCCTGCGGACGGTCCGCGACAACCCGCTGAAGGCCGAGGCGCTCGGCATCAGCGTGCCGCGCTATCGCTGGTGCGCGTTCGTGATCTCCGCGGTGTACGCCGCGGTCGGCGGCGCGTTGCTCGGCCCCCCGACGGGCAACGTCGACCCCACGCTCGCCTACTGGACGCATTCGGGCAACCTCGTGTTCATGACGCTGCTCGGCGGGTTCACCCATTTCTTCGGTCCGCTGCTGGGCGCGTTCGTCTTCATCTATCTACAAGACCTCGTGATGTCCGTGGTGCCCTACTGGCGGCTGATCTTCGGCGCCATCCTCGCCGCCGTCGTGATCTTCGCCCCGACCGGTCTCATGGGGCTGCTCGCCTCGCGGCGCCGGCGGGCGGAGCCGGTGAGCGCCGCGTGATCCTGCGCGCCGACGGCCTCACGAAGTTCTACGGTCCCTTTTGCGCGCTGGACCACGTGAGTCTCGCGGTCGCCGAGGGCGAGTTCGTCTCGATCATCGGCCCCAACGGCGCTGGTAAATCGACGCTGATCAACCTGCTCACCGGCGTCTCCGCGCCGACCGCCGGCCGCGTGAGCTTCAAGGGCCGCGACGTCACCGGCGCCGGACCGGTGCGCCTGGCACGGCTCGGCATGGCCCGGAGCTTTCAGCTCGTCCAGATCTTCCCCGATCTCACGGTGCTCGAGACGCTGCAGGCGGCCGTCGTGTCGCGGCTCGGCCGCGGCGCGCGCCTCTTCCGCTCGCTCGCCGGCGACCGTGAGGTCCAGGACGCGGCCCTCGAGACCGCCGAGCTGTTCGGCCTGTCGGACGCGCGTCACGCGCCGGCGCGGCAGCTGCCCCAGGGCGACAAGAAGCTGCTCGACGTCGCCTCGGCCTTCGCGCTCCGTCCCGAGATCATCCTGCTCGACGAGCCCACGAGCGGCGTGAGCACGGCCGACAAGACCAAGATCATGGAGATCCTGGTCGCGGCGTCCCGGCGCGTGGGGCTCAAGGCGATCCTGCAGGTCGAGCACGACATGGACATCGTCTTCGGCTACTCGGACCGGATCATCGCGCTCCACCAGGGCCGGGTCCTGGCCGACGCGACCCCCGGCGAGATCGAGGCCGATCAACAGGTCATCGACGCGGTGATCGGCCGCCGCCGCGCGGCCCCGCGCTGAGGCCGCCCATGCTCGTCGTGGATGCGATCGACGTCTTCATCCAGACCAGCCACATCCTGAGAAAGGTCTCGCTGGAGGTCGGCCGGGACGAAGTCGTCTGCCTGGTCGGCCGCAACGGCGCCGGCAAGACGACCACGCTCAGGACCATCATGGGGTATCTTCACCCACGCGCCGGGCGCGTGGAGCTCGGCGGCCGGCCGATCCACGATCGGCGCACGCACGAGATCGCCATGATGGGGATCGGGTTCGCTCCCGAGGAGGGCGGCATCTTCGCCGATCTCACGGTCGCCGAGAACATCGAGATCGCGACGTGGACGCGGCCGACGGCGCGCGCGGCCGCCGAGCGCATCGCCGAGGCGTACGACGTCTTCCCGAAGCTTCGCGGCTACACCACGCGCGGGGGCGCCCAGCTCTCGGGCGGCGAGCGCCGGATGCTGTCGATCGCGCGCGCGCTGGCCCTCGATCCCGAGCTGTTGCTGCTCGACGAGCCCTTCGAGGGCCTCGCCCCCGCCATCATCCCCGTCATCACAGACAGCATCGCCGCGATCGCCCAGAAGCTGGGCCGCGCGGTCCTGATCGCCGAGTCGAACATCCACCACGTGCCCGAGTACACGCGCCGGCTCTACGTCATCGAGCGCGGCGAGATCGTGTTCGCGGGATCGCCCACGGACGCGCGTCGCGACCCCTCGCTCGCGCGCATCATCGGAGGAAGCGCCTGATGGAACCGCTCCCGCTCATCCCCTCGACCGTCGTCGGCTCCCATGGCAAGCCCGGCTGGTGGTTCGCCGCCGTCAAGGCTCACGAGATCGGTGACGACTTCGGCCCCGCCGATCTCGACGAGATGTTCGACGACGCCGTCGACACCGCCATCCGCGACATGGAACGGGCCGGCGTCGACGTCATCACCGACGGCGAGGTCCGCCGCGTCGACGGCTACGTCGACACCTACTATCGGCTCCTCAAGAACATCGAGCCCCTGCCCGTGCGCCGCAAGGCCGGGTACTGGGGCTACGACCAGCAGACCCGCTACGAGGCCGTCGGGCGCATCGAGCCTCCGCCCACGGGCTTCGGCCTCGTGAAGGACTTCGAGTATCTCAAGGCCCACACGACCCGCCGGTTGAAGGCCACCTGCGCGGGCCCGCTGACCTTCGGCTCCCGCATCCATCCCGGCAAGGCCTACAAGGGCGTGGTCGACGTCGCCGAACGCTTCGCCGAGGTGATCAACGCCGAGCTGCGAGGCCTCGTCGCCGCCGGCGCCGACTTCATCCAGCTCGACGAGCCCGCTCGCGGCAACGTCTCCGGCGAGGAGATGGCCCGGCTGTTCAATCTCGCGACCGAAGGCGTCAAGGCCAAGCTCGCCTTCCACGTCTGCTTCGGCAACCGCTTCGGCCGCTCGCGCTTCCCCCGCACCTACGCGCCCTACTTCCCCGGCCTCCTCAAGGCGCGGGCGGAGCAGTTCGTGCTGGAGTTCGCGGGCCGCGAGCTGAGCGAGCTCGACCTGTGGAAGAAGTACGGCGAAGGCCGCGAGCTCGGCGCCGGCGTCGTCGACGTCAAGGGCTTCACCCAGGACACGCCGGAGGAAGTCGCCACGCGCATCCGCCGCGTGCTGGAGGTGTGCCCGGCGGAGAAGCTCTACGTCAACCCCGACTGCGGCTTCGGCTGGTCGCCGCGCTACATGTGCAACCAGAAGATCACGGCGCTCGCGGCCGGCGCCCGCCTCGCGCGCAGCGAGTTGACCGGACGGCACTGAGCACACTCACCTCGTAGTCAATCTGCTGACGCTTCGTCGCGACGCCTTGGCACTCAGCGGCGTCACGTTGAAAGTCCTGCCGGAACGTTCTACAGAGCGCAGCCGCCGATCGCGCGCGCGTCTCGCCTCAACGCAACGATCTCGATAGCTTCGTGCGCGCGCGGAAAACTGCACGGCGTTTGCTTGCCTGCTTCGCGTTCGCGCGGCGCGTGATCACGGACCGTTCACCGTGTGCTCACGAGCTCGTCGAACCGGAAAGGAGGACTGAGATGTGAAGAAGGCGCTGGTTGTCGGCATCAACGGCTACGGGTTCCCCAACGATCTTCCGAGCTGTGTGCGCGATGCTGAAATGTTCGGCAACATCCTCGAGGCGGTGTACCGCTTCGACCACGTCCGCGTGTTGAAGGATGGTGAGGCGACGAGAGAGGGCGTGGACCGGGCCCTCGAGTGGCTCTGTCAGTCCGCCACGGCGAACGACCGTCTCGTCTTCTTCTTCTCGGGCCACGGCTGTCGCTACGAGAAGAACGGCATCATCGAGGAGGCGCTCGTCCTGCAGGACGGGCGCGTGCTCGATGGTCATCACCTGGCCGATCGGACGGAGAACATCCCGTCGGGTGTTCTCACACTCGTCCTGGATGCGAGCTTTTCCGGGCTGGACGAGATGCTGATTCACCCGAGCGGTCAGGTCGAGGTCTCGCGCGCCAAGCGATGGATCCCGACCGACGTCGACCGCGGACGACAGGAGCGTTCGCTGACGCCCGGCACGAAGGCGTTCAGCCCGTTCGGAGACGGCAAGCCCGTCTCGCCGGCGGCGATCGCCGCTCATGTGCGGAGTGGATCGCCGCTCGAGTCGCCGCCGGCCCGGCTCGTCACCGCGGTGGAGCCCCAAGCGAAGACGGTGCTCGTCCTGCCATGTCTGGCCGACGAGATGACCACGGTCTCCACCTCACAGACCAATGGTCTGTCGCCCTTCACCCATTGCCTGATCAATGCGATCAGGCGACTCGGCCACAACCGTTCGGCGATCGAACTGCTCCAAGCGACGGGATACGAGCTGCGACAGCTGGGATTCCGACAGACACCGCGGCTCATGGAACCGGCTCAGCCGGAGCATCTGGGGCTCCGGGCATTCCTGACGTTCCAGCCGGTCCTGTTCGTGTACCCGTCATCGACGCCCGGCAGCGAGGGTGAGGACGAGCTCACCCGCTCCATTGCCGAGGCCGTGCGCAGCACGCTCATCAACATCAAGGAGGGACGCTCGATGCAAGCAACGCTTCCAGGTGGCCAGACATTCCTCGGCGAGGACGTCGGAACCATCGTCAACACCGTCACACCGATCGTGGTCTCGCTCCTGCAGAGCCGCGCCTATCAGCCCCAGCCGGGCGCCGGCGGGTTCTCCCCCTTCGGCTCCGGCACGCCGGGATGGATGGGCTCGCAGGGATCGTGGGGCGGAGGGTTCGGCCAGCGCGGGCTACACGACGAGATCGGTCAGATCGTCGGCGCGGTGGTTCCGGCGGTCCTCGCGAGCCTGCAGAGCCGCGCCTACCAGCCGTATCTCCCCGGGTTCCAGCCGCAATCCTTCCAGGGCGGCTACGGCTCTTTCCAGGGCGGCCAGGGCGGCCAGGGTTTCCAGGGCGGCCAGGGCTTCCAGGGCGGTTACGGTGGTCAAGCGCCGTGGGGGCCGACCCTCCAGCCATACGAGATCGCGCAGATCGTGAGTGCGGTCGCGCCGATCGTCACGTCGCTCATCCAGAGTCGGAGCTACCAGGGCCACCTCGGCCAGTTCATGCCGCGCGCGGCCTGACGTAGGTCGCGCTCCTCGTCTCGCGGCCCCGGGCAGCGGCGGACCGACGTGGTCCGCCGCTGTCATGCTGGAGCCGCGAGACCACCCGACAAACCGAAAGGAGACAGATGATGCATCGAAGGCTCGTGATCGCTGTGGCCTGTCTGGCCATCGTGCTGGGAGGCTGCGCGACGACGTTTACGACGCGCGACAACGCGCCGTCGAACGAAGGCTACGCATCTCCGGCGTCGAGGCCTCGCAGCTATCTCGAGTGGTCGACGAGACCGGACTTCGGGCCGCAGGCGCCCTGAATCTCAGCCGTGGTGACCCGCGGGCGGCGGCGGAGCGCGCATCGTTCGCCGCTGTCCGTGGGCACCCGTTACGCCCTACGGGGCAGCCGCGGATTTGGCGCAGCGGAAGCCGATGTAGTTGCTGCGGTAACTGGGGGGGACATCCCCACGCTTTGCGGTGCGGACGCCGAACCAATTGTTGACCCAGCTGCCGCCGCGAACGACTTTTCGCGTGCCGGTGTCGGATCCCTTCGGGTCTTTCTCGGGCGAGTGCTGGTAATACGTGGGATCGAACCAGTCGTCGACGATCTCCCAGACGTTGCCGGCCATGTCATGGGCTCCGTACACGCTTGCGCCTTCGCGATACGAGGCGACGGGTGCCGGCCCCTTCATGGTCCATCCGGTATTCGCCCGCGTCGGATCCCAGCGGTCGCCCCACGGGAAGCGCCGGCCATCGGTGCCGCGGGCCGCTTTCTCCCATTCCGCTTCGGTCGGCAAACGCGTGCCGGCCCACCGGCAATATGCCGCCGCGTCATACCAGGAGACCTGGACGACTGGGTACCGCGGATCCGAGACGCTGCCCGGACCCGCCGGTGCTTTCCATGTCGCGCCGTCCAGCTTCACCGAAGCGGAAGGGCCGGAGGCTCGCCGCTCGCGAATCCAGCCGGAGCCCTCTTGCTCGGCACGCGTCCGAAATCCGGACGCGCCCACGAACCGCGAGAACGCCTCCGTCGTCACTTCGGTCCTGTCGATGTAGTACCCACCGAGAACCACTTGGTGCCGCCCTGACTCCGGACGCGTCCAGCGGGTGCAACTCTGCTCGGTATCGCCGAGCTGCACGCACTGCTGGATGAGGGTCGGGATCTCGACATCGGGCGTGCCCATCGAGAAGGGGCCCGCCGGAACCAGCACCATCTCGGCGCCGTCTTCTCCGCGGATCGCGGGCGGCAACCCGACGAGCGGCTGGAGATCGATCACGACGTCCACCTTGCCATTGGCCACGATCTGCACGTCGCGCTGCCATTCACGATGGCCGGGCTTGCGCGCCGTGACCTTGTACGAGCCGGGCGCGAAGGTGGCGGTCAGGGGCTGTCCGAGTTGGACTTCGCCCACGCGGCGTCCTCCCACCCAGACTTCCGTTCCCGCCACGGTCCCGCTCAGCGAGAGCGTGCCGATGGTCTCCCGGAAGAAGACGAACTGCCCTTCGCCGGAGAGGTTGCCGTACTGCGGCAGCTGCCGGCGGTTCGACTCCGCGAACACGCGCTGCTTCACCCACAGCCCGAGCTCCTCGAGCGCCAGCCAGGACTTGTCCGCGAACGCGTCACCCTGCAGGCCGCGCACCAGCACGTCGGTGAAGACGCCATGGCCGCCCTTCTCCTGCGCCTGATCGCCCTGGCGCCCGGCGGTGAGGATCTGGATCGCGGGCCGCTTCAGCATCTCGTCGACGAGGTGGCTGCCGACCGACCGGTTGTAGAGCGCGTAGCCCGAGTAACAGGCGTCGACGATGTAGAGGATGTGCTTCGCGGGGAGACGATCGGAGATCTGCCGCAGCGCCGTCATGCTGATGGCCGTCCCGAACAGCCGCTCGGGATTGCCGTCGACGGGCAGCAAGTACCCCTCCTCCTCACCAGACCGCAGCCGGTCGGTCATACCATGGCCGGCGAAGAAGACGAGGACGCGGTCCTCGGGACCGACGCGCTGCCGGAGCTCATCGCCGAGGACCGTCTCGATCCGTGCCTTCGTCGCATCCCCTTCCGTCAGCATGACGATCCGATCGGCCGCAAACCCCTGCGCGCGCAGGATGCGCTCCACCGATTTCGCGTCGTTGACGGCATAGCGGAGCGGTGGAATGCGAGGGTGCCGATAGGCGTTGATACCGATGATCACCGCCCACGAGACACCCTGGAGCGTCCGCGTGGACGGCGCCCCCGGCTTCGGCGCGACCCCGACGTCGCGCTGGGCCCGGGCGGTCCCGGACGTCAGGGCGAGGACACCCGCGACGAGTGCGACGAGGGCGGCCCGGATACGCCCACGGCCCATCGGCCGACTACCGGGCGGCGAGGCGGCGCGAGACTTCGTCGGCGAGCTCGTCGAAGTTCTTGTTCATGAGGGCCTCGCCGACCTCGTTGATGTCGATCTCGCAGCCGGTGGCTTCCTCGAGGTAGAGGATGAAGTCGACCACGTCGAGGCTGTCGGGCAAGAGCGCCTTCGGCGACTGCGTGCCGAAGGTGGCCAGGACCTCGGGCGGTTGCTTGCGCTCGAAGTAGGCCCGCATGCGTTCGAGGACGGTCTCGCGATCCATGCTCATTTCACCCGCCGCACGCGGCCGTAGAGCACGTTGAACCCGGCCCCCATGGTGACGAGGTTGATGGCCGCGCCCGGCGGCGTGGCTTCCGCGAGGTCCTTGAGGATGTGCAGGACGCTGGCGCTGCTCATGTTCGAGTAGCGGCGATAGTGGCTCGTCGAGGGCTGGATCGCCTCCGTGGGGATACCGAGCTTGCGGGCGATCTTCATGAGCAGGATGATCCCGGCCGGGTGGATTGCCCAGCGCGGTTCGTCCTTCCAGCCGCTCTCCGCTTCCGACAGGGTCTGGCTGACGATCTCCCGGACACTCCCGTCGAAGGTCTTCTGGTCGGCCAGCGCGAACGTGTAGTAGTCGCGGTAGGCCCAGCGGATCAGGTCGAGGCCGGTATCGACGCGCTGGCGGTACCGGATGTCCTCGATGGCCAGGCCGCCCTCGCGCGGCTCGGCGCCGATCCACAGCGCGGCGGCGCCGTCGCCGAACGTGCAGTTGCCCTGCCAGACATCGAGGGTCGTGCCGCCGACGTCGATGAGCGTGGTCGGCAACTCCACGGCGGCGATCAGGATGTTCTCCATCGCCGGGTCGAGCGCGCGGGCGAGATTCACGGCCTTGATGCTGCCGGTGCAGCCGACGTTGGCCAGGTCGATCATCATGCTGTCGCGGCGGACGAGGCCGCCCAGGCGGTGGGCCAGCCGATAGGACAGCCCCGGCATGAGATTGCCGGTCGCGGTGGTGCTGATCACCGCGTCGAAGGTGATGCCCGCCGCCTCGGCGGCGGGGACGACCTGCGCGGCGAGGGCGTCGAGAAACTGCTCGGCGCCCGCCTCGAATGCCGCGGCCCGAGACTCGAACGTTCCGAGCTTCGCCCAGTCCGGAACCATCACGCGCCGGGCGCGCTGGCCGACGAGCTGGAACCGGACGAAGTCACGGAGCTTGACGCGGTCGGCCTCCGGCAGCGGCAGCCGTTCGACGCACGCCTCGAACTGCGGCAGCACCCGCTCGTTGGTCCACTCCTGCCCGAGCTCGGCGGTATAGATTGCGTTGATGGTACGCATGGGCCCTAGGCTACCCCGATTGGGCCTCCCCGCGCCTCACAAGAGTGACCAGGTCGCCGCCGCTCCGAGGAGCATGAGGGCGATCGCGCCCAGCCCGGCGATGGGATAGGTCTGGGTCCCGACCAGGACCTCGCGGCCCTGGTACTCGATGAAGCAGCGGTGGACGCCGATCGCCAGGATGCCTCCGCCGTGCAGCCCCATGGGAAGCCACAGGCTCTGCGTCTTGTAGTAGGCGATGCCGAGCCAGAGGCCGAGGACGGCGAGCCCGACGGCGGGCCAGTACGTGCGCGTCTTGCGGATGAAGTGAGCGGCCGAGAACAGCGCCGCGCTCAACCCGATGGCCGGCCAGGCCGGCAGCGCGCCGAGCAAGCTCTGGAGGACGATGCCCCGGAACAACGGCTCCTCGATGGCGACGACCGTCAGCGAGCTCAGCGCGCTCCGCGCCGACCGGGCGAGCGTCTTGTCCGCCGGATAGCGGACTCGCCAGCGGATCCCCCCCGTCGCCAGCTCCATCGAGAAGACGACCGCGAGCAAGCCGAGCGCGATGACCTCGCCGTAGAGGAACTCGAGCGCGCGGTGCCGCGGAAGCAGCACGCCGTAGTATGCAACGGGGGTCGTCCACCGCAGATACGGGTACAGGAGAATCGCGCCGATCAGCGTCGCCTGCAACGCCGTCTTGAGGGCGATGCGCAGGGATCTGGGCTGCCCGGCGCGAACGCCGAACGTCCACCGGAGCGGCTCACGATACGCCAGCAGCAGCACGGTCTGCAGGCCGAAGATGACCGCGATCACGCCCACGAGGTAGAGGATCACCATTCTTCGATCATTTCACCGCTCGTCTCGCCGCGCGGCGCCGCTCGTCTCGCGCTGCAGCAGCCACCGGCGCCAGCGCTTGTCGAGCCAGAACAGCCACATGTCCGGATGCGCTCGAATGAACCGCTCGAATCGCGTCGTCCACTCCTGCGCGACTGCGGCGACGTCCGGGTCGCGGTCCCCCGTGAGTGTGATCTCCATCCGATCCGTCCGTGCCCAGTATCGGCCGCCCTCTTCCCAGAAGAACGAGCAGAGCAGAGGGGCGCCGGTACGGACCGCCAAGAAGAAGGCGCCCGCGGGCAATTCCGCCTCCCGATCGAACAGCCGCACCGTCACACCCGTGCCGGGACGGCGCAGCAGATCAGGCGTCAGGGCGAGGATGCGGTTCTTGCGGAGCACGCGTACGGCCGCCGTCATCTCCGCCAGCCCGCCGTCGTCGGCCCCGCGCCGTGGCCGGTGCACGACCTCGACGCCGAGCGCGGCGTACCACCGCGTCTTCAATGCTTCGTATTCGGACCGAGCCGAGCGCCGGACCAGTACGGTGATCGGCAGCTCCGCGGTGCTCGCGCCGGTCACCAGCTCGTGGCCGATCAGGTGAGGGCCAATCATGAGCGCTCCGCGTCCCTGCTCGAGCGCCTCGTGGTACGGACGCATCAGGGCGGTGGCGCCGTCCCACCAGTAGCGCTCGAGGCCGATCGAATGAATCCCGGAGCGAAAGGCGGCCGCGGAGAACACCACCAGATCGGCGAGGTGATCGAAGTAGGCGTCCACGTGCTGGGCTGTGTAGCCGCCGCGACCGAGCGCCGCGGTCATCGCCTCGCCCACGCGACGGCGGAGGCCGGGCACGCGGCCCAGCAGCCATCCGATCTGGCGCCGCCCGGCGACGAGCAACGGCAGGGGGGCGACGCGGACGAGACGGGCCAGCCGGGGAAGGACAATGGCGCGCGCGCTATCGCGACGGCGGGTGCTCTTTTCGACCACGGGGATGTTGTAGCATGGCGCCGGCGCCGCGGCGCTCCGAACGGTGACGGCCGAACAGATCCCCCTGTGGTTGAAGGCGGTCTACACACTCTTCCTCTGCGTGCTCGTGCCCGTGTACTGGCGGCACTGGGGGCCGAAGAACTTCCTCTGGTTCTCGGACATCGCGCTCCTGACGACGGGCGTCGCGCTCTGGCTCGAGAGTCCGCTGTTGGCGAGCATGATGACGCTCGCCATCGGCCTGCCCGAGCTCGCATGGAACGTCGATTTCTTCGGCCGGCTGCTGACCGGCCATCGTCTCTTCGGCCTCAGCGCCTACATGTTCGATCGGACGAAGCCGCGTTATCTCCGCGCGCTCTCGCTGTTCCACGTCGTGCTGCCGCCGCTCCTCGTGTGGATCGTCTATCGGCTCGGCTACGACCGCCGGGCGTGGGCGTGGCAAAGCTTGCTGGCCGTGGTCGTGTTCGCGGTGACGTACCGGGTCACGGACCCGCGCGAGAACGTCAACTGGGTCCATGGACCGGTCAGCACGCCGCAGAGGTGGATGCCGCCACGGCTGTATCTCGTCGCGCTGATGGTGGTCTTCCCGCTCGTCGTCTATCTGCCGCTGCATGTCCTGCTCCGTCGCCTGTTCGGCGGCGCGGCGCACCCATGAGCCGCTGGAGCCGGTGGTAGACTCGTCGCCGTGACGCTGCCGCTCGAAGGGATCGTCGTGGTCGACCTGACCCAGAACGTCGCCGGGCCGTTCTGCACGCAGATCCTCGGCGACATGGGGGCCGACGTCGTCAAGATCGAGCGCCCCGGCCGGGGCGACGACTCCCGCGCCTGGGCGCCGCCGTTCTGGGGCGACGAGAGCACGACCTTCATGAGCGTCAACCGCAACAAGCGGAGCCTCGCGCTCAACCTCAAGCACGAGGGCGCCCTCGAGGTGCTGAAGCGCCTGATGGCCCGGGGCGACGTCTTCGTCCAGAGCCTCCGGGCGGGAGTGGTCGACGAGCTGGGGCTGGACTACCCGCGCGCCCGCGCGATCAACCCCCGGCTGGTCTACTGCTCGATCACCGCGTTCGGTACGCGAGGCCCGCTGGCCGATCAGCCCGGCTACGACGCGCTCATGCAGGCCTACAGCGGGATCATGTCGGTCAACGGCCATCCCGGCCAGGAGCCGGCGCGGGCCGGCGTCTCCGTCATCGACATGGGCACGGCGATGTGGGCGTCGCTCGGGATCGTCGCCGCCCTCCGCCAGCGCGACGTGACCGGGCGGGGCGCCGAGGTGACGACGGCGCTGTTCGAGACCGCGCTGATGTGGATGTCGTATCACGCGATGGCGTACTTCGGTACCGGCGAAGTCCCCCAGCCCACGGGCTCCGCCACGGCGATGATCGCGCCCTACCAGGCCTTCCCCGCCGCCGATGGCTACGTGATGATCGGGGCCGGCTCGGACGCGTTGTTCGTCCGCCTCGCCCAGGCCCTGGAGGCGCCGCACCTCGCCCGCGACGAGCGCTTCACCGACAACCCGTCACGGGTGCGTCACCGCCCGGCCCTGATCGAGGCGATCTCCACGCTGACGCGTCGGCACAAGAGCGCCGAGCTGCTCGACCGGCTCCGCGGCGCGGGCGTGCCGAGCACGCCGGTCCTCACCCTCGACGCGGTGATGGAGGAGCCGCAGACAAAGGCCAGCGGCATCCTCCTCGGCGCCCCGCATCCGCGCCTGCCCGACTACCGGAGCATCGGCCTGCCGATCCTCTGGAACGGCGCGCGCCCCGAGGTCCGGCGCGTGCCGCCGGCGCTCGGCGAGCACACGGCCGATGTGCTGACCTGGCTCGGCTACACCCTCGACGACGTCCGCACCCTGCGCGCCCGCGGAGTGGTCGCATGATCTATCGGCACCTGCTCATCGAGCGCGCGAGCGACGGTCACGTCGTCACCGTCATGCTCAACCGCCCCGAGCAGATGAACGCGATGAACACCGCGATGGGCGAGGACCTCCTCGCCTGCTTCGAAGCGCTCTCGCGCGATCGCGAGGTCCGGGCCGTGGTCTTCACCGGCGCCGGCGACCGGGCCTTCTGCGCCGGCGGCGACCTGAAGGAGCGGAACGAGATGACCGACGAGGCGTGGCGCGCGCAGCACGTCATCTTCGAGCAGGCCTCCCTGCGCGTGCTGCGCTGTCCCGTGCCCGTCATCGCCGCGGTCGAGGGCTACGCCCTGGCCGGCGGCTGCGAGCTGGCGCTGCTGTCCGACTTCATCATCGCCGGCGAGAGCGCGGTGTTCGGCGTTCCCGAGACCACGCTGGGGATCTTCCCGGGGATCGGCGGCACCCAGCTCTTGCCGCGCATCCTGGGAGCGCCGCTGGCCAAGGAGCTGATCTTCACGGGCCGGCGCATGAAGGTCGACGAGGCGAAGGCGGCGGGCCTCGTGAATCACGTCGTGGCCAAGGGCCAGGCACGGACGCGCGCCCTCGAGATCGCCACGACGATCGCCGCCAACGGCCCCGTCGCCGTGCGCCAGGCGAAGAAGGCGATCGCCTACGGCTCGGAGACGGATCTGGAGACCGGGATCATCCTCGCCATCGAGGCCTACAACGCGACGGTCGTCACGCAGGATCGTCTCGAGGGCGTACGGGCGTTCAACGAGAAGCGCAAGCCGCGATTCCAGGGCAAGTAAATCAAAGGACGGAGATCATGGCAGTCATCCCGCTGACCCTCACCGACGAGCAACGGGCGCTCCGCGACGGCGTCAACGACATCTGCAAGCGCTACCCCGGCGAGTACTGGCGCGAGCTGGACGCCAAGCGCGAGTACCCCGAGGCGTTCGTCGCCGAGCTGACGAAGGCCGGATACCTGGGCTGTCTGGTGCCGGAGGAGTACGGCGGGGCCGGGCTGCCCATCCGGGACGGCGCCCTGATCCTCGAGACGATCCACGCGGTGGGCGGCAACGCCGCGGCGGTGCACGCGCAGATGTACATCATGGGCACGGTGCTCCGTCACGGCAACGAGGAGCAGAAGCGCGCCTACCTGCCGAAGATCGCCAGCGGCGAGCTGCGCCTGCAGGCCTTCGGCGTCACCGAGCCCAACTCCGGGTCCGACACGACGCAGCTGCAGACGACGGCCGTCCGCAACGGCGACCGCTACGTGGTCAACGGTCAGAAGATGTTCATCTCTCGCGTTCTCCAGTCGGACCTGATGCTCCTGCTCGCGCGCACGACCCCGGCGGACAAGGTCAAGCGCCGGACCGACGGGCTCTCGGTGTTCCTCATCGACATCCGCGGGCTCGTGGGCTTCGAGGTGCGTCCGCTGCGCATGATGATGAATCACTCCACCAACGCGCTCTTCTTCGACAACGTGGAGATTCCGGCCTCGAGCCTCATCGGCGAGGAGGGCAAGGGGTTCACGTACATCCTCGACGGCATGAACGCCGAGCGCATCCTGGTCGGCTCGGAGTCCATCGGCGACGGGCGGTGGTTCGTCGAGAAGGCCGTCGGATATTCGGGCCAGCGGGTGATCTTCGGCAAGCCGATCGGGGCCAACCAGGGGGTGCAGTTCCCGATCGCCAAGGCGCACACCGCAGTCGTCGCGGCGGCGCTCGTGCGCGACAAGGCGGCCGCGCTCTTCGACGCCGGCGAGCCGTGTGGACCCGAGGCGAACATGGCCAAGTACCTGGCCGCCGAGGCCGCGTGGGAAGCGGCCAACGCCTGCATCGACTGCCACGGCGGCTACGGCTTCGCCGAAGAGTACGACGTCGAGCGCAAGTTCCGGGAATGCCGCCTCTACAAGACCGCCCCCATCAACAACAACCTCGTCCTCGCCTACGTCGGCGAACACGTCCTGGGGATGCCAAGGTCGTACTGAGGCCCGCATCCAATACTGGATACCGGCAGGCGAGGCGGCCAGAAAAGCGACGGGAACGATTCCCATCGTCATGATTGGCAGCCCGGTTGAGACTGGACAGGCCGCCGGCCTGGCGCGTCCGGGAGGGAACCTCACCGGCGTGGCAACCGGCAGCCGGGAGCTGATTGGCAAACGCCTTGAGTTACTGAAGGAGAGCCTCCCACGGCTCGCGCGCGTCGCCGTGCTCTGGAATTCGGAGAGTCACAGTGAGGTGGTTTCGTTGAAGAACGCCGAGGCCGCAGCCAGATCGGTAGGCTTGAAGGTGTTGCCGGCTGAGGTGCGCCGTCCCGAGGATCTTGAGAAGACCTTTGCGAGCTTGACGCATGACCGCGCCGAGGCGGTAATGCCAGTAGCAAGTAGCTTGTTCCGGACTCAGCTGTTTCGCGCCGCCGCAATCTACGTTGATAAAATTCTCAAGGGCGCCAAGCCGGCCGACCTCCCCATCGAGCAGCCCACGAAGTTCGAGTTGGTCATCAACCTCAAGACTGCCAAGACGCTCGGTGTCACCATCCCACAGTCACTGCTGCTCCGGGCGGACCACCTGATTGAATGAGAGACTCGGGCTGCCCAACTTCGCGTTGAAGTCGGCCGGCGGGATCGTGATCTACATGTACCACCGCGAACATGGGGTGCCGCACTTCCACGCGGTGTACGGCGAGCATGAGGCGGTCGTTGCAATCCGCGGTCTGCGTGTCCTTGAGGGGCGGCTACCGCGACGCGCTCTTGCGCTCGTCAGAGTCTGGGGCAAGCTACATGGAGAAGAGCTGGAGCGTGACTGGGAACTGGCGCGAGCCCGGCGGCCATTGCGACCGATCGCGCCACTGACATAAGGGAGAAGTGAAGAATGAAGTGGCGAGTCGTGAAGGCCGAAGCGTGTGGAGCGCACTCGCTCGACTTGACATTCAAGGACGGCACGCGCAAGCGCGTCAATCTGCTTCCCGTGCTCGAGGGGCCGGTCTTTGAACCCCTTCGCGATCCCAAGTACTTCGCCAGGGTCGAGCTGGATCCGCTCGCGGGAACCGTCGTGTGGCCGAATGGTGCGGACATCGCCCCGGAGACGCTGTACGAACTCGCGTCCAATACGAAGGTGAACGCGAAGCGGCGGTCGCCGAACCGCGCAGTGCACCGGACTGGGGCTCGCGTAACTCGCTCCGGCCGGTGAGCGTGAGCGTTGACGGCGTGAAGTAACGGACCGTACGAACATGGACTGTCTGCCGGGCATTCTGTTCCTAACGTTGTTCTTGATTCTTGGCGTTCTTGCCATCGTTGGGGCCTACCGTCGATGGCGCTGGCTCGTCGAGAGTTCGTCGTCAACCTCAGGATGGCAAAGGCTCTTCGCATGACCATCACGCAGTCACTGCTGCTGCGGACGAAGTGATCCAATAGACGTCCTGCAGATGATGGACCGCCGACGCTTCGTGACGGGACTTAGTTTTATCCTCTCCGCACCGCTCGTCGCTCAGGCGCAACCGGCAGGGAACGTTCCCCGGATCGGTTTCCTATTTTTCGGCTCTACCGGATCCTCGCGAGAACTCGAAGCCTTCCGGCAAGGATTGCGTGAGCTCGGTTACACCGAGGGGCAGAACATTGTCGTCGAGTACCGATTCGCAAGCGGGCGGGCAGAGCGATTGCCCGAGCTTGCGACGGAGCTGGTCCGTCTCAAGCCGGATCTTCTCGTCACCCCAGGTACGCCGGCGTCTTTGGTCGCCAAGCAGGCGACCAGCACGATTCCCATAATCTTCGCGGGCGTTGCCGATGCCGTTGGTGCCGGGCTCATCACCAACCTCGCGCGGCCGGGTGCGAACATCACGGGGTTGACAGGCATCAGCGCCGAGTTAGGCGGGAAACGGTTGGAGCTCCTCAAGGAGGTTGCCCCCAAGGCTTCCCGCGTGGCGGTCCTCTATAATCCGGCCGACCGATCCAATGTGCTGGTATTTAAGGATCTGCAGAAGTCGGCCCCATCACTGGCTCTTACACTGCAACCGCTCGAAGTGCGAGGACCTGGCGAGTTCGAGGGCGCCTTTGTCGCGATGACCCGGCAGCGCGCCCATGCGCTTTTCGCGGCTGCGGGTCTTCTGACCACTGAGCATCGAAAAGTTCTCGTGGACCTCGCTGCCAAGCGCCGGATACCGGCGATGTGGGGGGAGCGGCAATTCGTTGAGGTCGGTGGCCTCATGTCCTATGCGGTGGACTTTTACGACCAGGTTCGAGGTGCCGCCATCTACGTGGACAAGATCCTCAAGGGAGCCAAGCCAGGCGACCTGCCCGTGGAGCAACCGACAAGGTACGAACTGGTCATCAACCTCAAGGCGGCGAAGGCGCTCGGCCTGGCGGTCCCGCCGTCGCTCTTGCTGCGAGCGGATCAGATCATCGACTGAACGAAGCCGAGCGAGCTGTCCGGCTGGACATTGGCGCCGTCGCCCTTTCGACGGAGTGCGAGAATTCGACCATCGCGGTCAAGCGTGACCGCTGGGGCTCTGCAATCGCGCGCGGTCTGCGAGGTGGGTCGGGCGGTGTTGCGTGGCGCGTGAGCGTGGAGACCCGAGTTCCTGCCGGACTCGACGGAGCGTCGAACATCGCGCTGGAGCAGACCGTCGGCTCGCATTCGCTCGCCCGCGGCTGCACACCGCGGCGTTCGGCTAGATGAATCGGTTACGCGAGGTAACTGCGAACAGGCACGAGACGCTTGGCGACGGGATCGACGCCGAGCGCGAACTCCTCGAGGGTGACCGCCCCGAGCAACGCGGGGCCGCCGGCTGGACCGATCAAGCAGAACGTGGGGCCTTCTGCCCCTCAACGGTTACCCGCACTGTAGCGATGGGCCACTCTTCCTCCCGTCCGTCCGCCAGAACCACCTGTCGCGATCCGATAGGCCGGCAACCCAGATCTTCGACGATGTCCCGCGGCAACCTCGTATACGTCGCACCGGTATCGACCATCACTGACACCCGCCGGCTACGCGAGGGATCACGGAGATTCCCAACGGTGAGTTCGATGTTGAACGTGCCCATCACCGCGACCATCTTCCCGCGCGCGGCATTGCCCGAAAAGCGTATCCGAAATCAGGCAGTACGCTCCCCGCGGCCGGCTATCCGCAGGCCGCGACCGCCCCGGTCGACATGGACCGTCGACCGGGGCTTGCCCCCTCGCTCTCGGGGCCTCGCGTGAGGCGGATCAGCCGGCGAAGGCGCGCAGCATCCAGGACATCTTCTCGTGCTTCTCCATGAGACCGGTGAGGAAGTCGCTGGTGCCGGCGTCGCCGTGCTTGTCCATCGTGGTGGCCACGTCGTCGCGGAGCTGTCGGATCAGCGTCTCGTGGTCCGCGAGGAGATCGCCGAGCATGCCCTTCGCGTCGGGATAGTTCCCCGGCTGCTCTCTCAGACGCGCGCGCTTCGTGAACTCCGCGAGCGTGCCGTTGGCGTGCCCACCGAGAGCGCGCGCACGCTCGGCCACGTCGTCGACGACGTCGTCCAGCTCCTCGTACTGCGACTCGAAGAACTTGTGCAGATCGTTGAACTGCGGCCCCACCACGTTCCAGTGATAGTTGCGGGTCTTCGTGTAGAGCAGGTACTCGTCGGCCAGCAGAGTATTGAGAATGCCGATGACCGCCTGGCGGGGCTCGTCGGCGATACCAATGTTGGGTTTCATCGCTCGTCCTCCAGCGTTGGGATGCCGTCCGGCACCCGACCGTCGCTGGATCGGCCTGCCTTGACAGCAATCGCCAGTTGACAGGTTCATCGGGGATTGGTAGCGTCCGCCGCAATCAAGCGTGCGGGCTCCGAACCGGAGGCCGCTCAGGAAATAACGTCGCAAGTGCCCGATTTCCATGAACGCGTAGGGGCTTGGCCCCTGGGAGATATCGGATGGCGGTGAGAACCTCGCTTTACCGGATGGCGTTCGCCATCGCGGTCCCGGCGTTTCTGGTCGGCTCGCTGGTCGTGGCGATCCCGGGCGCGGCCTCGGCGGCGGAAACACCGCGCCGTGGCGGCGTCTTGCTGGCGGTGATCGGTGCCGACCCGCCGAGCCTCGACCCCCACCAGGAGAGCACCTTCGCTACCCTCCAGCCGGTGGCGCCGCTCTACAGCACGCTGCTGCAAATCGACCCCTACAGCTATCCGAAGGTCATCGCCGACGCGGCCACCGAGTGGAAGATCTCACCTGACGCGTTGACCTACACGTTCAAGCTCCATCAGGGGATCCGGTTCCACGACGGGTCGGCGTTGACGGCCGCCGACGTCAAGGCCACCTACGACAAGATCGTCTTTCCACCGCCGGGGGTCCGCAGCATACGGCAGAGCGCCTATTCGGCCGTCGCGAGCATCGAGGCCCCGGACGTGAGCACCGTGGTGTTCAAGCTTAAGTTCCCGTCGGCGTCGCTGCTGTCGAACCTCGCCTCGCCCTGGAACGTCATCTACCCCAAGAAGCTCCTGGACAAGGACCCGAACTACTTCAAGATGAACGTGATGGGGTCCGGGCCCTTCAAGTTCAAGAGCTACACGCGGGGCTCCACGTTCGAGGGCGAGCGGAACCCCGACTACTTCGTCAAGGACCGTCCGTATCTCGACGGGTACAAGTTCTTCATCAGCCCGGAGACGTCGGTGCGTGCGGCGGCCATCCGCTCCGGACGCGCCTACATCGAGTTCCGCGATCTGCCGATCTCCGAGGTCGAGGCGATCCGGAAGCAGCTCAGCGACAAGGTCGTCGTCCAGCAGACGCCGATGGTCGGGCAGTTCGGCATCGCGATCAACAACACCGTGAAGCCATTCACCGACGTCCGGGTCCGCAAGGCCCTCACGCTGGGCATCGATCGCTACACGGGGGGCAAGGTGTTGTACCCGCTCAACGGCCTGAGGGACGTTGGAGGATTGATGCGTCCGGGCACGGAGTGGGGGCTGCCGGATGCGGAGCTCCAGAAGCTTCCGGGGTTCGGGCGAGAGATCGAGAAGAATCGGGCGGAGGCGAAGCGGCTCCTGGCCGAGGCCGGCTACCCGAACGGGTTCAAGGTGGTCTTGAAGAATCGCAACGTGAAACTGCCCTACCAGGACTTCGCGGTGTTCGTGATCCAGGAGTGGCGCAAGATCGGGATCGAGGCCGAGAACCGTCCCCTCGAGTCCGCGGCCTGGTACGCGGAGGGACGGGACCAGGGGCACTTCGAGCTGATCGTCCTCCCCACCGCGGACTTCATGGACGATCCCGACCTCTTCCTGTTCCGCTATACGACCGGAGCCTCGCAGAACTGGGGTCGGTTCTCCAACCCCGCGATCGACGATCTGTTCTCGCGGCAGGCGCGCACGCTCGACCCCTCCGAGCGGAGGAAGCTGGCCCACGAGCTCCAGAAGATCGTTCTGGCGAACGCGTACTACATGCCGGCCCTCTGGTGGAGACGCAACGTCGTCCACTGGGCCAAGGTGAAGAACTACGTGGCGCCGCCCAGTCACTTCACGAACCAGAAGCTCCAGGACGTCTGGCTCTCGGAGGACTGAGAGCCAAGGGGAGATCGCACATGACGATGGACATTCGCCGTCATCGGACGTCGCTCGTCTTCGTGACGCTCGCGGTCCTGCTCGCCTCGGTGGTCGTCGCGATCCCGGGGGCGGCCTCCGCGGCGGAAACGCCGCGGAGAGGGGGCGTGCTGCTCGCGGCCATCGGGGCCGACCCGCCGAGCCTCGATCCCCACCAGGAGAGCACGTTCGCCACCATCCAGCTGGTGGCGCCGCTCTACAGCACGCTGCTGCAGATCGACCCGTACCACTACCCGAAGATCATCGGCGACGTGGCCACCGAGTGGAAGATCGCCCCCGACGGGTTGACCTACACGTTCACGATCCGTCCGGGCATCAAGTTCCACGACGGCTCGACGATGACCGGCGCCGACGTCAAGGCGACCTACGACAAGATCGTCTTCCCGC
>WNGB01002200.1_pt1 | contig 31769 bp, 29 predicted proteins | sample 5400681 | NCBI WGS metagenome assembly WNGB01 (sample SAMN13153367, study PRJNA577476) | soil metagenome | isolation source: 115 cm soil or saprolite under grassland replicate 2 | place: USA:California | collected 2016-06-15
CTTCCCGCGCGAGCTCATTCATGTCGACCCGCTCACTGCGCAGGAAGCGGCGCCGTGCCGCATGCAGCACATCCGCGCGCGTGACAGGGTGCCGCTCGTTCCGCGCGGCCAACTGCCGCTCGACGATCCTCGGTCGTATCACAGCGCGGTCGCCCTTGACTCGTGAGACATACCGCAATAACGTCTCAGTCTGAGACGAATCTATAAGATGTCTCGCCCTGCCTGCAAGGGAGTTCGACATGACGGTCCAGGGGACGGCTGATCCGCGGTTCGCGGCGGTGCGGGAGGAGTTCGACCGCAACTTCGCCGAGCGCGACGAGGTGGGCGCCTCGGTCTGTGTGACCGTCGACGGCAAGACGGTCGTCGATCTGTGGGGCGGCATCGCCAATCCCGGGACGAAAGCACCGTGGAACGAGGACACGGTCGCCGTGGTCTGGTCCTGCACCAAGGGTGCCACTGCGCTGTGCGCACACATGCTCGCCGCCCGAGGCGTCATCGACCTGGACGCGCCGGTCGCGCGGTACTGGCCCGAGTTCGCAAAGGGCGGCAAGGACAGGGTGACCGTCCGCATGCTGCTCAACCACCAAGCCGGCCTGGCGGCACTGCGTGAGCCGATCCCCGAGAACGGCCTGTGCGACTGGGATGCGGTCGTCGAGGCCCTGGCCGCGATGGAGCCGCTGTGGGAGCCGGGTACCCGCAACGGCTATCACGCGCTGGTCTTCGGTCACCTCGTCGGCGAGGTCGTGCGGCGAGTGACGGGCCATTCACTTGGCACATTTTTCCGCACGCAAGTCGCGGAGCCTCTCGGACTCGACTTCTGGATCGGCCTGCCCGAGGAGCACGAGACGCGGGTCGCGCTCAACATATCCCCGGACCCGCCAGCGCCGGGCCAGCCGCTGCCTGAGTTCTACGCCGCGGCGATGACCGACCCGACGTCGATCCCCGGGATGGTCGTGTGGAACTCCGGCGGCATCCTCCTGCCCGGCGCGGTCGACACCCGCCAGGTCCACGCCGCCGAGATCCCCTCCGCGAACGGGATCACCAACGGCCGCGGTCTGGCGAGCATGTATCGTCCGCTCGCGCTCGGAGGGGAATTCAATGGCGTCCGGCTCGTGCCCGAGGACGCGATCCCCGCGATGGGGGCGGTCAGCGCCGCGGTCGCGAAGGACGCAGTGATGCTGGTTCCCACACGATGGGCGACCGGGTTCTTGAAGGGCTCGGACAACCACCACTTGGCGCCAGGCCAGAACGACAGCGTGATCCTGTCCGAGGAGGCGTTCGGTCACCTGGGCAACGGCGGCTCGCTCGGCTTCGCGGACCCGAAGGCCCGCCTGTCATTCGGGTACGCGATGAACCGCCTCGGCGGCGGCGTCGGCCTCGACGAGCGAGGCCAGGTGCTCGTCAACGCCGTCTATCGAACCCTGGGATACCGCCGCGCGGCGAGCGGCGGAATGTGGTACGCCTGAGGTCCTGCAATCCGGGGCCAGCGCAAGGCGCCGGTGAGGAGGTGGCGCGTGTCCTCATCCGCTGAGACGACCGTCTTCAGAACCTGTCCGCTCTGCGAGGCGACGTGCGGCCTGGAGCTCACGATCAGCAAGGGCGCGGTGACAGGGATCCGCGGCGACAAGGACGACGTTTTCAGCCGCGGGTTCATCTGCCCCAAGGGAACGACGCTCGGCCACCTGCACGACGACCCCGACCGCCTGCGCGGGCCGTTGGTCCGCCGCGACGGCGAACTGCGCGCGGCCTCCTGGCAGGAAGCGTTCGCCGAGGCCGCCGGCCGGCTGTCGCCGATCACCCAACGTCACGGTCGTGACGCGGTCGCCGTGTACGTCGGCAATCCGACCGTCCACAGCCTCTCGGGCATGCTCTACGGCCGCCTGCTGCTGCGCGCGCTCGGCACGCGCAACGTCTTCACCGCCAGCACCGTCGACCAACGGCCGAAGGAGATCTCGAGCGCGCTGATGTTCGGGACGATGCTCACCCACGCCGTTCCCGACCTCGACCGCAGCTCCTACCTCATGCTTCTTGGCGCCAATCCCCACGAGTCCAACGGAAGTCTGGCGACCGCTCCGGACTGGCCGGGGCGCCTGCGTCGCATCCGTGAGCGGGGCGGGAAGGTCGTCGTGGTCGATCCCAAGCGCACCAGGACAGCCGAGCACGCCTCCGAGCACGTCCCGATCCGCCCCGGCACCGACGCGCACTTCCTCATGGCCATGGCGAACACCCTGTTCGCCGAGAGTCTGGTCGACCTGGGCGACGCCGCGGAATTCGTCACCGGCGTGGACGCGGTCGAGAGGTTGGCTCGTGACTTCACACCGGAAGCCGTCGCTCCGCGGTGCAGGATAAGCGCCGCCACCATCCGCCGGCTCGCGCGCGAGCTCGCCGCGGCGCCCAGCGCAGCGGTCTACGGACGCACCGGGACCTGCACGCAGGAGTTCGGGACGATCGCAAGCTGGCTGGTCGACGTCCTCAACGTGCTCACCGGCAACCTGGATCGTCCCGGCGGCGCGATGTTCCCCAAGCCGGCCGCCGGTGCGCCGAACACGCTCGGGGCGCCGCGCTACGGGCGCGAGACCCGGATCGGACGCTGGCGCAGCCGTGTGCGTGGGCTGCCGGAAACCTTCGGCGAGCTCCCGATTGCCTGCCTGGCCGAAGAGATCGAGACCCCGGGCCAGGGTCAGGTACGCGCGCTCATCACGATCGCCGGCAACCCGGCGCTGTCGGCCCCCAACAGCGGGCGCCTGCAGCCCACCCTCGGTTCGCTGGAGCTGCTGGTGTGCGTCGACTTCTACGTCAACGAGACGACCCGCCACGCGGACGTGATCCTCCCGCCGCCGAGCCCGCTGGCGCGCGGACACTACGACCTCGCGTTCTATCTGTTCGCACTGCGCAACGTCGCGAACTACTCGCCACCGGTCTACAACCTCCAACCAGGACAGCTCGACGAGTGGCAGATCCTGTCCAAACTTGCGCTGGCCGCTCAGGGCCTCGGCGCGGATGCCGACCCGGCCATTGCGGACGACGCCGCGATCCGGGTGCTCGTCGACGGCGCGGTCGACGAGCAGTCCTCTCCCTTTTACCAGCGCCACACCGACGACGTGCTCGCCGAGCTGGCGCCCCGCACCGGCCCAGAGCGAATCCTGGATTTCATGCTCCGCGCCGGCCCCTACCGGCTGACGCTCGACACCCTTCTCGAGCATCCACACGGGGTCGACCTGGGCGCGCTCGAACCACGACTCCCGGAGGTGCTCCGCACGCCATCCGGGATGGTGGAGCTCGCCCCCCAACCGCTGGTTTCCGACGTGGAGCGTCTGCGGGCGTCGCTGGTCCGCACCCCCGACCACGACGACGGGACTCTGCTGCTCATCGGGCGGCGCCACCTGCGATCCAACAACTCCTGGATGCACAACATCGAGACGCTGGCAAAGGGCAAGGCGCGCTGCACCCTCCAGGTCAACCCCGCCGATGCCGCACGCATCGGCCTCACGGATGGCGGCACCGCGCGCGTCTCCTCGCGGACCGGCACCCTCGACGCCCCCATCGAGATCACCGACGCGGTGGCGCCCGGCGTGGTCAGCCTGCCACACGGCTGGGGGCACGACCTCCCCGGCGTTGCCATGGCGGTGGCACGGGCGCACCCGGGCGTGAACTCCAATCTGCTCGCGGACGACCAACGCTACGACGGGCTGTCCGGCAACGCCGTCCTCAACGGCATCCCCGTGAAGGTGGCCCCAGCGGTGGATCCTGCTCCACCTGATTGAGGAGATCGCCCGGCACAACGGCCACATCGACATCCTCCGAGAGATGGCCGACGGGGTCACCGGCATCTGAGGCAGCCACGTCATCCTCCCCTCGCGCCGCGCAGAAGATGCTCTTTGGCCATCAGGCGGCCCGGGAAACGTGTCCCAAGGCTAGACAGCCCGTGCCTGGAGCGGTCGCCGGCGTCCACTCCGGGCGGTGCCGGCGTAGGATGCTCACGCACCTACGAGAAACAGCCGATATCGCCCATGATGCGAGTTGCCCTGCACACCCGGCTGAAGCCGGGCGCGGAAGCCGCCTACGAGGAGGCGCATCGTAGCGTCCCCGAGGCGCTGACTGACGCCATCCGGGCGGCGGGGGTGCACTCCTGGACGATCTGGCGCAGTGGCCCCGACCTGTTCCACGTCATCGAGTGCGACGATTACCGGGGCATGCTCGCCGAGCTGGAGCGCCTCCCCGTCAACCAGGCTTGGCAGGCCCGCATGGCCCAACTGCTCGAGGTGGTCCATGACTACTCCGGTGAGGTCGACGCCGAGCTGCCGGTCGTCTGGCGGCTCTGAGGGCGGACACGTGGCGGGTGCCCGGGCGTCGCGGACTGGTGCACCCGCGTGGCGCGCTCGTTGCCGAACCCGTCGATGACCGTGCGCGCTGCCGGCCGTCCAGGTTGACCTGGTCGAGAGGGACCAGGGAGCGGTGCACGAACGCCCCACCGTCCAGGGGCGAGCTGCCCTGGGGGGTGGCCGCCGCGGATCGCGCAGTCGAAGGCGACCGCCGAGCGGGCTCGGCAACAGAATCAGCTCTCGCCGCCCTCGTAGACGAAGGCAATCTTGCAGTTCACCTTGTACAGGGTGAGGTTGCCGTCATCGTCAACGTCGGCGTTGCTGGAGATGACCTCGACGCCTCGAATGTGGCGCAGGGTCCGCGAGGCGGTCTTGACCGCGGTGCGCACCGCGTCGCTGAACGAATTGGGTGAGCTGCCCACCACCTCGATGACCCGGACGACGCCGGAGGGGATGTGCTCGCGTCCAGTCTCGGTCATTTGTTCCCCTTCCCGTGATGATATGGGCGCCTGCCGAGATTCTCGGACTATGCCGGACCGGAAGACAATCCCGCAGGCCAGCGCCTTCTACCCACCGCGCCCGGCGGATGGATGTCGGTGTCGCGGGTCCGACCGATCGGCGGTGATGCGGAAGACGGGGATCTGCGCTGCGACCCGGTCGAACTCCTCCAGCGGGGCTCGCCGGTCCACCGGGATGTGGGCGCGGGCGCCCGGCGCCAAGGCCAGGTAGCGGCGCAGGATAGGCGCGCGGGCGCCGGGATCGACCTCTTCGAGAACCACGGCCTCGCGGCGGCCATGGCGCAGCACCGCCCGTCCCCCGGCCGCACGGACGTTGCGCACCCAGTTCACGTCCTGGCCGAGCATCGCCACCAGGTAGCGCTCGCCCTCGTAGTCCGCGACGACCAGCGGGAACGAGATGAGGCGGCCCGTGCGCCGCCCTGGCACCTCCAGCGTGACCCAATGGTTCGGCGCAAGTATCCCGGCCGAGAACTGGATGGCCGAGATGCGGTTGAGCAGTCGTGCCAAGCGGTTCGGGCGACCGCTCCGGTACATCCATCGATCGAACCGGTGCAGCCGTCTGGCAGAGTTTCGTGTCTGATCTCTCGTCCCGCGCATCAAGGAACCCCTTCTGCCCTTGGCCATGGCATCGCATTTACACCCGCTTGGGAGCCTTGCCTCTCATCGTGGCCACGGCGCGCAGCAGCTTGTGCCCGGAGTCGGCCGTGGGGTCGAACATCAGCGGGCAGCCGCCGTCGATCACCGTGATGCCGTGTTGGCGGCCATACCGGGTGGCCGCCTCGGAGACGCTGCCGGCGCCGTACAGCCGGTGCATCCACACGTCCTTGATGCCCAGATCGACACACTCCCGCATGGTGGCCTCGGCGGACTCCGGCCGGGTGCCGATCACCACCGCCTCGACACCGCCGGGAACCGACTTCAGATCCGGGTAGCACGCATCGCCTTCGACCCGGACCGCGTTCGGGTTGATCGCGACGGCCTCATACCCGCGGTCACGCAACCGCTGGTACACGACGTTGGCGCCATGCCCCTTCGGCGTCCGGGACACCCCGGTCACCGCGATGCGCTTCTTGGCCAGAAACTGCCACGCCGCCTGCCTCATCGGGAGCACGGCTACCACCACCTCCACACCGGCAAGTGCCCTGACCGCTCCACTCCTGCACCCGGAGCCTTGCCCGTGCTGGCCTCATCGACCAGGGTCGAACGTCACCCCAAGTGACGACCTTCGACCCGATCCTCGGGCGACGCGTCCGCCGATGGCAGCCGGAGGCCCACACAACGGGCGACCGGTCAGCTCACTCACAGCACAACCGCTGTCGAGTGGCCGCGAGCGATGCCAGCTTCAGTCGTTTCGTTTGAAGGGATTCGGTGTCAGTCGCCGACGTCCGAGGGCAACCGCGACAGAGGTGGGGCTGCACCTGCTTGGCATGCCCGCCTGGGCGATCGCCGTGCTCGCGGGAGCCGCGCTGGGCGTCCAGTGGCTTGGGACAGAGCGGCTCGCCCTGGCGCCACTGGGGCCCGCGAGGTCGGCCCTGAGCAGGCACGAATCCTGCACCAGGCGCCGGAGCGGCTGTGCGCCCTGACCGGCCAGCCCAAGCCGCGGCGCCTGCCGGGCATCAGCCGTCGTTCTGGCTACTGGCCTGATGGAGCCGCGCCAGCTGGTTGGGCCTTGTCCGTCAGCGACTGCGCAACGGTATACAGCCAGGCTGGATCCTCCTGCTGCACAGAGCGAGCCTGCCGGTCCATCCAGCGCTCGGCCTTTCCGATACGGCGCAGCCCGGCGTCACGCAGCCGACGAAGCACCGGACTGGTCAGGCGACTGGCCTGGGCGAGCCGGTCGGCGGCGTCCTGCACGCGGCGCACTGCCGGCCGGCGGCGTTCGGCGTAACGGAACAGAGCCTGCTCGACGGGTTGGTCGGCGGCCAGCTCGACAGCCAGCACTGCCACGTCAACCAGAGCGCTGTTGGCACCCTGACCGAGGTTGGGGGCCATCGCGTGCGCGGCATCCCCGACCAGGACCAGCCGACCATCCACCCAACGCTCGCAATCGACACGGCGGACCTCGATCACCAGCAGCTCCTCCCAGGACGCCACCCGACCGAGCGCCGGGCCGGCGAGCGGCAGCGCCTGGGCCCACAGCGCACGGAAAGCGGACAGGTCGCGCCGGGCGACCGCCTGCGCCACGGCCGGAGCGTCGGCGTCAGCGAACAGGTAGGTGCTGGCGCGGTCGACGGAGACGCCGCCGAACAGGCCCAGTCGGGTCCAGTACTCACCGTCGAGGCCGAGCTCGGCGCCCGCCACCACACCGAGCACATACCGCACACCGCCGGGGTGCATGCTGGCAGCGAAGCGACCGTGGTCACGGACCGTCGAGCCGACCCCGTCGGCGCCGACAACCACCTCGCCGGTGAGCACCCGCGTGCCGCTCCGGCCGGAGATCTCGACGCGGCCGTCGGGATGCGCCCTGGTCACCTCCACGCCCAGGCGCACGGTGATAGCCGGGCAGCCTTCGACCGCCGCGAGCAGCACCCCATAGAGATGGCTACGGCGCACGGCCAGGACGTGGTCGAGCCCGAACCCGAAATCCGGCACCGCCGGGCGAAGCAGCACTGCCCCGCGGGCGTCCCGCAGAGCGAGCCCGTCGCTGAGCCGGTGTGCGCCACGCTCCAGCTCCTCGCCGAGGCCCAACGCGCGGAGCACTGCCAGACCGTTGGGTTGGAGCACCAGCCCAGCTCCGACCGGCTCGGGTGCGGCCACCCGCTCGACCACGGTGACCAACGCTCCCTGCCTGGTGAGCAGGAGCGCGGCTGCCATGCCGGCGATCCCGCCACCAGCGACCACGACCGTGCGGCCTTGGATGGTCATCGCCCACCTCCGATGAGCCGGCCAGTTTGGGAGCGGCCGTCTGGGCTCGGCCCAAGCCACAGCGACGCCTGAGTCGGCTCCATGGTTCGGTCGACCACGGCGAGCAACTCGGTGACGAGCGCGTCCAGGTCGGTCTGCTGGCGGAGCTGCGCGACGAATGTCTCAACCGTGCGCTGGGCGTTGTAGCGGCGCCGGTTGAACCGCCGGTCGACCACGTCCTGAACCCGCCGCCGCGCCGGCTGGAACATCGCCGCGACGGTCAGCGTGGCCAGTGCCACCGCGAGCGACGAGTCGCTCCCGCCGCCGGGTCCACCACGTGGACCGCCCACACCCCCGCCGGTGACCACCGCTCCGACACCCAGGACGATCCCGGCGTAGCTGGCGCCCAGCATGGTGGTGACCGTGCTGTAGACCAGGGCGCGGTTGAGGAGGACATCGATGTCGAACAGGCGATACCGCAGGATCGCGATCCCGGCCGACACCGGGAGGCAGGCGATCGCGATGATCAGCACCACCAGGGCCGCGTTTGCCCACTCGGCCGAGGCGACGGCCTGCGCGGGCAGCACAGGAATGGCGATGACGGCCACCAAGGCCGCTGCGCTGGCGAACCACTTGAGCTGCTGGCGCTGCGCCCCTCTGGCGCGGCGCAGACGGATGATCAGTGCCCCGGCCGAGGCAACCACGGCCGGAGGCAGCAGCAGCGCGGCCGAGGCGACCATCCCGTCCGCCAGCTGGGCCACCATCCCAGACGCACCGAGCGGGTTGGCCACAGAGGGCAGGACCGCCAGCGGACCGGGACGAACCGCTAGCCCGACGGTCGCCATCGCCAGGATCAGCCCATCCAGCCAGGCGACCAGTCGCCAGCGCGGCGTGGGCAGCCGACCGTCAGGGAACAACAGGAAGCAGAACAGCGGGATCAACAGCAGCGCCGGCGCAGAGACCCAGGAGCCCAGCCAGCCCATCACCTGGCCGCCGCGCAACGAGCCAGGCGAAGCCACCAACGCGTGGGTGGCGTAGAAGGCGGCGAAGGCTTGGACGGCAAGGGCCAGCCCACCCAGACAGAACAGCCAGCCCACCACCTGGCGACGTCGGTGCCACAGAACGGCCGCACCGACGGTGGCGAACGCGAGCGTGCACAACGCGCCCGCCGCGGCAGCGACGGTTCGCTGGCCATGGGCAGCAGCGATCCGACCAAAGCTTGGCGCGGGACCGTTCTTGGCCAACAGGACCAGCGCCATGACCAGCAGCACCACGGTGGCCACCCACACGCCCACGACCATCCACCGAGGGCCAGCGTCGGTGGCCGTCCCCCCCTGGCGTCCGCGCCGGGCCTCCACAGCTTCCACGATCCCTCCATGCCCGGCACCGCGCCCAAACGCCAAGCTCGCCAGGCCCAACAGATCGTCCCACGAGGAGCATTACGAGGCCGTCCCGCGAACGTTACGGGGCATCGCGTCAGGCGCGACGCGGCTGTCAACCCTGCCGGCCGGCGGCCACGGCGTCGTTACACCAGCCTGACTTGTGCAGAGAGGCGAATCGCCGTCCGCGAGTTTGTGCCTGCCTCTCCGGCGGTGCCAGGGTGAGCGCCATCCTTCGGCACCCACAACTCCAGGAGCTGCGGCGGGCCGTATCCCAGCGAGCGTTGCTGACGAACACGTCATCGGCTTCGCGGTGGGGCGGCGAAGCTCAGCGATTTTCCCGCTCAGAAATACTGTGAGTGTCCAGAATCGCTCTTAATGAGACGCCATTGTCGTATGATTCGCCACCGGTTGTAGCCGGTCATTCTGGCTCGAGGGGGCTGTAGCGTGGGCTGGCACTGGTATTTCAGCGCGCTCGCGCTGGTCGGCGGCGCCTGCCTGGCCGTCTACGCCTCCTACGTCTGGCGCCGCCGGCGGGCGTCGGCCGGGGCGAGCCTGGCTGTGGTGCTGGCCGCCGCCGGCTGGTGGGGCCTTGCCTACGCCATCGAGCTGGCAGCCACCCGGCTGTCCACCAGGCTGCTGTGGGGCGACGCCAAGTGGCTCGGCATCTGCCTACTTCCGCCAGCCTGGTTCGCGTTCGTCATGCAGTACACCGGCCGGGACCGGTGGGTGAACCGGGCCACGATGGCCGCCCTGGCGGTCCCACCCGCGGTGGTGATCGTGCTGCTCGCCAACCAGGCCACCCACGACCTGGTGCGCTACTACCCGCCCTCGGCTGCCGCCGATCCAGCGGACGCGATCGCCCAGGTCGGGCCGCTGTTCTGGCCATTCCTGGTCTACGCCGACCTGGTCGTGTGGGGCTGCACGGCGCTGTTCGTCTGGACGCTCACGCGTCTGTCGCGGCTGTACTGGCGGCAGAGCTTGCTGCTCATCGTCACTGTGCTGCTGCCCTTCCTGGCCAACGTGCTGCACAACCTCAACGTCGGGCCGTTCGGACGAGTGGAGCTGACCCCCTTCCTGTTCGTGCTGACCGGCTCGGTGCTGGTGTGGGGCATCTTCCGCTTCCGCCTGGTCAACCTGGCCCCGATCGCACGCAGCCGGATCTTTCAGATCGTGCACGATGCGGTGGTGGTCCTCGACCCGTACGGGCGGGTGGTGGATGCCAACCTGGCCGCCGAGCGGTTCCTTGGCCAGCCAGTCAGCCAAGCCGTCGGGCAGCCGCTCGAGCAACTTGTGCCAGCAGCGGCCGCCGCGATCTCGCGGCGGCATGGCGGCTCCCCCGCGAGCGACAACCGCGGCGACGAGGCGATCATCGCCGGTCGTGTGTACGAGCTGACCGTCTCTGCGCTGCCCGACCGGCAAGGGCAGCCGACCGGCAAGCTGCTGATCGGCCGCGACGTCAGCGAGCGCCGGCAGGCCGAACAAGACCTTCGCGACAGCCTGGCGCGGGAGCAGGCGGCGACTGAGCGGCTCACGGTCGCCTTGCGGCGGGAGCAGGCCGCCAGCGAGCGCCTCCGGGCGCTGGACGAGATGAAGGACGCATTCCTGCAGGGCGTCTCTCACGACCTACGTACCCCGCTGACGTCGGTGCTGGGGATCGCGCTGACCCTGCACCGCGGCCATCAGCTGCTGGCCGCCCGCGAGGTCGGCGACCTGCTCGGCCGGCTTCAGGGCAACGCCCGCAAGCTCGACCGCCTCCTGACCAACCTGCTCGACCTCGAGCGCCTGGCCAGAGGCCCCCTCAACCCCGACCGCCGCCGTGTCGATCTTGGTGGCCTGGTCAGCCAGATCGTCAAAGATGCAGGATCGGAGCTGCTCGGTGAGCATCCCATCAGTTTGGAGGCCTCACCCGTGCTGGTCGCGGTCGACGCCCCCAAGGTCGAGCGCATCGTGGAGAACCTGCTTGCCAACGCGGCTCGGCACACCCAAGCGGGCACGACGGTGTGGGTGCGGGTCGAGGCGTGTGCCGGGGGTGGGCTCATCGTCGTCGAGGACGCCGGGCCCGGTGTGCCTGCCGAGATCCGCCAGGCGATCTTTCAGCCGTTTCAGCAAGGGCCGAGCATCGCGGCCCATGCGCCCGGGTCCGGCATCGGCCTGGCGCTGGTGGCCTACTTTGCGGGCATGCACGGTGGCCAGGCGTGGGTGCAGGAGCGGCTTCATGGCGGCGCCTCGTTCCGAGTGTTCCTGCCCGACGTTCCCGACCCGGATGCGGCGACGACCCGTGGTTCCTCCCCAGAGTGAGCGCGGGAGCCGATGACCGATAGGCCCGGTCACCTCGTAGGCGATCGCGCGCGGCGCGCGGCGCGGAGGGAATGGGCATTTTCCGCTGCTAGGCGCGCCGGAGGCGCGAAGGTAGCGGCCCTGGCGGGCTGCTGTCGCTGACTCCTCTGCTTGCAGCTCGATTTGGAGGAGCGCAGGTTGCTGGGCAAGTTGTTGTGGTGAACGAGGGTCCGGACGAGCTTTCCTTCGTCCTCGATGTGCCGGCCGAAGGCGTTGTCGTGGAGCGGCTCGGGGAATTCGACCTGTATCGGCCGGCAAGGTCCTCCAGTCCGCTGCCCGCGGTGGTGTTTGTCCACGGTCCAACCTTCAGACGGCCGCGGGAGCCGGGTTGCGCAGGGCGAGCGGGGCGGCCACCAAGGCTGCGCCGGGCAAGCCGACCCCCAGCAGGCACAGCACCGCCGCTCCGGGAGCCGCGCGAAGGACAGCAGCCGGCACGGATCGCCACCGCTGGGCGTCCTTGAGGCGCTCGGTCGCCTCAGGGGGTGGTCCTCGCCGCGACAGCGGTGGTGCGCAGCAACCGCAGTCCCATCCACACCACCCACAGGGTGATGATGGTCGGGAAGACGATCGTGGCGACCTTGGTGAATGCGTTGGACTCTCCCGCATAGGACTGCACCAGGCCGACCAGGATCGACCCCGCCCCCGCGACGACGACCGTCCAACCCAGCCAGCGAGGATGCCGACCGCTCCGGGCCACCGCGAGGCCGTAGAGGATGAACGTGAACCCGGCGAACAGGATGTTGAACAGCGCGGCCAGGGCGAAGTTGATGCTCTCCTCGCCCACGACCACCCGCAGGGCCGCCGCGGCCTCCGCGGGAGGCGCCACGGACCAGGCATCGGCGAGGTGCTTGGCGGCCACCCCGTCGACGATCACCAGGATCACCCCCACGGCCACGCCGGCCACGGCGGCCACCAGTGCCAGCCGCGACAGCGCTTCGGGCTGCCCGCCTTCGATCGAGCGGGAGATGGCCACCAGGCCGCCGAGCATGAGGATCAGACCCAGGACGATCACCAGGTGCACGGGCACCCAGATCTCGCTGTCGGCGATGGCGCGGGCGACGCCCTCGGGGTCATCGGTCGGCGTGGAAGGGTGGAGCAGATTTCCGACCATCGCCAGGAGCGACCCGATCACGCCCGCCCACGATCCCAGGCGCACGGTCCATGCGTCGGTTTCCGCGTGATCCCACATCGGTCGACTCCTCCGCGTCGGCGCACCCACGCTCGTCCAGACAGGAGCGTTGGTGGAGCATGAACGATCGTCCACCCGCCCGCAATCAGGGAACCGCCCATGCTCGTCGAGGACCGCCCAGCGCCCGCGCCGGAGCCGGCGATGAGGTCAGGACAGCTGAGGCGCCACCTCGGCGGCCAGGCGCTCCATCTGCTCGGCCTCATCGAAGAGCGGGTTGAGCAGGATCAGCTCGGCGCCGGCCTCCGCCACCTCACGGAGACCCTCGACACAGGCCGTCGACGGGCCGAAGACGGCGACGGGTGTCAGGTCGGGAAGCCCGAAATCTCCGTAGAGACGGCCCAGGGCCGCGGCGATTGCCTGCCGGGCGCGGAGGGCGTCGTCGTCGACCGCGATGTAGACGCGTTTGGCGATCGGGAAGCCGGCGGCATCCCGTCCCTGCCGATCGAGTTCGTCCCGCACGACCCGCACCTGCTCGGCGAACCGTGCGGTCGTCGTCGACCCGGCGCCGAAGAAGCCGTCGCCGTGCTTGACCGCGCGCCGCAGGGCGGCAGGGTGGTTGCCGCCGAACCAGATGGGCGGGTATGGCTTCTGGAACGGCTTGGGCTCCATGGCCGCGCCGTCCAGCTGCCAGAAGCGCCCGTGGAACGTGACCCGGGGTTGCGTCCACAGCGCCTTCATCAGCTGGAGCTCTTCGTTGAACCGGGCGACCAGGCTGCCGGGATCGACGGCGAAGGCGGAGAACATCCTGCCTCGCCCTCCGGTGCCGACCCCCACCTCGATGCGGCCGCGACTCAGCTGGTCCAGCGTGCTGAGGCTCTTGGCCAGGTGGACAGGACTGTGCAGGGGAGTGACGAAGACCGCGCAGCCCAGGCGCAGCCGCTCGGTGCACGCGGCCGCGTAGGTCATGATCTCGATCGGGCTCAGGTGGGGCATCGACCCCAGCGCCTGCTCCTGCGTCCAGGCGCTCTGGAAGCCCAGCGCCTCGGCGCGCGCCAGGTATCGGCGCAGGCCCGCCGGGTCAAAGGCGCCGTCCGGGACGGACTGAGGAACACAGATCGCAAATCGCACGACGATGACCCTAGCACGCGCGGTGCTTCATCAGCTGACGCCCGCATCTCCGGCTCGAGGCGGCCGGGTCGGCCTCCGTGGTCCCGCCGGGTGGCTACCCCGCGCGATCCTGCGGCAGTGACTCACGCCTCGTCGGGGACGGCCACCTCAAGGTAGGTGAGGCCGCGAAGGTCCAGCCAGGCCCGGCCGGGGGCGCGCACCATGCGCAGGACGACCTGGCCGCAGCTGGGGCAGCGGGCGACCAGGCCGGGGGCGTGGTCGAAGAGCCGGGCCTGCGCGATGGGACCGGTGCGACCGCAGCTGGCGCAGCGGCCGGTGGCGGCGGTGATGTCAATGCTGAAGACGTCCTGGAGAGGGCCGGCGAGCGCGTTGCCGTCGGTCCACAGCTCGGACTCGGTCATGACGTTCCTCCCGTCAGCTGCCGCTGGGTCCGAAGCGTTCGGTCTTGATGCGCTCTGGACCGTGGCCCTGGTCGATGAGCAGGTTGGCGACGGACTCGACGAAGCCGGTCGGGCCGCACACGAAGCAGGCCGGCCGGTCGGCGGGCGGCCAGGACAGGGCGGCGAGGCGGGCGGCGTCCAGCCGCCCGACCGGGTCGCCCCATCCCTCGGGAGCGCTGCGGGTGTAGACCAGGTCCAGCCGCAGCGCCGGGTCCTGCCCGGCGAGGCGACGAAGCTCGTCACGGTACAGCAGCGTGTCGGGCCCGCGGGTCGAGTAGATCAGCCGCATCGGCGCGGTGCTGCCGCGGGCGATGCGGGTGCGGACCATGGCCATGAGCGGGACGACACCGCTACCGCCCGCGGTGAGCAGCGCCGGGGCCTGCTCCTCGGGACGCCAGACGAACCAGCCCCCGATCGGGCCGCGCAGCTCCAGCGGGTCACCGGGGCGCAGCACCTCGGTCAGGTACGGGGACACCTCGCCGTCCTCCAGCCGCTGGACGGTCAGCTCGACCCTGGTGCCGCCGGGCGCGGAGGCGATCGAGTAGCTGCGTTGGGTGGAGTAGCCGTCCTCGGCGGTCAGCCGCACGTCGACGTGCTGGCCGGGCAGGTGGCCGGGCCAGCTCGGCACGTCGAGGACCACGGTCCGCGCGGTCGCCGACTCGTCATGGACGGCCAGGACCTGGGCCGCCCGCCAGGTCAGTCGCCCCAGTACCGTTGCTCTCGCCATGGGTCACCGTAGTTGTGGTAGCCGAGGCTCTCCCAGAATCCCGGCTCGTCGCTGTCGAGCAGCCGGATGCCCCGCACCCACTTGGCGCTCTTCCACAGGTACAGGTGCGGCACCAGCAGCCGCGCCGGCCCGCCGTGCTCGGGCTGGAGGTCCTCGCCGCCGTAGCGGAACGCGATCCAGGCCTTGCCGTCGAGCAGGTCCTCCAGTGGAAGGTTGGTGGTGTAGCCGCCGTACGACTCCACCAGCGCGAAGCTGGCGCTCGTCTCCACGTCGGCCATCAGGGTGTCGAGCGACACGCCCTCCCAGCTGGTGCCCAGCTTGGACCATTTGGTCACACAATGGATGTCGGTGGTGAACGACTCGGTGGGCAGGGCGCGGAAGGCGGCCCAGTCCCAGCTTTGGTGCTGGCCCGTCTCGTTGGTGATGGTGAGCTCCCAGTTGTCGAGATCGATCCGGGGCGTCGGCCCCGCCGACAGCACCGGGAAATCCTCGACCAGGTACTGACCTGGGGGCAGCTCGGCGCTTGGACGCCCCCGCCTACCCCTGAACCCGCGTGACACGATCCCCATGGCCTCCCCCTTCCACGCTTCCCAGGCAGGATCCTCGCACCCCGCGCGGTCCGCAAGCACCCGGCGGAGCCACCGCGGCGCCTCAGATCTCCAGCCTGGAGTCCTCCAGGTCCAGGTCGCGCTCGATGCGGTGCATCACGTCGCTGCTGATCTCGCCCTGGTTGCGGAGCACGATGATCGCCCGCCGCTGCGCCTCCAAGAGCTCGCGGACCAGCCGCTGGTAAGCCAGCGAGCGATCCTGGTAGCCGTCGTCCTCGACGTAACCCGCGCGCGCCTTGAGGCGCCTCCGGCGGAACTGGTAGAGCCCGCGCATCCGGTCGACCGTGTCGTCGCGGGTCCACTCCTGGGCGGCCAGCTCGTCCAGCCGCGCCAGCGCCGCGTCGGTCGCGCCCAGGCGCCCGCGCAGCTCCTCCTGCTCCTCGCTGCGGTCGTCGGTGACGCCGAGGCGGCGGATCAACGTGGGCAGCGTCAACCCCTGGAGGACCAGGGTGGCGAAGATCACGGCGAAGGTCATGTAGATGATCAGGCTCCGCTGGGGAAACGGTTGGCCGGCCCTGGTCTCCAGGGGGATGGCCAGAGCGGCCGCGAGCGAGACGGCGCCGCGCATCCCGCTCCAGCCGATCACCAGCCGCTGCCTGGCGCCGACCCGCCTGACGACCTGCGTCGGCCGTCGGTCGATCAACCTGACCACGTACGGGACCGTGAATCCCCACGCCAGCCTGACCATGATCACCACCCCGCTGACCAGCGCCGCCTGGCCGAGCAGGACGGCGGCCGAGCCTCCGCCGAGCCCTCTGAGGATCGGGCGGAGCTGCAAGCCGACCAGTACGAACAGGACGGCGTTGAGCAGGTAGACCAGCACCTCCCAGAAGGAGAACCCGAGCAGCCGCGTGGCCGGCGAGGCGAGCCTGGGATTCTCCCAGCCCACGTACAGGCCGGCCGTCACGGCGGCCAGGACCCCGGAGAGGCCCAGCCGGTCGGCCGGCAGGTAGGCGGCGTAGCCGGTGACCACCGACAGGACGATCTCGATGACGGGGTCGTCGAGCCGGCGGCGGGCCTGCGCGATCAGCCAACCGACCGCGAACCCGATGGCAACGCCGCCAACCGCGCCGACCACGAACCGCAGGCCGGCCTCCCAGAGGCTGAAGCCGCCCGCCACCACCGCCACCAGCGCCAAACGGTAGGCGACCAGCGCGGTCGCGTCGTTGACGAGGCTCTCGCCCTCCAGCACCGTCACCAGGCGGCGTGGCACTCCCAGGCGCCGGGCGATCGTCGTCGCGGCCAGCGGGTCGGTCGGCGAGACGATCGCCCCCAGCGTGAAGGCCGCCGCCCAGGGCAGCCCCGACACCAGCGTGTGCGCCACCACGGCCACGGCGGACATGGTCACCAGCACCAGCACCACCGCCAGCAGCGTGATCGTCCGCGCGTCGCTGCGCAGCTCCCGCGGCGACGAGAAGAACGCGGCCACGTACAGGAGCGGGGGCAGGAACAGCACCAGGACGAGTTCGGGCGACAGCGTCGTCGTCGGTACGCCGGGCACGAACCCGAGCACCAGGCCGCCGACGACCAGCAGGATCGGGTAGGGCACCCCGAGCATGCCGGCCAGGACGCTCAGCCCCCCCACCGCCCCCATGAGAACCAGCAGCAGGATTTCGGCATCTTGCATGCCATCACCTCACCGTCTGGCCTTGGATCCTCGGCATGGTAGCGGGTCCGGGAGGCGCGCGGCGGGGCGCCGAAGGCGCTGGATCGCCGCTGTTACCCTGGCTGGCGATGGCCGTCTCGCTGCCGAGCGTTCGTACGGCGAAGAGCTCCGGCCCCCCGCGACCCGGTGGGGCGCCGGCGATGCCGGCGTGAGCGCGCTCCGCCTGCTGCTGCTCGGCGGCGTCGGGCTGGTGACGGGAGCGGTCAACACCGTCGCGGGAGGCGGGTCGCTGCTGTCGTTCCCGGCGTTGCTGGCGCTCGGCTACTCGCCGCTGGCCGCCAACGTCACCAACACCATCGGCGTGTTCCCCAGCTCCGCCGGCGGCGTGGTCGGCTACCGGCGCGAGCTGGCCGGACAGGCACGCAGCTGGGTGCTGCTGGCCGCGGTCTGCACGGTCGGCAGCCTGATCGGCGCCTGGCTGCTGCTCGTCCTGCCGGCCTCCAGCTTCGAGGCGGCCGTGCCGGCGCTGATCGCCACCGCCGCTCTGCTCACGCTGGCCCAGCCCTGGTTGTCCAAGCGCATGCGCGGCCCGAGCCGTCAGCGGCAGGTGTCGGTGGGGGCCGCCGCGGGGACGCTGGCCGCGGAGCCGCCCGCGGAGAGGACGCGGGCCCCGTCGGACCCGCCCGCGGAAGGGACGCGGCTCCCCTCGGACCCGGCGGCGCCGCTCCACAAGCGCTGGGGGCTGCTGGTGTCCGTGCTGCTCATCAGCATGTACGGCGGCTATTTCGGCGCGGCCATCGGGGTGCTGCTGATCGCCGTGCTCGGGCTGTTCCTGCGCGAGACGCTCCAGCGGACCAACGCCCTGAAGACCTCGCTCACCGCGGTCGTCAACGGCGTGGCGGCGGTCGCGTTCGCGTTCCTCGGGCCCGTGGTCTGGAGCGCGGCGCTGGTGCTGGCCGGGACCACCATGGTCGGCGGCATGCTCGGCGCGGTGATCGCCCGCCGCCTGTCCGACCGCGCGCTGCGGCTGGCGGTGGTGGCGATCGGGTTGGCCGCGGCGGTGTACTCGGCGCTGCGGTAGTCAGGCACGATGCGCCCGCCACCCGGCGCTTCGGCCAACGGATCAGTCACGGCGGGCGGCGTAGACCACGTCGGGCTCGCCGCGCGGCACCTCGACCGTGAACCGCTCGACGCGACCGAAGACCCTCCGGAGCCTGGAGGCGAACTCGTCGACAGAGCTGGCGCTCCAGATCGTGAGGGCGCCGCCTGGCACCAGATGCTCGCGCAGCAGCTCGAGCCCCTCCTGGGAGTAGAGCCTGCCGTTGGCCTCGGCGACGGTCCAGCCCGGCCCGTTGTCGACGTCGAGGCAGATCGCGGCGAACCGTTCCGCGGTCGACCCCAGCCAGCCGACCAGGTCCGCGCAGACCACCTCGACCCGCGGGTCCTCCAGCACAGCGCCCGACCTGGCGGCCAGGTGCGTGCGGTTCCATTCGATCACCGCCGGCTCGATCTCGACGAGCATGACCTGCTCGACGAGGTCCGAGACCAGCGCCTCGGCCAGCGAGAACCCGACGCCGAGCCCGCCGATCAGCAGCCGCGCCGGCCCGCGAAGGTCCCGCAACGCCACCCGCACCAGCAAACGCTCGGAGACGCCGTTGCGCGTGTCCATCAGGAACACGCCGTTGCTGATGACCTCGAAGTCCCGTCCGTGGCGGCGGAGCACCAGCTCCCCCAGCCGCCCGGCTACCCGCTCGAGGACCAGCGGCGGGACTTCTTCGAGCATGCTCGAACCCAATCACCCGGTAGCGACGGTCGGCTCATGCCCGCGGACGAACCGCGGTCCGCGTCCTGGCGCCGCGTAACCTGGCCTCCAGGTGGGCCTGGAGCTTGCCGAGCAGGCCGACCAGCGTCTCCTTCTCCGAGTCGGAGAGGACCGACACCATCTCGGTCTGCGCCGGGAAGTGCGTCCCCCAGGTTTTGCGCAGCACGGCCCGGCCCGTCTCGGTGAGCTCGATCAGCAGCATCCTGCGGTCGTCGGGGTGCCGGACCCGCCTGACCAGGCCCTGCCGCTGGAGCGTGTCGAGCAGGCCGGTCACGGTCCCGCGTGTAACCAGCAGCCGCTCGCCAAGCTCATGGGGTGAGAGCGGCTCCGGGGTGCCGTCCAGGATCATGAGCACGTTGAAGGTGGAGCCGGTGAGGCCGAAGCGCCGGAAGCGACCGTTCAGCTCGGCGACCATGAGGCTCTCGGTGCGCATCAGGTTGACCACGCACTCGGTCGCCAGCTTGTCGGCGCCCGGGTAGCGGCGAGCGTGATCGGCCTCGACCCGGATCGGCGCCTCCTGGACCACCTGACGACTCCTCGTTCCATTTCACTTCGGTACCGAGCTGCCCATTGCCATACGACCGCCAACCTAACCGGAGGCCGACCCCGGGTCAATCGAAGGGCTCCCGCGCCTGCCCAGGCCAACCGGGGCCGACGCCTGGACCCTGCTGGCCGCCATGGCGCAGCGGACCAGCCGGCTGCGCCTGGGCACCATGCTCACCCCGCTGCCGTGGCGGCGGCCGTGGAAGGTGGCGATCCAGGCCGCCACGCTCGACCAGCTTCCAGACGGCAGGGCGATCCTGCCAGGCGGCTGCAATTGCCGCATGCAAATGCAAATAGCCACGGCTCAATCAGACTTGCAAACTGACGCTCGCCATTTCGCCCTTTTGGCCTAATAAACCTGGACGTGGCCAGAGATCGAACGCTATCATCCTCACAAAAGGGTCTAACTGTCCAGTGGGAGGGCGAGGCATGCGACCTCTGACCCCATTTGAGCCGTTCTGGCCGTCAAGGGACCCTCTGGACCGTCTCACGCTGGTTCTCGTCCTGATGATTGTCTGGCGCCTCGTCGGGGGGTGCTGAATGTCGATGGCCGACGAAGCGCGCGAAGGCAGTCCGACGCTCCTCCGGCGCCGGCTGGCGGGTGAGCTGCGTCGCCTGCGCGACGCGGCTGGTCTGAACATCGACGAGGTGGCTGCCCATCTCTGCTGCTCCACCTCGAAGGTGTCCCGTGTCGAGACCGCGCGGGTCACGGCGATGCAGCGCGACGTCAAGGACATGCTCGATCTCTACCGGGTGAGCGAGGAGCAGCGAGAGGCTCTGCTCGCACTCGCGCGGCGAGCTCGGCAAAAAGAGGACTGGTGGCTCGCGTACAAGGACGTCCCTGACGTGAGGACCTACATCGCCCTCGAAAGGGCGGCGAATTCCATTCAGGTCTGTCAGTCGATGACGATTCCAGGACTGCTCCAGGTGGAGAGATATGCACAACTGATCATCGCTCGGGCCCTGCCCGATTTGCGGGCCGACCAGATCGAGCGCCTCGTTGCGTTGCGAATGGAGCGCCGGGCGCTCCTCGAACGAAGCGATCCGCCGAGCCTCGGAGTCATCCTCGACGAGGGGGCGCTGCATCGGCTCAAGGGCGAGCGCGAGCTGATGCGGGCCCAACTCCGGCACCTGACCGATGTCGCCGCGATGCCCAGCGTGACGTTCCAGGTCCTGCCGTTCAGCGCCGGGCCGCACGGTGGGCTCGCTGAGTCGTTCAGGATCCTCAGCTTCCCCGACGTGGCCGACTCGGATCTCGTCCACCTGGAGAACCTGACGGGGAACGTCTACGTCACCAACCCGGAGCAGGTCGCCAGATACTGGAGTCTCTTCGAGTGCCTGCGCCCGCTCGCGTGCACGCCGCGTGACTCACTCGAGCTTCTGGTCGAGCTCCAGCGAGAGGCCTGACTCGCCTCGCCCCATGGCGCTCACGAAGTCCGCCCACTCCTTGCGGCTGAATCTCAGCAGCGGGCCGGCCGGGTCCTTCGCGTCCCGCATCAGGACGTCGTCCCCACTCCAGGCCACCTCGACGCAGGTGCTGTCCGAGCAGTGGCTGCTCCTCCGCCAGGACAGCCCTTCTCTGGCCGCTTCGTCCACGGAGTTCCCTTCGCCGGATGCGTTCTCGGCGAGGGAGCATACTCTGCGCTGCACGTAATTCCCAAAACGCCCAGCACGATTGCATGAGAGGAGACCCCACCGATGGATTCCGGGGAGGCGGCGCGCAGGTGGGCGACCACCTGGACAGCCGCTTGGCATGCGCACGACGTCGAGGCGGTCGTCGGGCTGTACGCCGAGGACTGCGTCCACCGCTCGACCCCCTTCCGGCCGCCTCACCTGGGGCAGGAGGGCGTCCGGGAGTACCTCACCATGGCCTTCGCGCAGGAGAGGCGGGTCGATGACGTCCGGTTCGGGCCGCCGGTGGTCCAGGGTGACCGGGCCTGCGTGGAGTACTGGGCCAGGTTCCACGACGAGGCCGGGGCCGCGATGACCCTGGCCGGGTGCGCGATGGCTCGGTTCGACGCCGAGGGCCTGGTGACCGAGGCGCGAGACTACTGGCACGTGAAGGAGGGTCATCGGCGTCCACCCGACGAGTGGGGGCGCTGACGCGCACACCGGCGCGCGATCAGGCGGTGAAGCGGCCGGGCGCACTGGGGGCGCTGGAGCGTTCCCGCAGGAAGCGCACGGTTCGCCGCCAGGACAGCTCGGCGGCGGCTCGGTCGTGGCTGTCCGGGCGCGTGGAGTCGAAGAACCCGTGCTGGGCGCTCGGGTACAGGAAGACCGAGGCGTCGACTCCGGACCGGCGCAGGGCGGCCTGGACCTGGCCGGCGCGCCGGAACTCCGGCTGGCACGCGTGGCCGAGCACGGCGGCGGGCGCCCCTGCCCATTCGAAGGTTGCCTCGGGCGGAGGGAAGCCGTCGTAGCACACCACGGCCCGCACGCCGGGATGGCGCGAGGCCAGGTACAGCGCGAGCGCTCCCCCCAACCCCAGGCCGATCACGGCGACCGGGTCCGCCGAAGCGCCGGGCAGCGCCTTCACCAGCTCGACCGCTCCGAACAGCTCCGAGGCGAGGTCCGCGGACTCCAGATGGCGGGCGAGGCGAGCAGCCTGGTCGGCATCATCGGCCAGGCGGCCCTGGTAGAGGTCGGGCGCGAAGGCCGCATGGCCCTCGGCGGCCAGCCGGTCGACCACGGAGCGCGCCTGCGCGTCCAGGCCCCACCAGTCGTGCAGCACCACGACGCGCGGACCGGCACCGACGGTCCTGGCAGGCATGGTCAGGTGGCCTGGCGCCCAGCCGCGCAGGATCAGGATCTCGCTGAAAACGGGCCACTCGGACATCGGTCCACGCGGTGCCGCCATCGCTCGACCTCCTGCGCCGGGAACGCACCTCGGTTGTACCTGGACCGATGTAACGACGGCATCAGTGCAAGGACGGGTCCCACGGAGATCCGGGCAAGATCCCGTGATTCGTTTCCGTGTTCCCCGGTCAGGCAGTCAGTGGACGTTTAGCGCTTGATCCGGCGGGCGTGGTGCGCGACCTTTGACATGAGATCACCGAGGGCCGGTGCCTTGTGGGGGAGGCGCCGGCCTCGCGGCGGCGAGGAGAGCCGCTCGCCCGGCGTTTGGGGGAGCGCCGGAGGCTCGCGGTCCGCGCCCGATGCGGCTTTTGCCCCGGGCGCGTCGACCCCTCGCCGCCGCACCCGTACTTCGCCGAGTACGGGTGCGCCCCGAGTCGATGATCTGGCCCCGAGGCCCCTGGCCAGATACGGCGCCTACTTCGGGCCCATCCGCAGCGCCGCGTCGAGCCGGATGGTCTCGCCGTTGAGATAGGGGTGCTCGGCGATCTGGCAGGCGAGCAGGGCGTACTCCGCGGGTTCGCCGAGCCGCGGAGGGAAGGGGACGACCGCTTCGAGGCTGCGCTGCGCGGGCTCAGGCAGCCCGGCGAGCATCGGAGTGCGGAAAACGCCCGGCGCGATCGTGCAGACGCGCACGCCGATCGCGGCCAGGTCGCGGGCGGCCGGCAGGGTCATCGCGGCCACCCCGCCCTTGGACGCGGAGTACGCGGTCTGTCCGATCTGCCCGTCGAAGGCCGCGACCGAGGCGGTCATGACCACCACGCCGCGCTGGCCGCCGTCATCGGGCTCGTTGCCGGCCATGGAGGCCGCGACCAGCCGCAGGACGTTATAGGTGCCGACGAGGTTGACCCGTACGACCGTCTCGAACGCGGACAGGTCCGCCGGCCCGTCGCGACCCACCGTCCGCTGCGCCCAGCCGATTCCCGCGCACAGCACCGCCACCCGCAGCTCGCCGAGGTCGGCCCGAGCGCCGTCGACCGCGCGGCGGGCATCGCCCTCGTCGGTGACGTCGGCGACATAGGCCCTGGTCCGGTCGCCGAGCGCCCCGGCAACCGCCTTGGCGCGATCGCCGTCGCGGTCGACGACCGCCACGCGGGCTCCTCGTTCCAGCAGGGCGCGGACGGTGGCCTCGCCGAGGCCGGAGGCCCCGCCAGTGACCAGCGCGGCGGCGTCGCGCAGGCTCTTGGACGGGCTGCTCGGTTGAGCGGTCTGGGCCATTGCACTCCTCATGGGGACGGCTGGGCGGGGTCCGGCGGCTGGCGGGATCAGGACGGCCGCAGCCTACGCCGGCCGCGCTCCTTCGGGAACATCCTGGCCAGGGCCGGGACCCTCTGCCGTAGAATCCCTTCAGGATGGTGAGCAAGGGGGGCATCGAACGGGGAGGCAGCGGCCGCGCTGCTCCGTCGATGCTGTACGGTCGCATGGCGCGCCGCCTGGAACTGTTGGAGGCGGCCATCGAGGTCATCCGGCGCGAGGGCCCGACGGCCTCGATGGACGAGATCGCCGCACAGGCGGGCATCACCAAGCCGATCGTCTACCGGTACTTCGGCGACCGCGCCGGCGTCTACCAGGCGGTCGCCGAGCAGTACTGCGCCGACCTGACGAGCCGCTTCCAGAGCGCCGTGGCGACCAGCGGGGACCTGCACGCCAACGTGGTCACGGCGATCGACGCCTACCTCGCGTTCGTGCAGGCCGATCCGCAGGTTCACCAGTTCCTGCTGCACCCGCAACACGCCACTCGCCCGGCGGTGACCTTCGGCTATCACGTGGGCGAGGTCCTGGCCGACGTGCTGCGCCAGCGCCTTGAGGCGGCGCGCCGCGACACCGCTCCGGCCGGGCCGTGGGGGCACGCGATCGCCGGGATGGTCCAGGCGGCCAGCACCTGGTGGCTGGTGAGCCCGGAGGTGCCGCGCGCGGCCCTGGTGGAGCACCTGAGCACGCTGCTGTGGGACGGGCTGGACCGGAACACCGCGTGAGGGCGACGGTGGCGCCGCAGCTGGTCGTGCAGGCGGGCTGGGCCGCGGAGTGGGCGGGGCGCCAGGCGGGCGTGGAGGTCGCCGAGCTCCACGAGATCGGCGAGCTGACCGAGGCGGCCGAGCTGTTCATCGAGGTGTGGCGGACGCCGAGGGCCGAGGCGCCGTGCTCGCCGGCGCTGCTGCGCGCGCTGGCGCACAGCGGCAACTACGTCGCCGGGGCCAGGCTGGAAGGCGACCTGGTGGCGGCCTCGGTCGGCTTCCTGCACCCGGCCGGCGATTCGGTCGGGCTGCACTCGCACATCACCGGCGTGCGCGCCGAGGTGCAGGGCCGCGGTGTGGGGTTCGCGCTCAAGCAGCACCAGCGGGCGTGGTCGCTGTCGCGCGACCTGCGGTTGGTCACCTGGACCTTCGATCCGCTGGTGCGGCGCAACGCCTTCCTCAACCTGGTGAAGCTGGGCGCCGAGATCGTCGAGTACCTGCCTGACTTCTACGGGCCCATGCGCGACGGCATCAACGCCGGCGACGAGACCGACCGCTGCCTGGTCTCGTGGCCGCTGGCGGGCGGGCGCGCCGTCGCGGCCAGCCGCGGCGCCGCGACCGAGCCGGACGTGGACGCCCTGCGCGAGGCGGGAGCGCGCGTGCTGCTGGAGGAGGACGCGGCCCGCCAGCCGGCCGCCGCCGACCCCGGCGCGGCGAGCCCGGCCGGCGCGGCGAGCCCGCCCGGCGCGGCGAGCCCGGCCGGGGAGCCGGGCGCATCGGAGCCGGACCCTGGCAGCGCGGCGCTGCTCGTCCAGGTGCCGAGCGACATCGTGGCGATCCGCGCGGCCGACCCCGGCCTCGCCTCGCGGTGGCGGCGGGCGTTGCGCGCCACCATGGGCGATGCGCTCGGCAGAGGGTTCGTGGCCACCGGCATCACCGGGTCCGGCTGGTACGTGCTCGAGCCGGCCGGCTGGAACCCCGGCACACGGGAGAGCCGATGAAGCTGCGGGAGATCGAGCTCCGGCGCATCCGCCTGCCGCTGGTCGCGCCCTTCCGGACCTCCTTTGGGGTCGAGCACGAGCGGGACATCCTGCTCGTCAAGGTGACCACCGACGTCGCGGAGGGCTGGGGCGAGTGCGTCGCCGGCGCCGAGCCGCTCTACTCCCCGGAGTACGCCGACGGCGCGCACCAGCTCATCCGGGACCACCTCCTGCCACGGCTGGCCGGACTGCTCGAGCTGTCGGCCGCGGGCGTGGCGCCGGCGCTGGCCGGGGTCAAGGGGCATCCCATGGCCAAGGCAGCCGTGGAGCTGGCGGTGCTGGACGCCGAGCTGCGCGCGCACGGCATGCCGCTCGCCGGCTACCTCGGCGCGGTCCGCGACAAGGTGCCGGCCGGTGTGTCGGTGGGGATCGCGGGCTCCATCCCGGAGCTGCTCGACGTCGTGGACGGCTACCTCGCCGACGGCTACGCGCGCATCAAGCTCAAGATCGAGCCTGGCTGGGACGTCGAGCCGGTCCGGGCGGTCAGGGAGCGCTTCGGCGAGGTCCTGTTGCAGGTCGACGCCAACGCCGCGTACACCCTCGCGGACGCTCCACGGCTCGCCCGCCTCGACCCCTTCGAGCTGTTGCTGATCGAGCAGCCGCTGCCAGAGGACGACCTGCGCGGGCACGCCGAGCTGGCCAGGAGGGTGCGCACGCCGGTCTGCCTGGACGAATCGATCACCTCGGCCCGTGCCGCCGCGGACGCGATCGCGATCGGCGCGTGCGCGATCGTCAACGTCAAGGCCGGCCGCGTCGGCGGCTTCCTGGAGGCGCGGCGGGTCCACGACGTCTGCGCCGCGCACGGCGTGCCGGTGTGGTGCGGCGGGATGCTGGAGACCGGCCTCGGTCGGGCGGCCAACCTGGCGCTGGCCGCCCTCCCCAACTTCGTGCTGCCCGGCGACACCTCCGCCTCGAACCGGTACTGGCGGCGGGAGCTGATCACCGAGCCGTTCGTGCTGGAGCCTCCGGGGGTGGTGCGGGTGCCCACCGGCCCCGGCCTCGGCGTGACCGTGGACGAGGAGTTCCTCGACGAGATCACCACCTCGGTCGAGCGGCGGCGGCTGGACCAGTGACCGGCGGGGCCGGGGCGCGGACGGTCGGTGGGCCGGGCCCGGCGTCACCTCGCAGGGATCATTGAGACCGGGCTCGGCCCACACGCCGTGCGGGCCGGGACGGCTCGGCCGCACTCCGCTGCTGGAACAGGGGGATGACCGCGGCTGTCCGCCGCGGGGCTGCCGTCGCGACCGGCTGGACCGGCGCTCGTTCGCGATGCCAGTCGTACCAGGTGGGCTCGCCTGCCTCCTCCTGGACGTCGAGGCATGCCATGCTCGCGTGCGGCACGCAGAATGAACCGACGACCCGTGCCCCGGACAGGCCCGAGCCAGCCATCAGATCCAGCCTCGCCAGCGCTCCACAACTCGTCCAGTTGCACTCGTCCATCGATGCACCTCCCACCGGACGCCCTCGGCGGTTTCACTCCGAACGGGCATTGCGAGCAACTCGACGGTCCCATATCACATGGGTCTCGTCAACTAGCAACTTTCCGCGTACATCGTGGGTCAACCGTTGACAACCCGCACAATCGGAGAAGCATCGCAACCTGTCAGATCTGGGAATCGCATCGCCGGCGGGACGCATTGTCGTTGACGGGACTCTGCCGATCATCGAGGAAGGGCGGTGCCGATGACGCTCGAGGCGGCCGGCGGCTCGCGGGAGCAGCCGGCAAGTGATCGGACCTGGAGCATCGAGACCAACGGGATCAACGTGGTGCCGGACGCCGAGCGGCACGGCAGGCCATTCGAGCTGTTCTGGGTGTGGTGCGCGGCCAACATCAGCGTCCTGGCCGTCGTCTACGGCGTCATCATCGTGTCGTTCGGGCTCAACCTGTGGCAGTCGATCCTGGCCGGTGTGCTGGGCACGCTGCTCTCGTTCCTGCTGGTGGGCTTCGTCGGGGTGGCGGGCAAGAACAGCGGCGCCCCCACCTTCGCGCTCTCGCGCTCGCCGTTCGGCCTGCTCGGCAACGTCCTGCCGACGATCGTCAGCTACCTGTCGTTGGTGGGCTGGGAGACGGTGCTGGTAGCGCTCGCGACCCTGGCGGTCGACAGCATGCTCGACCGGCTCGGGGTCGCGACCGGGACGTACACCACGATGATCGCCTTCCTGGTCATCGCCGCGGTGACCATCGCGGTGGGGCTGCTCGGCCACGCCACCATCGTCGCCATCCAGACCTGGTTCACCTGGGCGTTCGCCGTGCTGACGATCGTCTTCGTCGCGCTGGAGCTGCCCCAGGTCGAGTGGGGCAAGCTGGCCGACCTCCCCGCCGGGAACTGGCTCACCGGGTTCCTGCCGGCGACCTCGATCGTGATGGCCGGGCTCGGCATCAGCTGGGCCAACGTGGGTGCCGACTACACGCGGTACCTTCCCAGAGCCGCCAGCTCCCGCGGGATCGTCGGCTGGACGGTGCTCGGCGCCAGCATCGGGCCGGTGGTGCTGATCACCTTCGGCGTGCTGCTGGCGGGCAAGGGCACCGGGCTGTCGACCTCCGCCAACCCGCTCGGCGACCTCGCCGAGCCGCTGCCCACCTGGTTCCTGGTGCCGTACCTGCTGGTGGCGGCCGGCGGGCTGGTGGCCGGCGCGCTGCTGGACATCTACTCGTCCGGGCTGAACCTGCTCACGCTGGGGGTGCGGCTGCCGCGCTACCAGTCGGTGGCGATCGACGGCGTGATCATGATCCTCGGCAACGTCTACATGCTGTTCATCGCCAAGGACTTCCTCGGCACGTTCCAGGGCTTCCTGCTGGTGCTGGGGGTCCCGCTGGCAGCGTGGGCCGCGGTCTTCCTGGTCGACATGGCAACCCTGCGACGCGGCGGCTACGACGTGCGCGCGTTGTACAGAGGGCCCCCGGAGGGGTCCGGGCAGGCGGTCAACGCCGCCGGGGTGGTGGCCTGGCTGATCGGGGTGGTCGTGGGCCTCGGGCTGATCACCTCGACGACCGCGGGTTTCACCTGGCTCGGCTGGTGGGCCAAGGGGCCGTTCGAGGGATCCAGCCTGGGGCTGCTGGTGGCGTTCGTGGTGGCCGGCCTCGTCTACGGCCTGTGGGCCGTCCCCGCAGCCGGCCGTGGCCAGACCCACCGGCCCGCGGTCCAGGCCCCCACGTCCTAGTGTCCCGCTCCCTCGACTTTCACCGTTCGGCGGTGGATGGCACGATGTCCTGACGGTCGTCACCGATGAGGAGGCACGATGGAGGTCGGGGTCGGGCTTCCAGCGGGAATCCCTGGGGCGCCGGGCGACCTGGTCGTCGAGTGGGCAAGGCGGGCGGACAGCGGCCCGTTCTCCAGCGCCGGCGTGGTCGACCGGGTCGCCTACGACAATTACGACCCGTTCCTGTCGCTGGCGGCGGCCGCCGCCGTGACCAGCAGGCTGCGGCTGGTCACCATGGTGGTGATCGGCCCGCTTCGCAATCAGGCGATGCTTGCCAAGCAGGCCGCCTCGCTGGACGCGCTGTCGGGCGGCAGGCTCACCCTCGGCGTGGCGATCGGCGCACGGCACGAGGACTACGACGTGATGGGCATCGACCATCGCGACCGCGGCCGGCGCTTCGACCAGCAGCTCGCCTACCTGCGCGAAGCCTTCCAGGACAGCGGCCCGATCGGGCCGCGGCCCGCCCAGCCCGACGGCCCCGACCTGCTGGTCGGCGGTTCCACCGGCCGGGCGTTCGCGCGCATGGCCAGGTACGGCGACGGCTACGTGCACGGCGGCGGGCCGCCACGCGCCTTCGCGAACGCGGCCTCCAGAGCGTGGGCGGCGTGGACCGAGGCCGGCCGCCCCGGCCGGCCGCCCCTGTGGGGACAGGCCTACTATGCGCTCGGCGGCGAGGCTGACGCCGAGCGCGGCGCTGCCTACCTGCGCGACTACTACGCCTTCACCGGTCCCTTCGCCGAGCGCATCGCCGCCGGCAACCTCACCTCTCCCCAGATGGTCAAAGACCTGGTACGCGGCTACGAGGAGGCGGGATGCGACCACCTGGTGCTGCTGCCGACGGTCGCCGACATGGCGCAGCTCCAACGCCTGGCCGACGTGCTGGGGTGAGGAGCGCCCCGTCGCCATGAGGATCGGCATCCTGGGAGGCGGCCCGGCAGGGCTGTACTTCGCCCTGCTCATGAGGAAGGCGGACGCCGGCCACGAGGTCCGCGTGATCGAGCGCAACCCGCCCGACGCAACCTTCGGCTGGGGCGTGGTGTTCTCCGAGGAAACCCTGGGCGCGCTCCGCGACGCCGACTACGAGAGCTACGTCGAGATCACCGACACGTTCGCCAAGTGGAACGCGATCGACGTGCGCTACCGGGGCCAGACGATCCGCTCGCGCGGCCACGCCTTCTCCGGCATCGCCCGCAAGGAGCTGCTGCGCATCCTCCAGCGGCGCTGCCGCGAGCTCGGCGTGCGGCTGGAGTTCGAGCGCGAGGTCGCCGACCTCGATCCCTTCCGCGACGACGACCTGGTGGTCGCGGCCGACGGGGTCAACTCGCTGGCGCGCAGGCTCCACGAGTCCCGCTTCGAGCCGAGCCTGGACCTGCACCGCACCAAGTACGCATGGTTCGGGGCGGACCTGGCGGTCGACGCCTTCACCTTCATCTTCCGCGACACCGAGCACGGGCTGTTCCAGGTCCACGCCTATCCCTTCGACGCGCACACCAGCACCTTCATCGTCGAGGCGCACGAGTCGACCTGGCGGCGGGCGGGGCTGGACCAGATGCCCGAGGAGGAGAGCCTGCGCTTCTGCCAGGACCTGTTCCGGCCCGAGCTGGGCGACCACAAGCTGCTCTCCAACCGCTCGGTCTGGTTCACGTTCGTGACCCTGCGCAACCGCAACTGGCACCACGGCAAGGTCGTGCTGCTGGGCGACGCCGCGCACACCGCCCACTTCACCATCGGCTCGGGGACCAAGCTGGCCATGGAGGACGCCATCTCGCTGGCGACCGCGTTCCTGCGCCACCCCGCCGACCTGGAGGCGGCGCTCACCTGGTACGAGCTGGACCGCCAGCCGGTCGTCGAGCGCTTCCAGGAGGCGGCGCGCGAGAGCGCCATCTACTTCGAGAGCGTGTCCCGCTACCGGGGCTTCGAGCCCATCCAGTTCGCCTTCAACCTGCTCACCCGCAGCGGCCGCATCGGCCACCTGGAGCTGGAGAAACGGGACCCTCGCTTCATCGCCGCCGTGGACCGCTGGTTCGCCCGCACCGCCGCGGGCGCCCCAGGTACCGCGGCCGGTTCAGGCCCGGCCGCCGCGGGAGCCCGGAGCGCCGCGGCCGCCGGCGCGGGCGGGTCGCTGCTGGCGCCGCCGCCGCTGTTCGCGCCGTTCACGCTACGGGCGCTGCGGCTGCCGAACCGCGTGGTCCTGTCGCCGCCCTCCGAGGACGACGCGGTCGACGGGCTGGTGGGCGAGCGGCACGACGCCGAACTGGCCGGCGCGGTCGCCGCCGGGGCCGGCCTGGTGCTGACCGAGCCGGTGGCGGTCTCGGCGGAGGGCCGCATCACGCCGGGCACGCCCGGCCTGTACCGCCAGGACCACGCCGCCTCCTGGCAGCGGCTGGTCGAGCGGGCGCGCGCGGGTGGCGGCGCGTGGATCGGCGTCCGCCTCACTCATGCCGGCCGGCGCGGCGCCACCCGGCCGAGGCGTCGCGGCGTAGACCGCCCGCTCCGGGAGGGCGGCTGGCCGCTGCTGGCGCCCTCTCCCCTGCCCTACCTCCCCGGCGGCCCCGTGCCGCGCGAGCTGGGCGAGCGCGACCTGCGCCTGGCGCGGGAAGCGTTCGCGGCCGCGACCGAGCGGGCGGCCGCTGCGGGCTTCGACCTGGTCGCCCTCGACCTCGCGCACGGCTACCTGCTCGGCAGCTTCCTGTCGCCGCTCACCAACCGGCGCGAGGACGGCTACGGCGGCTCGCCCGAGCGGCGACTGCGCTTCCCGCTGGAGGTGGTCGACGCGGTCCGTGCGGCCTGGCCGGCGGAGCGCCCGCTGGCGGTCACCTTGCAGGCCGACGACTGCGCCCCCGGCGGCCTCGGGCTCGACGACGCCGTGGCGATCGCCTCGGCCCTGCGCGAGCACGGCTGCGACCTGGTGGAGGTGGCCTCCGGCTGGACCATCCCGGCCGACCGTCCCGACTACCGGCGCTTCTACCTGGTGCCCGCCAGCGACCGTGTCCGCAACGAGGCCGGCGTCGCCACGGTCGCCGGAGGCAATCTCACCACCGCCGACGACGTCAGCACCATCCTTGCGGCCGGCCGCGCGGACCTGTGCCTGCTCGACCCGAGGCTGTACGCGGGAGTCGACCCCGCCCCCTGACCCCTGCACGCTGGAGGTCGTCCCCCACCCCCGCGCGCAAAGGCCCTAGGTGGCTGGTGTTTTTCGCGAGCGTGCAGGCTCGCTGGTTGATCCCGGATCGGGGAGAATCACATGGATGTGATTCTCGACCTGGAGTGGCCGATGACGATCGGGATGACCCCCAGACAGGCCGACTTGTGGC
>WNGB01002203.1_pt1 | contig 31756 bp, 43 predicted proteins | sample 5400681 | NCBI WGS metagenome assembly WNGB01 (sample SAMN13153367, study PRJNA577476) | soil metagenome | isolation source: 115 cm soil or saprolite under grassland replicate 2 | place: USA:California | collected 2016-06-15
GTCTTCACCGGGCGGCCGTCGAGCAGGACGCCGAAGCCGCCCTCGCCTTCCGCAACCTCGGCCCGCCCATAGAACCGCCGGCGCAATTGCGGCCGCATGGCGCGCCGCGCCGCCTCGGTCGGGTCGAGCGGCTGCTTGGCGAAAATCTCCTCGAACAGGTCGCGCATGGCGTCAACATGGGTTGCGAGCGAAGATCATTCAATCTCTTTGACGTGCCGCGACCAATTCGTCGACCTTGTTGCCTCATGCGCTTTTGCGGATGATGACAGTCAAGGATGATGAGAACCGGCCAAGCGAGGGCGAATGAAATTCGGAATTTTCGACCACCTCGATCGCAACGAGCTGCCCTTGCACGATTTCTACGAGCAGCGGCTGAAGATCGTCGAGGCCTATGATCGCGGCGGCTTCTACTCGTATCACACCGCCGAGCACCACGCGACGCCGCTCGGCCTTGCCGCCTCGCCCAGCGTTTTCCTTGCCGCGGTCGCGCAGCGCACGCACAAACTTCGCTTCGGCCCGCTCGTCTACACGCTGCCGCTGCATCATCCGCTGCGCGTGGTCGAAGAGATCTGCATGCTCGATCAGATGAGCCGCGGGCGCTTCGACCTCGGCGTCGGCCGCGGCATCTCGCCGATCGAGACCGCCTATTACGGGGTCGACCCCGATCACCGGCAGAAGATGTATCTCGAAGCGCTGGCGATCCTGCGCCAGGCGCTGACCGGGCGAAAGCTCACCTTTGCCGGCGAGTTCTACCGCTATGCCGACGTGCCGATCGAGCTCGAGCCGTTCCAGAAGCCGCACCCGCCGTTCTGGGCGGGCGTCGGCACCCCCGACGGCGGCGAGGTCGCCGGACGCAACGGCTTCTGCATGGTGGCCAACGCGCTCACGCCGGTGGTGCGCGAGATGACCGACCGCTATCGCGCGGCTTACCGGGTCGCGCATGCGAATGCGACGAGCATGCCGACGCTGGGCCTCTGCCGCTTCGTGATCATGGGCGAGACCGACGAGGAGGCGCTGACCATCGCGCGGCGCGCCTATCCGCATTGGCACCGGCACTTCCACCATCTCTTTCGTCTGCACGGCAAGACCCCGGCGATGGGAGACCGGCCGCCGCATTTCGATCAGATCAAGGACGGCGGACGCGGCATCGCCGGCTCGCCTGCAACCGTCAGGCGCATGATCGCGTCGCAGATGGTGGAAGCCGGCACCGACTATTTCGTCGCCCAATTCGCCTTCGGCGACCTCACCATGGCCGAGGTGCTCCGCACGGTCGATCTGTTCGTGCGCGAGGTGATGCCGGCGCTGCGGGACACGTAGTTCATGCGTTCGGCCCTGCACAAATGCGCGTGAAAAAAGCCGTTTATTTTCAATATCTTAATCGTATCGCGCCGCACCATAAAATAAATTTTATATGAATTCGTCGCCACCCTGTGGCCGCGATGCAGCGGTAGTAACGCTGCGACAGGTAATACCCTGTTATGACGAATGTATCGGTGGAATTCCGGGTGCCCGTCCACTAGTATCCGCGCCGGATTCGGCGGGGCTACAAAGCCGAACCGCGGGAAGGACCGGCCGACACTTGCTCGCGCGAGGTTCTCGAGGGCGCAGCAGGCGTGCGTGCAGAGGATTGAATGAAACCTACCGACATTTCGGCCCCGGATTACTTCCACAAGGTCGTGGATTGTCAGTGGGCATGCCCGGCGCACACGCCGGTTCCCGAATACATCCGGTTGATCGCGGCGGGTCGCTACAGCGACGCCTACATGGTCAACTGGAAGTCCAACGTGTTTCCCGGAATCCTCGGGCGCACGTGTGATCGGCCGTGCGAACCGGCCTGCCGGCGCGTGCGCGTGGAGAAGGAGCCGGTGGCGATCTGCCGCTTGAAGCGCGTCGCCGCCGACTACAAGGACGATATCCGCGACCGCCTGCCCAAGCCGGCCGCCGTCAAGAACGGCAAACGCATCGCGCTCGTGGGCGGCGGTCCCGCCTCGCTCGCGGTGGCGCGCGACTTGGCGCCGCTCGGCTATCACTGCGTGGTGTTCGATCAGGACCCCAAGGCCGGGGGCATGATCCGCACCCAGATCCCGAGATTCCGGCTGCCCGAGTCGATCATCGACGAGGAGTGCGACTACATCCTCAATCTCGGCATCGAGTTCGTGGGCGGCAAGCGCATCGACAGCCTCAAGGCGCTGCTCGCCGAGGACTGGCATGCGATCTTCGTCGGCTCGGGCGCGCCGCGCGGCCGCAACCTCGAGATTCCCGGCCGAACCGAAGCAGCGGCGAACATCCATATCGGCATCGACTGGCTGTCCTCGGTCTCCTTCGGCCACATCAGCAAGATCGGCAAGCGCGTCATCGTGCTCGGCGGCGGCAATACCGCCATGGACTGCTGCCGCTCCTCGCGCCGGCTCGGCGGCGAGGACGTCAAAGTGATCGTGCGCTCCGGCTTCGAGGAGATGAAGGCGTCCCCCTGGGAGAAGGAGGACGCCATGCACGAGGATATCCCGATCCTGAATTTCCTGGTGCCGAAAGAGTTCACCCACGAGAACGGCCGCCTCACCGGCGTGGTGTTCGAGAAGGTGAAGGCCGAATACGACGCCAAGGGCCGGCGCAACCTGGTTCCGACCGGCGAGCCCGATCAGCATGTCGCCTGCGATGACGTCTTGGTGGCGGTGGGCCAGGAGAACGCCTTTCCCTGGATCGAGCGCGACATCGGCATCGAGTTCGACAAGTGGGACATGCCGAAGGTCGATCCCAAGACCATGGCCTCGACCCACCCCAAGGTGTTCTTCGGCGGCGACGCCGCCTTCGGGCCGAAGAACATCATCTGGGCGGTCGCCCACGCCCATGACGCCGCGCTCTCGATCGACAAGATGTGCTTCGGCGCGGACATCAACGACCGTCCGCTCCCCATGGTCGAGATCATCAGCCAGAAGATGGGCATTCACGAGTGGAGCTACGACAACGACATTGCGCCCGACAAGCGCTACCGGGTGCCGCTGCGCGACAAGGTGGTGGCGTTGCGCGACATCAAGGCCGAGGTCGAGCTCGGCTTCGACCTCGAGCTCGCGCTCAAGGAGACGCAGCGCTGCCTCAATTGCGACGTGCAGACCGTGTTCACCTCATCGCTCTGCATCGAGTGCGACGCCTGCGTCGACATCTGCCCGATGGACTGCATCACCTTCACGCAGAACGGCGAGGAGGCCGATTTGCGCACGCGCCTGCAGGCGCCCGCCAAGAACGTCACCCAGGACCTCTACGTCGCCAACGATCTCAAGACCGGCCGCGTCATGGTCAAGGACGAGGACGTCTGTCTGCACTGCGGGCTGTGCGCCGAGCGCTGCCCGACCGGCGCCTGGGACATGAAGAAGTATCTGATCGATATGACGAACGCGGATGATCTATGTCGAATAAAGCACCAATCAGCAGCGTAAACGACTTCGTCGTCCGGTTCGCCAACGTCAACGGCTCGGGCTCGGCGAGCGCCAACGAGCTGTTCGCGCGCTCGGTGCTGCGCATGGGCATACCCGTCGCCCCGCGCAACATCTTCCCGTCCAACATCCAGGGCCTGCCGACCTGGTACGAGGTGCGCATCTCGGAAGCCGGCCACCTCGGCGCGCGCGGCGGCACCGACCTCATGGTCGCGATGAACCCGCAGACCTGGGACAAGGACGTCGCCTCGATCGAGCCCGGCGGCTACCTGTTCTACGATTCCACCAAGCCGATGCCGACGTCGAAATTCCGCGACGACATCACGGTCATCGGCGTCCCGCTCACCGCGATCTGCAACCGCGAATACACCGATCCGCGCCAGCGCCAGCTGTTCAAGAACATCATCTATGTCGGCGCGCTCTCCGCCCTTCTCGACATGGACGTCAAGGAGATCGAGAAGCTCATCGGCGAGCAGTTCAAGTCGAAGGAGAAGCTGATCGGCGCCAACGTCCATGCGCTGCAGCTCGGCCGCGACTGGGCGCTGATGAACCTGCAATGCCCGATCAAGCTCAGGCTGCGCCGTGCCGACAAGGTCGGCGACCGCATCTTCATCGAGGGCAACTCGGCGGCGGCGCTCGGCGCCGTCTATGGCGGGGCGACCGTGTGCGCCTGGTATCCGATCACGCCGTCATCCTCGCTCGCCGATGCCTTCACCAGCCACTGCCGGCGGCTGCGGGTCGATCCCGAGACCAAGAAGGCCAAATACGCGATCGTGCAGGGCGAGGACGAGCTGGCCTCGATCGGCATCGTCATTGGCGCGGCCTGGAACGGCGCGCGCGCCTTCACCGCCACCTCGGGGCCCGGCATCTCGTTGATGCAGGAGTTCCTCGGGCTTGCCTATTTCGCCGAAATTCCCGCCGTGGTGTTCGACGTGCAGCGCGCCGGTCCCTCGACCGGCATGCCGACGCGCACCCAGCAATGCGACATCATCTCCTGCGCCTATGCCTCCCACGGCGACACCAAGCACGTGCTGCTGTTCCCGGAAGATCCGGCCGAGGCGTTCGAGTTCGGCGCACAGGCCTTCGATCTCGCCGACCGCCTGCAGGCGCCGATCTTCGTCATGCTCGACCTCGACATCGGCATGAACCATCGCCTGTCCCGCCCGCTCGCCTGGGACGATAGCCGCAAATACGACCGCGGCAAGGTCATGACCGCGGCCGATCTCGACGCCGGCAAGGACTTCGGCCGCTATCTCGACGTCGACGGCGACGGCATCCCCTATCGCACCTATCCGGGCACGCATCCGAGCAAGGGCGCGTTCTTCACCCGCGGCACCTCGCGCGACCGCTATGCGCGCTACACCGAGGAAGGCGCCGCCTATGCCGACAACATGCAGCGGCTCATTCGCAAGTTCGAGACCGCCAAGGATCTGGTTCCGCGGCCGCTGCGCAGCAATTCCGACAAGCAGACGCGCTACGGGGTGATCTATTTCGGGTCGACCGCGCCGGCCATGAGCGAGGCGATCGACATGCTCAAGGCCGAGGGCAACCACCTCGACATGCTGCGCGTGCGCGCCTTCCCGTTCCATCACTCGGTCGACGATTTCATCGCCGACCATGATTTCGTGTTCGTGGTCGAGCAGAACCGCGACGCCCAGCTGCGCCTGCTGATCATGAACGAATGCGCCATCGACCCGGCCCGGCTGGTGCCGATCCTGCACTATGACGGCACCCCGATCACCGCGCGCTTCATCGCCAACGCAATCGGCCAGCGGCTCGATGCGCTCAAAGTGACCCCGCTGCGGAAGGTCGTGTCATGACCTACATCACGAAGCCGAAATTCCACCATCCCGCCCTGCCGAAGAACGCGCTCGGCTACACCCATCGCGACTACGAGGGCAAGATCTCGACCTTGTGCGCCGGCTGCGGGCACGACTCGATCACCGGTGCCATCATCGAGGCCTGCTTCGAGCTGTCGATCGAACCACATCGCGTGGCCAAGATTTCCGGCATCGGCTGCTCGTCCAAGACGCCCGATTACTTCCTCAATGCCTCGCACGGCTTCAACTCGGTGCACGGCCGCATGCCGTCCGTGCTCACCGGCGCCAATCTCGCCAACCGCGATCTGATCTATCTCGGCGTGTCCGGCGACGGCGATTCGGCTTCGATCGGGCTCGGCCAGTTCGCCCATGCCATGAGGCGCGGCGTCAACATGCTCTACGTCGTCGAGAACAACGGCGTCTATGGCCTGACCAAGGGCCAGTTCTCGGCCACCGCCGACCGCGGCTCGAAATCCAAGCGCGGCGTGGTCAATGCCGACAGCTCGATCGACCTGGTGGCGATGGCGCTGCAGCTCGGCGCCACCTTCGTGGCGCGCGGTTTCTCCGGCGACAAGACCCAGCTGGTGCCGCTGATCAAGGCGGCGATCGAGCACCAGGGCGCGGCGCTCATCGACGTGCTCTCGCCCTGCGTCGCCTTCAACAACCACGAAGGCTCGACCAAGAGCTTCGATTACGTGCGCGAGCACAACGAAGCGGTCAACCGGCTCGATTTCATCACCGGCCGCATGCCGATCACGGTCGCCTACGAGCCAGGTTCCGTAGAGATCGTCGAGCAGCACGACGGCTCGAAGCTCGTGCTCAAGAAGGTCGCCGCCGACTACGACCCGCACGACCGCGTCGGCGCCATGAATTTTCTGCAGCAGCACGCCGTCAAGGGGCAGATCGTGACCGGCTTGCTCTACGTCGACCGCGAGCCCGAGGACCTGCACCACAATTTCAACACGGTCGACGCGCCGCTCAACACGCTGTCCGAGAAGGAGCTGTGCCCGGGCTCCGCCGCGCTCGAGAAGATCAACGCCAGCTTGCGGTGACAGCGCTCGTCGATCCCGGATCAGCGCGCCCGGCGTGGGGTCGGATCACCTCGCGTAAAGATCGTCGAAATCGGCGAAAACATTGACCAGCCGATATCCGAACCCGCGCAAATAGTCGGGAATGACCGGATCCTTGTAGGCGTTTTCCACCGAGATGACGCGAACGTCGTATGACTTGAGATCGATGCTCTGGAGTATCTTGCGCTCGCCGCCCTCGGTGTCGATCGACATGTAGTCGACCTTCCGCACCCCATTCTCATCCAGGATATCCGCAAGTCGGCGCATGGGGACGTTGATGACTTTCGCGCCGAGCGCGTAGCTGCGCAGAACGTCGACGTGACGCGGGTCGTATTCGGCGCGCAGGCCGCTGTACATCTTTCCATAATCGGGCATGTCGACGTCGACGAATTCGCCGATGCCGTCGCGATCCGCGACTGCGCAATTGAGGCACAGGGCGCGGCGGCTTTCGCGCAGCTTTTGAAAGGCGGCGGGCAGCGGCTCGACGCAGATGCCCGCCCAGCCCAGGTGACGCTCGAAGAACAGGCTGTTGGAAAACGTGACGCCGTCATAGGCGCCGATATCGACGAAATAGCCCTTGGCCGGATCGTTCTTGAAAAAAGTCTCGTAAACGAAGACGTCCTGACCGTGTTGCGAGAACGACTGCATCGGCATGGGCGCTGATTGGGCGGGGTTGCGCCGCAATCTGCAGCGTTTCGCCTGCGGTCGCAAGGGCGCGACCCGTCACGGTTTGGCGCCCGCGTCCCGCCACGGCTTCTTGGCGCAAGCCTCCTTGACTGCCTCCATCATCTCCTTCGGCGGCCCCATCTTGACGCTGACCACGATCGGCTTGCCGGTTTCCAGCACGCTCTTGAGGCTGGAGAGGATGAACGGCCAGCCTTGACGGCCGCCGGCGAGGATCGCGTCCGGAACGTCCCACTGGAAGGATTCGGTCATCGTCAACTTCACGCTTTCACCCATCGGCTCGATGTCGTAGGTCACGAGCGATTCCGGCAATTCCCGGAATTCTTCGATCCAATCGACGCCCCAGGTGACCGATAGCCGGCGCGGCGGATCGTATTCGACCACGCGTCCCTTGATGTCGATGCGACCGTCCGGCATCCGCAGGATGAAGCTGCCGCCGACCTTCGACTCGATCTCCACGCTACGACCGAAGAAATACTGCTTGGTGAATTCCGCGCTGGTCAGCGCGGCCCAAACTTTCTCCGGCGTGCTCGCGATGTAGGTGACGTAGACGGTCTTAGGCACGAATTTGGCCACGAATTTCGGCTCACTCATTTTGCGCCTGCAGGCCTTTCTTGAGCTCCGCGAGCGCGCTCAGGCGATGGCGCTCGTATTTTCCGATCCAACGCTCCGCCAGTTCGTGGATCGGCATCGGATTGAGGTAGTGCAGCTTCTCGCGTCCTCGCCGGACCGTGGCGACGAGATTCGCACCTTCCAGAATGGCGAGGTGCTTGCTCACCGCCTGCCGCGTCATGGCAAGCCGCGCGCAAAGCTCGTTCAAGGTCTGGCCGTTCTGCGCATGCAGCCGATCGAGAAGCTCTCTGCGGCTCGCATCTGCCAGCGCCCTGAACACATCGTCCATGGCCACAATATGCAACCATTCGGTTGCCTATCAAGAGAGCCGATGCGCCGAGACCCAGCACGTGCGGTGCCGAGACCCAGCACGTGCGGTCAGGCAGCCATGCGTTCAGTGCTGCGGAACCGCCGGGTCAATTCATGTTCGCACAAGAGCGGGTGTAGGCGTCGAGCTTGCGGCCGCGCAACCCGTAGCCGCTGCCCTGCTGCAGACAGGCGGTCGTACGGTCGCTGTGGGTGTCGAGCCGTCGCGGCTCGTACACCCCGGGCGGCGGGCTTTGCGACAGCGGCCCGTTGATTATGGGCGGTTGCGGGGGCGGCGGCAGCGGGGCCGGGATGCGGTTCTGGAGGTCGGGATTGGGCAGGCCCGGCGGCACCTGCGCCCAGGCCGCGGTGACCGCGGCGGCCGCGAGAATCGATCCGGCAATGACGCGCGCCAGGGGTCTCATGGCACCCGCTCCTCCCCCGCCTTCGTCACATAAGTACGCCGCTCTGGCTAACCAACCCGCCCGCCGCCCTATTCCTCCGGCGCCTCCTCGATCGGGTCGTAGCGCTTGGCGTCGAAGCCGATCAGGTTCCACGACTGCTGCATATGCGGCGGCAGCGGCGCGGTGATGTCGATCACCCCGCCGCGCGGATGCGGCACGACGATGCGACGGGCGAGAAGATGCAGGCGGTTCTGCATGCCGCCGGGCAGCTCCCAGTTCTCCTTGTCGAAATATTTCGGGTCGCCCACGATCGGGTGGCGGATATGCGCCATGTGCGCGCGCAATTGGTGGGTGCGGCCCGTGACCGGCTTGAGCGAGAGCCAGGCGAGCTGGCGCGCCGCGGTCTCGACTACGGCGTAATAGGTGACGGCGTGGCTCGCCCCCTCCTCGCCGTGGCGTGCAATCCGCACGAACGAGCTGTCTTCGCGATCCTCCTTGGCGAGGAAGGTGGAGATGCGGCCCTGGCGCGGCTTGGGCACGCCGGCGACCAGCGCCCAGTAGATTTTGCGCGCCGACCGCGACCGAAAAGTCTTGGCGAGCGCCGACGCCGCAAAGCGCGTCTTGGCGACCAACAGGCAGCCGGCGGTATCCTTGTCGAGCCGGTGCACCAGGCGCGGCCGCTGGCCCTGGGCGTCGCGCAGCACCTCGAGCATGCCGTCGAGGTGGCGCGTGGTGCCCGATCCACCCTGGACGGCCAGCCCCATCGGCTTGTTGAGCACCAGCACGTCGGCGTCCTCGTGCAGCGTGATCGATTTGAGGAAGGCGCGGGTCTTCTCCTCGGCCTCGCTGCCCGGCGCGCGCGGTTTCGGTTGATCGAGCCGCAGCGGCGGGATGCGCACCGCCTGCCCGGCCTCGAGCCGATCCTTCGGCTGGGCGCGCTTGCCGTTCACCCGCAGCTCACCCTTTCGAATGATGCGCTGGATGTGGGAGAACGAGAGGCCGGGAAACCGCGCCTCCAGGAAACGATCGACCCGCATGCCGGCTTCGTCGGGTGCCACGGCAACGATCTGCACGCCGGCCGAGACCGGTGCTGGCGCGGTCACAGCCATGGGGTGCTTTGCTGCTGTGCTCACGGGCAGCGCCGCAATTCTTCCGCCGGGGCGCCGGCCCAATCGAGGACGAGCCGTTCGCCGCGCATCTCCAGCTTGATCGGAACGTTGCTGGTCGCGCCCTCGGCCCAGCAGCGGGCACCGATGTGCCACGCGTCCCGCACCCGGTAGCTGGTTCTGATGGCGCAGGCGGCCTCGCGCCACCGCAAAGCCTGGGAGCTGACGACCAGCGGTGACATGGGGTCGCCTTCGCTCGCACAGGCCTGCAAATCGGTTGTCCAGCGGCCGTCGAAGGGCTCTGCCGTTTGCGCCGGTCCGGCGACCGACAAGACGAAGGCCGCCAAGACAACCGGGCGCGTTGCGGTCTTTCTCACTTGCCGCCGCGCTCCTTCCGCAGCTTCGCCCAATAGTCCAGCCGTTTCCGGATCTCGCGCTCGAAGCCGCGCGCGGGCGGGTCGTAGAATGTCTGGCGGCCGAGTTGCTCGGGGAAATAGTCCTGGCCGGAGAAGGCGTCAGGTGCATCGTGATCGTAATCGTAGCCCGACCCATAACCTTCGGACTGCATCAGCTTAGTTGGAGCGTTGAGGATGTGTTTGGGCGGCAACAGCGAGCCCGCCTCCTTGGCGGTGCGCATGGCCGCGCCATAGGCCAGATAGGCCGCGTTCGACTTCGGCGCGGTCGCCACATAGATCACCGCCTGGGCGATCGCCAACTCGCCTTCCGGCGAACCGAGGAAATCGTAGGCGTCCTTGGCGGCGTTGCAGATCGCCAGTGCCTGCGGATCGGCAAGCCCGATGTCCTCGACCGCCATGCGCACCACGCGCCGCGCGATGTAGAGCGGGTCCTCGCCGGCGTCGAGCATCCGGCAAAGGTAATAAAGCGCTGCGTCGGGATCGGAGCCGCGCACGGATTTGTGCAAGGCCGAGATCAGGTTGTAGTGGCCGTCCTGTGCCTTGTCGTAGATCGGCGCGCGCCGCTGCACCACGTCCTGCAGCTTGGCGGCGTCGAAGGTCTCGCCCGGCCGGGCCGCGCGCCACACCTCCTCGGCCAGCGTCAGCGCCGCGCGGCCGTCGCCGTCGGCCATGCGGATCAAGGACTGGCGCGCTTCGGCGTCGAGCGGAAGTTTTTTGCCTTCGATCGCCTCCGCGCGCGCGAGCAGTTTCTCGATCGCCTCGACGTCGAGCGGCTTGAACACCAATACGCGCGCGCGTGAGAGCAGCGGCGCGATCAGCTCGAAGGACGGGTTCTCGGTGGTGGCGCCGACCAGCACGATGGTGCCGTCCTCCATCACCGGCAGGAAGCTGTCCTGCTGCGCGCGGTTGAAGCGGTGGATCTCGTCGACGAAAAGCAGCGTCCCCTGCCCGGTCTCGCGCCGCGCCCGCGCCGCGTCGAACACCTTCTTGAGGTCGGCGACGCCGGAAAAGATCGCCGAAATCTGCTCGAAATGCATGGCGGTGGCATCGGCCAACAGCCGCGCCACCGTGGTCTTGCCGGTGCCGGGCGGCCCCCAGAAGACGAGCGAGCCGAGCGTGCGGGTGTCGAGCATGCGCGTGAGCGCGCCGTCGGGACCGAGCAGGTGGTCCTGTCCGACGACCTCGCTGAGCTGGCTCGGCCGCAGCTTGTCGGCGAGCGGACGCGGTGCATCGCGATCGAGCCCGGCGGCTGCGAACAGGCTCGGTCCGCCGCGGCGGGCGCGCGAATTCATCCGCGCAGCTCCATCGACATCTCTTGGCTGCCGCGCTTGATGGTGATGCGCCACGCCCGGCTCGGCTGGCCGACGAGGCGCTCAAGGTCGCGGGTCTTGGCGATCTTGGTATTGTTGACGGAGAGCACGAGGTCGCCGCGCCGGAAGCCGAGGCTCTGCGCCGGCGAGCCGTTGGCAACGTCGAGGATCACGACGCCCTGGGCCGCTGGATCGAGCCGCAGATCGTCGGCGAGTGCCGGCGACAGGTTGCCGACCTTGGCGCCCTGAAACGGCGAGCGCTGGCCGATGACCAGCTCGTCGCGCGGCGTGTCGGGCGCGGCCTCGAGCACAACCGGCACCGTCGTCTCCTTGCCGGCGCGCAGGACCCCGAGCCGCGCGGTGCCGCCGAGCGCCTTGGTCGCAAAGCGGTAGTCGAATGCATTGGGGTCCTCGACCGCCTGCCCGTCGACGGCGGTGATCAGGTCGCTGGTCTTGAGGCCGGCGCGGGCGGCCGGGCTCGCCGGCGTCACGCTCGCGACCAGCGCGCCGGCCGGGCGCTTGAGCCCGAGCCCGTCGGCGATCTCGGGCGTCACCGCCTGCAGCCGCGCGCCCAGCCAGGGTCGCTGCACCGCACTCACCCCGCTCTTGGCCGATGCGACCACCACGCGCACCATGTTCGCCGGAATGGCGAAGCCGATGCCTTGCGAGCCGCCCGAGCGCGAGAAGATCGCGGTGTTGATGCCGACGAGCTTGCCGCCGAGATCGACCAGCGCGCCGCCGGAATTGCCCGGATTGATGGCGGCATCGGTCTGAATGAAGAACTGGTAGTCGGTGATGCCGATCTGAGTACGCGCCACCGCCGACACGATGCCGTGCGTCACGGTCTGGCCGACTGCGAACGGGTTGCCGATGGCGAGCACCACATCGCCGACCTGCAACGCGTCGGAATCGGCAAATTCGAGCGCGGGGAAGCGCTCGTTCTGCGCCTTGATGCGGAGCACCGCGAGATCCGAACGCGAATCCTTCAGCGCGATCTCGGCCTCCAACTCGCGCTTGTCGGTGAGCGAGACCTTGATCTGGTCCGCGCCCTCGATCACGTGATTGTTGGTGACCACGAGGCCGGCGGCATCGACGATCACGCCGGAGCCGAGCGAGCGCTGCACCTGCTCGCCCGGGCCGCCGGGCATGCCCGGCATGCCGAAAAAGCGCCGGAAGATCGGGTCGTCGAACATCGGGTTGCGGTTGGCGACGGTCCTGGCGGCGTAGACGTTGACAACCGCGGGCGCCGCGCGCTGGACCACGGGCGCGTAGGACAGCCGGAGCTCGCCCGGCGAGGTCGGGACCCGGCGCTCCTGCGCGCAGGCATCGGAAGCGAACGGAGCCGCGGCAAGGAGGATCAGAGCGAGCGCTGCGGGCAAATTCAGCGGCATGGGCAAATCCCTTACTCTCAAGAGGCTCAGATATAAGCCCAAGGTCGCGGCAAATGAAGGGCGGCTCGGCTCGCCGCGGCCGCTTTCGAACCGGCGCGCCCAGCCCGATGGGGACAAGTCCGCCGATGATGCATAAGATGGCCGCATTCCACTGCGCGAGGCCGTTCGTGGACCAGCAACCGGTCGAAACCAGCACCCGGGCAAGCGCCGCCGGGTCGTTCCCCGCGCCCGCCGCGGCCGTGATCTACCTGGTCGCCTTTGTCACTGGCGCCATCGTGATGAGCTTCGAAATGCTGGGATCGCGCTATCTCAATCCCTATTTCGGCAGCGGCATTTACACCTGGGCCGCGCTGATCTCCACGGTGCTCTTGGCCCTGACGGCAGGCTATTTCCTCGGCGGCTATCTCGCCGACCGCACCGCCTCGGCGGGCGTCCTGGCCGTGACCGTGATGATCGGATCGGTCTATCTCTTAGCGCTGCCGAGCTTCGCCCAAGCCATTCTCGAAGCCGTGCTTGCCGGCGTCGACGATATCCGTGCCGGCAGCCTGATCTCGTCGCTTGCCATCATGCTGTTCCCGGTCACTTTTCTGGGCATGTATTCGCCGTTCGCGATCCGGCTGCTGCTACGCTCCGCGCAACAATCCGGCCGGGTGTCGGGGGCGGTCTACGGCATCTCCACCGCCGGCTCGATCGTCGGCACGCTCGGCACCACGTTCTTCCTGATCCCGATGATCGGCTCGCGCGCCATCACGCTCACGCTCGGAGCGATCGGATTGATCTCGGGTTTGGCGCTGCTCGCGTTGTCGCGTCTCGAGCGTCGCGCTTTAGGCGCTCTCATCTGCATCGCGCTCGCCGCGCTCGCCGCCCCGAGCTGCCGGGCCGAGAGCCTGCTCGACGACGGCGTGCGTGCCGCGATGCTCAAGCGCGCCAATGGCCGGATCGCCCATATCGAAACCGAATACAACGACGTCTTCATCACCAAGCGCCAGAACCAGCTCACCATGTCGTTCCAGGTCAAGGGCTGGGACTACACCGAATCGGTGATCAATCTGCTCGACCCCGACGACCTGCCGCTGCGCTACGCGCAGGTGATGACCATCGCCACCATCTATCCGGAGACGCCGAAGAAAATCCTGATGCTCGGGCTCGGCGGCGGCTCGATCTCGACCTATCTCGGGCGCTTCATGCCGGAGGCGGCGATCACCACCGTGGAGATCGATCCCGGCGTGATCAACGCCGCCAAGAGCTATTTCGGCCTGCGCGAGACCGAGCGGATGCGCTACCGTGCCGGCGACGGCCGCGTCTTCCTCAACCGCAACAGCGAGCGCTACGATCTGATCCTGCTCGACGCCTATCGCGGCGGCTACGTGCCGTTCCACCTGTTGACTCGCGAATTCTACGCGCTGGTCAAGCAGCGGCTCGCACCGGGAGGCGCCGCCGCCTTCAACGTCCATGACGGCAGCAAGCTCTACACGTCGACCGTGAAGACCCTGGGCGACGTGTTCGCGACCCTCGATCTCTACCCGACCGGGCTGGGCGAGGTGATCGCGGTGGCCACCGCCTCTCCGGCGCCCGATAAGGAGACGCTCGAGCGTCGGGCCGCGGCGCTGCAGGAACGCTACGGTTTCCGTTTCCCGCTGCCTGGGATACTGCAGCGGCGCATGGACCAGCCGCTCGCGCAGGCGGCCAGCGGCGACCTCATCACCGACGATTTCGCCCCGGCCGATGTCTACGACGTGATAGGCAAGGATCCGCGCCGGCAGAGGTAACCTCCCCGCTGACCGTCGGAGCTTTTTTGGTTTGTTTGTTCACAACGCGTAGGATCAAGGAGACCCCCAACGAAATGAAGTAATCGTCATGGCAAAGAGAAGTGGCTCTCGCCAGCGTCGTCATCCCGCCCGGGTCAAGTCCGGACGCAGCGACTCAAGGAGAGGTGGTTCAAAGCCGAAGGGTCGGCTCCCGCCGCTCCGCGGACAGTTGGAGCGGGCCGCCGCTGGGCTTCTTCACCCAAGCGAGTCGGATTTTCCTTACCGCTTTTTCTCCCTGCCCACGGAAGGTGAGAGCGACCTCACCCCACAGGGATTTATCATCCGCCTCGGCGTGTCGCAGCAGTTCATTGACGACGTCAACATACCGATTGAGAAGTTGGCCGAGGAGAGAGAGCTTGGCGGCTTTTTTCCGGAGTCGAAGCGGTTTCAGAGGCTGGAGGCGATCCTCAGACAACGGCTGCGTGGCGTGAAGGTGCTTCGCGTCGGCCAAGTCGAGATTCGTTGCTACGTCGCCGGCTTCGACGAGCACGGTGACATCGCTGGGCTCGTAACGACGTCTATCGAGACCTGAAAGGGCCCGCGTAATACCGGTTGAATGCAAGCCGTGCCTTGAAATGCCCGGCGCACTTATTTCGATGCCATCGCGAGGCGCTTGATCGAGCCGCCACGATAGCTTGAACCAAGAAGATGGATGCCCGGGTCAAGCAGCCAGCGGCGAACTCATCACCGACGATTTCGCCCCGGCCGATGTCTACGATGTGATGGACGAGCGCACGCGGCGCAGGAAGTGACGCGTGTCGGCGCGCTACTCCTTCGCCGGGATGGTACGCAGATAGGCGACCACCGCATCGACGTCGCCGTCGGTCATCTTGGCGTAATAGGGATAGCCCATAGGCGGCTTGAGCTTGCTGCCGTCCTTGCGCACGCCCTGAGTGATGGCGCGCTTGATGTCCGCCTCGCTCCAGTCGCCGATTCCTTTGGTCTTGCTCGACGTTATGTTGCGCGACACCGATACGCCCCACGGACCGTGGAACTCGCGCCCGCCCTTGCCCAGCGAGTTTTGGAAATCGACGCCCGTGCCGGGAGGCCCGAACGGCGTATGGCATTCCAAGCAATGCGCAATGGTGACGAGATAGAAGCCGCGCTTCACCTTGTCGGCCATGTCGGCCTCCGACATCGGCTTCTCGGCGCCGGGGAAGACCTGATGCGGTAATTGCATCTTGTAGATCGGCTCGCGCACCTTGTTGCTGACCGACGGGATCGAGCGCAGATAGGCGACGATGCCGTCGAGGTCGCGCGGGGTCAAAATCTGGTAGAAGCCCGATGGCATGATCTCGGCCAAGCGGATTCCGTTCGGCCGCACGCCGAATTGAACGGCTTTCTTGATATCGGCCTCGCTCCATCGGCCAATGCCGGTTTCCTGATTAGGCGTGATATTGGAAGCGGTCACGTCGAACGGCGGCTCGTCGAAGCGTAGCCCGCCCGACAATGCCTTGTCGAACTGCGGCCCGTTTGGTCCCATGGGCGTGTGACAGTTGTGGCAGGTCATGACGGTGTCGACCAGATAACGGCCGCGCTCGACCGGGGTCTGCGCGTTGGCCACGACCGTCGACGCGAGCACGCTGGCAAGCCCAACCATTGCGACCCGAATCATTTTTCGCCTCCTTCATTGACCGACTCGCGCCGGTGTCGATCCATTCATGGCCCGGCGGCACCATAACGAGTTCGCCGGCAATGCCAACGGATTATCACCAGAAAACGAAGGGCGGCCATTGCCGCCCATCGATCGCCGATACGTCCCGCCTCACCTCGCGCCGGCCGCCTCCAGGATGCGGATGATGTCGGCATAGCCGCGCCGCCGGGCGTGGGCCAGCGGGGTGAGGCCGTCGCGGTCGGCGACATCCACCTTGGCGCCGGCCGCCACCAAGAGGCGCACGATCTCGGTATGGTTCGCACCGCCGTCGCCCAGCACCACCGCTTCCATGAGCGCGGTCCAGCCGAGGTTGTTGACATGATCCTTGTCGATTGCGGTCGTGAGCAAGAGCTTCACCGCCTCGACATGGCCGCGGTGGCAGGCCGGGATCAGGGCGGTGCCGCCGAAGCGGTTGACGCTGGTGAGATCCGGCCCGGCCGCCAGCATCAGCTTGAGGATTTCGACCCGGCCCTCCGCGCCGGCAACCAGAAACGGCGTGTCCTGGATGAAATCCTTGGCGTTGACGTCGGCGCCTTCGGTGATGAGCAGGCGAGCGACGTCGACCTGGTTGCGCTGGGTCGCCGCCAGCAGCGCCGTGCGGCCGCGGCCATCGCGGGTATTGACGCCGACGCCCTCGGCCAGCAGGCGCCGCACCACCAAGGTCTCGCCACGCTCCGCCGCCGTGACCAGCGCATCCTGGGCAGCCGCCGTGGTGAAGCCTGCGAGCAGCATGGACAGCGAAAGCAAAAGGGCGGCCAAAGCCGCCCTCATGTTCCCCGATGGGAGCCGTCCGCTCACGCCGGTGCCGGCGCCGCGGCCTCCTCCGCCTTCCGCTCCTGGACAGGTCCGGAATCCTGGCCCTTGGCCTCGACGTCGCGATCGACGAACTCGATCACCGCCACCGGAGCGGAATCGCCATAGCGGAAGCCCGCCTTGAGCACGCGGATATAGCCGCCGTGACGATCCTTGTAGCGCGGGCCGATTACCTCGAACAGCTTCTTGACCATGGCGACGTCGCGCATTTCGGCGATCGCCTGCCGGCGGGCGTGCAGATCGCCGCGCTTGCCGAGCGTGACCAACTTCTCGACGATCGGACGCAGGTCCTTCGCCTTCGGCAGCGTGGTCATGATCTGCTCGTGCTTGATCAAGGCGGCGGCCATGTTGGCGAACATGGCGCGGCGATGCTCGTGCTTGCGGTTCAGCTTGCGATGGACCTTGCCGTGACGCATGCGCGTCTCCTTTGGAGACAGGGGGCAGAAGTCAGTAATCAGTGATCAAAGCAAAAACTCTGACCACTGACCTCTGATTTCCGTTCCCTGGCTCAGTAATGATCCTCGAAGCGCTTGGCCAGCTCGTCGATATTGTCCGGCGGCCAGCCCGGCACTTCCATGCCGAGATGGAGCCCCATCTGCGCCAGCACTTCCTTGATCTCGTTGAGCGATTTTCGGCCGAAGTTCGGCGTGCGCAGCATCTCGGCTTCGGTCTTCTGAACGAGGTCGCCGATATAGACGATGTTGTCGTTCTTGAGACAATTGGCCGAGCGCACCGACAGTTCCAGCTCGTCGACCTTCTTGAGAAACGCCGGATTGAAGGCGAGGTCCGGAATTGCCTCGGTGACGACCTCTTTGCGCGGCTCCTCGAAATTGACGAACACGTTGAGCTGGTCCTGCAGGATGCGCGCCGCATAGGCGAGCGCGTCGTCGGGGCTGACCGCGCCGTTGGTCTCGATCGAGAGCGTGAGCTTGTCGTAATCGAGGATCTGGCCCTCGCGGGTGTTCTCGACCTTGTAAGACACCTTGCGCACCGGCGAGTAGAGGCTGTCGACCGGAATGAGGCCGATCGGAGCATCCTCCGGGCGGTTGCGCTCGGTCGGCACATAGCCCTTGCCGGTGTTGACCGTGAACTCCATGCGGATCTCGGCGCCCTCGTCGAGGGTGCAGAGCACGAGCTCCGGGTTGAGCACGACGATGTCGCCCACGGTCTGGATGTCGCCGGCGGTGACCACACCCGGGCCCTGCTTCTTCACCACCATGCGCTTGGGACCGTCGCCCTGCATCTTGATGGCGATGTCCTTGATGTTGAGCACGATGTCGGTCACGTCCTCGCGCACGCCGGGGATCGAGGAAAACTCATGCAGCACGCCGTCGATATGCACCGACTGCACCGCAGCGCCCTGCAGCGACGACAGCAGAATGCGTCGCAGCGCATTGCCGAGCGTCACGCCGAAGCCGCGCTCGAGCGGCTCCGCCACGACGGTGGCTTCGCGCTTGGGGTCGGCGCCGGCCGCCACCTGCAGCTTGTTCGGTCGGATCAGTTCCTGCCAGTTCTTCTGGATCGTCACGTTGGCACCCATCGCGTTGAGCGGCGCGGCGGCGGGCCGCGCACCCCACTCCGCCCCGTGGGAAGTTTCGGCGGCGGCGGACTCTTCGGTCCGCCGGATGAGAATATCGTCGGTCATACTCGGCGCCTCTTGCGTGGACGGCAGCCGTTGTGCGGAATCGGCGTCACGTCGCGGATGGAAGTGATGGTGAAGCCGGCCGCCTGCAGCGAACGCAGCGCCGATTCACGCCCAGAGCCCGGCCCCGCCACCTCGACCTCGAGGGTGCGCATGCCGTGCTCCTGGGCCTTCTTGGCGGCGTCCTCGGCCGCGACCTGGGCGGCATAGGGCGTCGATTTACGCGAGCCCTTGAAGCCCATGGTGCCGGCCGAAGACCAAGCAATCGTGTTGCCCTGGGCATCGGTGATGGTGATCATGGTATTGTTGAACGATGCATTCACGTGCGCGACGCCGGACGCGATATTCTTGCGTTCGCGTTTGCGGACGCGGGTGGCTTCCTTGCCCATTCACGATCCTTTCGCGGCTGGTCCCCGGAACTCCCGGAGCCGTCGGTCATTCATTGCCCGGCTTACGACGATCTCTTCTTGCCGGCGATTGCCTTGGCCGGGCCCTTGCGGGTGCGGGCGTTGGTGTGGGTGCGTTGGCCACGTACGGGAAGCCCGCGCCGATGCCGCAACCCTCGGTAGCAGCCGAGATCCATCAACCGCTTGATGTTCATGGCGACCTCACGCCGCAGATCGCCTTCCACCATGTAGTCACGATCGATGACTTCGCGAATCTGCAGCACTTCCTGGTCGGTCAACTGGGACACCCGGCGGGCATCCGGGATCCCGACTTTCGCCATGATTTCATTGGCCTTTTTCGGCCCAATCCCATGGATATATTGCAACGCAATAATGACGCGCTTATTGGTCGGTATGTTGACACCGGCGATGCGGGCCACGGCCATTCTCCTGGTTGCCGGCTCGATCGAGCGACCGGCGAATCGTTCCTATCGACGGGGTCTTGCAAACAATAACACGACACCCTCCCCGTTCCCCGGGGCCCGGCATCGTTGAACCTCTCGACTTGGATGCGGGGCTTATTAATGGATTCATCGGCGTTTCGTCAACCTCTGCCGATGCTTGCTTTTGGGCGGGGCAGCCTTGCCACGGGAAGCCGTCCGGCCCTTCGATTTGGCGGCCTTGCTGGTGGCCTTATTGGTGGTTTTGGCTTTGCTCGCGCCGCGCTTCGGCGCGGCCTTTGTCCCTGCCTTGGCTGGCCCGCCCTTGGCCGTCTTGGCGCTGCCGGCTTTAGCATTGCTTTTGGCCGGCTTGCCGGCTGCTTGCTTGCCCGCTGGTGCCTTGGCCGCCGGGGCGCGGAGCACCTGGTCGATGGCGTTGGCCACGTCGCCGATGGTGGCCATGCCGTCGACCGTGCGGAGCACGCTTTGCAGCTTGTAATAGGTCACCAGCGGCGCGGTCTGGTCGCGATAGGCCAGAAGCCGCCGCCGCAGCACATCCGGATTGTCGTCCTCGCGCAACGGCTGCCCGCGCGCCTTCATCTCGGCAATCCGCTTCTCGATACGCTTGAGCAGGACGCCCTCGTCCACCCGCAACTCGATCACCGCGTCGAGCTGGAGACCTTTTTCCGCGAGCATCCGATCGAGCGCGTGCGCCTGCGGCACCGTGCGCGGGAAGCCGTCGAGGATGAAGCCTTTGCGGGCATCCGGCTCGTCGATGCGGTCGGAGACGATCGCCACCACCAGGTCGTCGGGCACCAGCTCGCCGCGCGCCATGATGTCCTTGGCGCGCAGCCCGACCGGGGTGCCGGCCTTGACCGCCGCGCGCAGCATGTCGCCGGTCGAGAGTTGCACCAGGTCGTGCCGTTGCAGCAGACGTTGCGCTTGGGTGCCCTTCCCCGCCCCCGGCGGGCCGAGCAGGATCAATCTCATCTACGCCGCCCCCGCAGCTTCGACCGCTTGATCAGACCTTCATATTGATGCGCCAGCAGATAACCCTGGATCTGCGCCACCGTGTCCATGGTGACGCTCACGACGATCAAGAGCGAAGTGCCGCCGAAATAGAACGGCACCGCCGCATACGAGATCAGGATCTCGGGCAGCAGGCAGACCAGCGCCAGATAGGCGGCGCCGATCACGGTGATGCGCGAGAGCACATAGTCGATATATTCCGCCGTGCGCTCGCCCGGCCGGATGCCTGGGATGAATCCGCCGTGCTTCTTCAAATTTTCCGCGGTCTCGGTCGGGTTGAACACGATCGCTGTATAGAAGAAGGCGAAGAAGACGATGAGCGCGATGTAGAGGAACAGGAACAGCGGCCGGCCGTGGCCGAGCTGGGTGACGACGATGTTGAACCATTCCGGGCCCTGGCCGGCGTTGAAGTTCGCGACCGTGGTCGGCAACAGCAGCAGCGAGGAGGCGAAGATCGGCGGGATCACGCCCGAGGTGTTGAGCTTGAGCGGCAGATGCGAGGACTGGCCTTCGAACATGCGGTTGCCGACCTGGCGCTTGGGATATTGGATCAACAGCCGGCGTTGCGCCCGCTCCATGAACACGATGAAGGCGATCACCGCGACCGCCATCACCAGCACCACGAGGATCAGGCCGGTGGACAGCGCACCCTGACGGCCGAGCTCGAGCGTGCCGGCGATCGCGGAGGGAAGCTCCGCCACGATGCCAGCCATAATGATGAGCGAAATGCCATTGCCGATGCCGCGCGAGGTGATCTGCTCGCCGAGCCACATCAGGAACATGGTCCCGCCGGTGAGCGTAATCACCGTGGAGATGCGAAAGAACCAGCCCGGGTCGCTGATGACGTTGCCCGCGCCTTCAAGCCCGATGGCAATGCCGTAGGACTGGAATGCCGCCAGGAACACGGTGAGGTACCGCGTCCACTGGTTCATGACCTTGCGCCCCTGCTCGCCTTCCTTCTTGAGCTGCTCGAGCGTGGGCGAGACCGTCGTCATCAGCTGGATGATGATCGAGGCCGAGATGTAGGGCATGATGTTGAGCGCGAAGATCGCCATGCGGGAGATGCCGCCGCCGGCGAACATATTGAACATGCCGAGGATGCCGCCGGCCTGCTGCCGGAAGATCTGGTCCCAGACCTGGGGGTCGATGCCGGGGAGCGGAATGTAGGTGCCGAACCGGTAGATCAGGAGCGCGCCGAGGGTGAACCAGATGCGCTTCTTGAGCTCCTCGGCCTTGGCGAGCGCCGAGAAATTGAGATTGGCCGCGAGTTGTTCTGCTGCAGAAACCATGCGCTGAAGCTCCCGTTCCCCACCTAGATCAGCCGTTCGCCCTATATGGGGATCGGCCGGCCGCTTCCGATAGGGGTCAGGCCGCCTGTTCGCCCGCCTCCGGTTTCGGCCCCAGGATGGCGACCGAGCCCCCCGCCTTCTCCACCGCCGCGACCGCCGATTTGGACGCGCCCCAGACCGAGAAGGCGACCTTGGCCTTGATTTCGCCGGAACCGAGCAGCCGTACCCCATCCTTGGCGCGCCGCAGGACGCCGGCCTTGACCAGCGCGGCGGCGTCCACGGTGGCGCCGGCCTCGAGCTTGCCGGCGTCGATGGCGGCCTGCACGCGGCCGAGATTGACCTCGTTGAGCTTGCGCGCGAACGGCGTGTTCTTGAAGCCGCGCTTCGGCAGCCGGCGATGCAACGGCATCTGACCGCCCTCGAAGCCCTTGATGCGCACACCGGAGCGCGCGGTCTGCCCCTTGCCGCCGCGGCCGCCGGTCTTGCCGGTGCCCGAGCCGATGCCGCGACCGATGCGAGCGCGTTTCTTGCGCGCGCCTGGACGGTCGGCGAGTTCGTGAAGCTTCATCGCACGGTCCTCGTTTTGCTTCCTAACATCATGCCCGGCCTTGCCCCGGGCATGACCCGCGTCATGATTTGCCCTCGTGCACGCGGACGAGGTGCTGCACCTTCGCGATCATGCCGCGCGTCTGCGGGGTGTCCGGCAGCTCGCGCACGCGCCCGATGCGGTTGAGGCCGAGCCCGATCAGCGTCTCGCGCTGCGTGTGATGGCGGCGAATCGCGCTGCCGATCTGCTCGATCTTGATGACTTTGTCGGTCTTGCTCATGTCGGCCTCCCGGCCTCGCGCTCATTCAATCGGCGGCCTGCTCGGCCTCGCCGGCCTCGCGACGGCGTCCCTGCAGCGTCGACACCTTGATGTTACGGCGCGAGGCGACGGAACGCGGCGAGTCCTGGCGCTTGAGCGCGTCGAAGGTCGCGCGCACCATGTTGTACGGATTCGACGAGCCGAGCGACTTCGCCACAACGTCCTGCATGCCGAGCGTCTCGAACACCGCGCGCATCGGCCCGCCGGCGATGATGCCGGTGCCTGGCGGCGCCGCGCGCAGGAACACCTTGCCGGCGCCGTGACGGCCGTGCACGTCGTGATGCAAGGTGCGGCCTTCACGCAGCGGCACGCGGATGAGGCCGCGCTTGGCGGCCTCGGTGGCCTTGCGGATCGCCTCCGGCACCTCGCGCGCCTTGCCGTGGCCGAAGCCGACCCGGCCCTTCTCGTCGCCGACGACAACGAGCGCGGCGAAGCCGAAGCGCCGCCCGCCCTTCACCACCTTCGCCACACGGTTGATGTGGACGAGCTTGTCGGTGAATTCACTGTCGCGTTCTTCCCGGTCGCGGCGGTGGTGTGGTTCACGTGCCATATCGATTTTCCGTTCGTTCGGGCCGTGCCCGTTCCATCATGATCAGAAGTTGAGACCGCCCTCACGCGCGGCCTCGGCCAGCGCCTTGACGCGGCCGTGATAGAGATAGCCACCGCGGTCGAACACCACGTCCTTGACGCCCTTCGCGGCCGCCCGCTCGGCGACGAGCTTGCCGACCGCCTTTGCCGCCTCGATATTGGCGCCGGTCTTGAGGTGGCCCCGCATGGCCTTTTCGATCGACGAGGCGGTCGCTAGCGTTTCGCCCTTCACGTCGTCGATCACCTGGGCATAGATGTGCTTGGAGGAGCGGAACACCGACAGCCGCGCGCGGTCGCCGGCGTCGCGCCGGACGCGCCGACGCACCTTCGCGGTCCGCCGTATCGTTCGATCAATGACGGTCGCCATGGCCAAATCCCATCACTTCTTCTTGCCTTCCTTGCGGAAGATGTATTCGCCCGCATATTTGATGCCCTTGCCCTTGTAGGGCTCGGGCTTGCGGAAATCGCGGATCTCGGCAGCTACCTGGCCGACCTTCTGTCGGTCGATGCCGGTGATGACGATCTCGGTCGGCTTCGGCGCCGCGATCGTGATGCCCTCCGGGATCGGATAGACGATGTCGTGGCTGTAGCCGAGCGCGATCTGCAAATTCTTGCCTTGCAGCGCGGCGCGATAACCGACGCCGGTGATCTCGAGCCGCCGCTCGAAGCCTTTCGTGACCCCGGTGACCAGGTTGGCGACGAGCGTTCGCGAGGTGCCCCACAGCGCACGCGCGCGCTTGGTCTCGGCACGCGGATCGACCTTGACCGCGCCGGACTCGACCTTGGCCGCGACGTCGTCATGCAGCACGAGTTGCAGCGCGCCCTTCGGGCCCTTCACCTTGACGGTCTGGCCCTCGACGCTGACGTTGACGCCGGATGGGATCGGCACAGCTTTTTTTCCGACACGAGACATGGCGCTAACCCATTGGTTCCGGCCTAGAATACGGTACAGAGAATTTCCCCGCCCACATTGGCGTCGCGCGCATCGTGATCGGCCATCACGCCCTTGGGCGTAGAGAGGATGGCCACGCCCAGTCCGTTATTGACCCGCGGCAGCGCCCTGACCGAGGCGTAGACCCGCCGTCCCGGCTTGGAGACGCGCGAGATTTCGCGGATCACCGGCGCGCCGTCGAAATATTTGAGCTCGATCTCGAGCTCCTTGAACCCATTGGCGTGCTCGACCGCCGCGTAGCCGCGGATGAAACCTTCGGTCTTGAGCACATCGAGCACGCTCACACGCAGCTTGGAGGCCGGCGTCGAGACCGTCGACTTGTTGCGCATCTGCGCATTGTGAATGCGCGCGATCATGTCGCCGAGCGGATCGTTCAAAGCCATCGACCGATCCTCCTTACCAGCTCGACTTGAGCAGGCCCGGGATCATGCCCTTGGACCCGAGGTCCCGGAGCGCGATGCGGGAAAGCTTGTGCTTGCGGTAATAGGCCCGCGGTCGTCCCGTCATCTCGCAGCGGTTGCGGACGCGCGTCGCCGACGAATTGCGCGGGAGCTCCGCGAGCTTCAACGTCGCGGCGAACCGTTCCTCCATCGGCTTGTTCTTGTCGCGCGCGATCGCCCTCAGCCGCGAACGGCGGCCCGAAAACTTCTTGGCAAGCCGGCGGCGCCGGTTGTTCTTCTCGATCGAACTCTTCTTCGCCATCTAGGTCTCCTGACTTTCCGCGTTTGAGGGTTTCTGCCCTCACTGCCGGAATGGGAAGTTGAAAGCGGTCAACAGCGCGCGCGCCTCGGCGTCCGATTTCGCGCTGGTGCAGACCGTGATGTCCATGCCCCAAATATCGGCCGCCTTGTCGTAGTCGATCTCGGGGAAGATGATGTGCTCCTTGATACCGAGCGTGAAATTGCCGCGCCCGTCGAAGCTCTTGGCATTCAATCCCCGGAAATCGCGTACCCGCGGCAGCGCGATGTTGATGAGCCGGTCGACGAACTCATACATGCGCGCCTTGCGCAGCGTCACCTTGCAGCCGATCGCCTGTCCGTCACGCAATTTGTAAGTGGCGATCGATTTCCGCGCCTTGGTGATCACCGCCTTCTGGCCGGAAATCAGCGCCAGATCGGCGGCCGCCGCCTCGACCTTCTTGCGGTCGGCAACGCCCTCGCCGATGCCCATATTGATCACGACCTTCTCGATCACCGGCACCTGCATGCGACTCTTGTAGCCGAACTCATCGGTGAGCTGCTTGCGCACCACCTGCTCGAAATGGGTCTTCAGGCGCGGCGTCACGCGCTCTTCCGGCTTCCTCGGCTTCGGCGCCTTCTCGGCCGCCTCGCCTTTGCCGGACTTGTCGCCCTTCTCGGCCTTCTGCGCCTTTGCCTGTTGGCCCTTGTCGCCCCTGTCGCCCTTCTCGGGCTTCGGAGCTCGCTCGGCCTTGTCGGGCTTCTTGGCCTCGGCCTTGTCTTCTTTGTCAGCTTTGTCAGCCATCGATCTCGACTCCCGAACGCTTGGCGACGCGCACCTTCCTTCGGTCGCGGCCTTCGCCAACGAACTTGAATCCGACCCGCGTCGGCTTACCGTCCTTCGGATCGGCGAGCGCCAGGTTGGACAGGTGCACCGGCGCTTCCTTGGAAATGATGCCGCCCTCCTGCTGGGCGCTCTGCTTCTGGTGGCGCTTGACCATATTGACCCCGCGCACCAGCGCGCGGGTCGCGGCCGGACGCACCTCGATCACCTCGCCGGTGCGGCCCTTGTCGCGGCCGGTGAGCACGATCACCTTGTCGCCCTTGCGAATCTTCGCCGCCATCACAGCACCTCCGGCGCGAGCGAGATGATCTTCATGTGGTTCTTGGCGCGCAGCTCGCGCGGAACCGGCCCGAAGATGCGGGTGCCGACCGGCTCCATCTGCGGATTGATCAACACCGCCGCGTTGCGGTCGAAGCGGATGATCGAGCCGTCGGGACGCTTGATGTCCTTCGAGATCCGCACCACCACCGCCTTCATCACCTCGCCCTTCTTCACGCGCCCGCGTGGGATCGCCTCCTTCACCGAGACGACGATGACGTCGCCGATGGTGGCGTATTTTCGCTTGGAGCCGCCGAGCACCTTGATGCACATGACCCGACGCGCGCCGGAATTGTCCGCCACGTCGAGGTTTGTCTGCATCTGGATCATGATGCTCTCCTCGCTCTTGTTCCCGCGCGCACACGCGCCTACACGACCTTTTTCTTCTCGCCCTGGATCACTTCCCACCGCTTGAGCTTGGACAGCGGACGGCGCTCCTCGATCCAGACGAGGTCGCCCACGTGATACTCGTTCTTTTCGTCGTGGGCGTAATATTTCTTCGACCGCCGCACCGTCTTCTTCATCTCCGGATGGGTGAAGCGGCGCTCGACGCGCACGACGATGGTCTTGTCCTGCTTGTCGCTCACCACGACGCCCTGGAGCGTGCGCTTCGGCATCTGTCCTTACTCCGCCTTCGGCTTCGAGCGCACGGCGCGCTTCGGCTTGGTTGTTGGCTTTTCGGTCGGAGCCGCCTTCGGCGCAGGCTCCGGCCGGCCGGCGCGCTTGAGTGCCGCGATCGTCTTGATGCGCGCGATATCGCGGCGCACCTGCCGCACGCGCGACGTGTTCTCGAGCTGCCCGGTCGCCCGCTGGAAGCGCAGGTTGAACTGCTCCTTCTTGAGCTTCAGGGCCTCGTCGTCGAGCTGGTCGACGGTCATGGCCCGGAGATCGCCCGGCTTCATGGTCGGCTCCTCAAACCTATTCCGCGATGCGCTCGACGAAGCGCGTCTTGATCGGCAGCTTGGCGGCCGCCAGCCCGAGCGCCTCGCGCGCAAGCGCGACCGAGACGCCGTCGATCTCGAAGATGATCCGTCCGGGCTTCACACGCGCCGCCCAATATTCCGGGGCGCCTTTGCCCGAGCCCATGCGAACCTCGAGCGGCTTCTTCGATATCGGCACGTCCGGATAGATGCGGATCCACACCCGGCCGGCGCGTTTCATGTGACGGGTGAGGGCGCGGCGCGCCGCTTCGATCTGGCGCGCGGTGACGCGCTCGGGTTCCAGCGCCTTCAACCCATATTGGCCGAAGGCGAGATCGACGCCCGAGGTCGCAAAGCCGTGGATACGGCCCTTGTGCGCCTTGCGAAACTTGGTGCGCATCGGTTGCAGCATGGCTTACGCTCTTTCGTTCCCACTCTCGCCGAAGGTTCAGGGGCCATCGCGGCGCGGGCGGCCGGCGTCGACTTCCGCCATCTTTTTGTCCTGCGCCATCGGGTCGTGCTCCATGATCTCGCCTTTGAAGATCCACACCTTCACCCCGCAGGTGCCGTAGGTGGTAAAGGCGGTGGCGACACCGTAGTCGACGTCGGCGCGCAGCGTGTGCAGCGGCACGCGGCCTTCGCGGTACCATTCCATGCGCGCGATTTCGGCGCCGCCGAGACGTCCCGAGCAGTTGATGCGGATACCGCCGGCACCGAGCCGCATCGCCGACTGCACGGCGCGCTTCATGGCGCGGCGGAAGGCGACGCGGCGCTCGAGCTGCTGCGCGATCGATTCCGCGACCAGCTGGGCGTCGAGCTCCGGCTTCCTGATCTCGATGATGTTGATGACGACGTCGGAATCGGTGAGCTCGGCCACCTTCTTGCGCAGCTTCTCGATATCGGCGCCCTTCTTGCCGATGACCACGCCCGGCCGCGCCGAATGAATGGTCACCCGGCACTTCTTGTGCGGCCGCTCGATCACGATCTTGGAGACCGCCGCCTGCTTGAGGTCCTTCATCAGCTCCTCGCGGATCTCCATGTCCTCGTGCAGCAGCTTGCCGTACTCGCTCTTGCCGGCGTACCAGCGCGAGTCCCAGGTGCGGTTGATGCCGAGCCGCAAGCCGACCGGATTGACCTTCTGACCCATCGGTCCTCTCCTACGATGCCGCGGCCTCGACCTGACGCACGACGATGGTCAGGTGCGAGAACGGCTTGAAAATCCGTCCCATGCGGCCGCGGCCGCGCGGGGTGAAACGCTTGATCACCAGCGCCTTGCCCACATGCGCCTCGGCGACGACCAGATCGTCGACGTCGAGGTCGTGGTTGTTCTCGGCGTTCGCGATCGCCGATTCCAGGCACTTGCGCACGTCGCGCGCGATGCGCTTGCGCGAAAATTCGAGGTCCGCGAGCGCAGCCGCCACCTTTTTGCCGCGGATCAGGCCGGCGACCAGATTGAGCTTCTGCGGGCTCACCCGCAGCATGCGGGCGACCGCTTTCGCCTCGTTGTCGGCGAGCGCGCGTTCGCGTGACTTCTTGCTCATCCTTCGCCCTCCCGCCTCACGTCGTGGTCGCGGCCGGCGCAGCCGCAGCCGGGGCGCCGGCAGCCGGAGCGCCCGGAACGGCGGGACCCGCCGCGCGCTTGGCCTTGCGGTCGGACGAGTGGCCATAGAACGTGCGCGTCGGCGAGAACTCGCCGAATTTGTGGCCGACCATCTCCTCGGTCACCAGCACCGGGATGTGCTTCTGACCGTTGTAGACGCCGAAGGTGAGCCCGACGAATTGCGGCAGGATGGTCGAGCGCCGGCTCCAGATCCTGATCAATTCGTGCCGGCCCGACGACCGCGAGGCTTCCGCCTTCTTGAGCAGATAGCCGTCGACGAACGGGCCTTTCCAAACTGAACGCGCCATGATGCCGTCCTCGTCTACTTCTTCCGCGCGTGGCGGCTCGAAATGATGAACTTGGTGGTGGACTTGTTCCTGCGGGTCTTCTTGCCCTTGGTGGGGAAGCCCCACGGCGTCACCGGGTGGCGGCCGCCCGAGGTGCGGCCTTCGCCGCCGCCATGCGGATGGTCGATCGGGTTCATGGTCACGCCGCGATTGTGCGGCATGCGGCCCATCCAGCGCTTGCGCCCGGCCTTGCCGATCGAGACGTTCATGTTGTCGGGGTTCGACACCGCACCGATCGTCCCCATGCAGCGGCCATGGACGAGCCGCTGCTCGGCCGAATTGAGCCGCAGGATCACGTATTCGCCGTCGCGGCCGACGATCTGCGCATAGGTGCCGGCCGAGCGTGCGATCTGTCCGCCCTTGCCGACCTTCATCTCGATATTGTGCACGATGGTGCCGATCGGGATGTTGGCGAGCGGCATGGCGTTGCCCGGCTTCACGTCGACGTGCTCGCCGGAGACGACCAGGTCGCCCGGCGAGAGCCGCTGCGGCGCCAGGATATAGGCGAGTTCGCCGTCGTCGTATTTGATCAGGGCGATGAAACCGGTGCGGTTGGGGTCGTATTCGATGCGCTCGACCTTGGCCGGCACGTCGAGCTTGCGGCGCTTGAAGTCGATCTTGCGGTAGGCCTGCTTGTGGCCGCCGCCGCGGAACCGCACGGTGATGCGGCCGTTGTTGTTGCGGCCGCCCGACGAGCTCTTGCCCTCGGTCAGCGCCTTCACCGGCGCGCCGCGGTGGAGACCGGAGCGGTCGACCAGCACGAGCTGGCGCTGGCTCGGCGTGACCGGGTTGTAGGTCTTGAGTGCCATCGCGCCGCTCCTTACAGACCCGTGGTCACGTCGATCCGGTGGCCCTCTTCGAGGGTCACGATCGCGCGCTTGACCGGCGATTGCGTGCCGATCCTGCCCTTGAAGGCCTTGACCTTGCCTTTACGGACATGGGTATTGACGCTCTTGACCTTGACGTCGAAGAGCTTCTCCACCGCCTCCTTGATCTGCGGCTTGGTTGCGGTCCTCGCGACCTTGAACATCACCTGGTTTTGCTCCGAGGCGAGCGTCGCCTTCTCGGTGATGACCGGCGCGATGATCACGTCGTAGTGGCGCGGATCGGTGGTGCTCATTTGAACCGCGCCTCCAGCGCCTCGAGCGCGGCCTTGGTCAGCACGAGCGTCGGCCGTCGCAGGATGTCGTAGACGTTGATGCCCTGGACCGGCAGCACGTCGATGTTGGGTATGTTGCGCGCGGCGAGCCGGAAGCTCGCCTCGACCTCGGCGCCGTCGATGATGAGCGCGTTGGCGAGGCCTAGCTTCTCGAAGCTGGTCTGCAGGGCCTTGGTCTTGCCGTCCTTCACCGTCGCCTTGTCGAGAACGATGATGCCGCCATCCTTGGCCTTGGCGGAGAGCGCATGCTTGAGCGCGAGCGCACGCACCTTCTTGGGCAGGTCGATGGCGTGGCTGCGCACGACCGGGCCGAACGAGCGCCCGCCGCCGCGGAACAGATTGACGCGCTGGGAGCCGTGCCGGGCCGATCCCGTCCCCTTCTGCCGGTAGACCTTCTTGCCGGTACGATTGATCTCGGCGCGGTTCTTGACCGCATGCGTGCCGGCGCGGCGCTTGGCGAGTTGCCAAACCACATAGCGTTGGATCAGATCGGTGCGCGGCTCGAGGCCGAAGATCGCATCCGGCAGCTCGACCGAGCCGGCAGCCTTGCCGTCGAGCGTCGTGACCTTCATTTCCATGTCACGCGCCCTCCTGCACGGCGGGCCCGGCCGCAGCCTTCTCGGCGGATGCCGACCCGGCCTCGGCCAGACGGAACTTGCCGGGCTTCGGCGCCTCTTTCGGCAACGACTTCTTCACCGCGTCGCGCACGGTGATCCAGCCGCCCTTGGCGCCGGGGACCGCGCCTTCCACCAGAATGAGGCCGCGCGCGACGTCGGTCTGCACTACCTTGAGATTGAGCGTGGTGACCCGATCGACGCCCATATGTCCGGGCATTTTCTTGTTCTTGAAGGTCTTGCCCGGGTCCTGACGGCCGCCGGTGGAACCGATCGAGCGGTGCGAGACCGACACGCCGTGCGAGGCGCGTAGGCCGCCGAAATTCCACCGTTTCATGCCGCCCGCAAAACCCTTGCCGATCGAGGTACCGGTGACGTCGACGAACTGGCCGACCACGAAATGATCGGCGGTGATCTCGGCGCCGACCGGGATCAGATCGCTCTCATCGACCCGGAACTCGGCGACCTTGCGCTTGGGCTCCACCTTGGCGACCGCGAAATGGCCGCGGTCGGCCTTGGTCAGGTTCTTCGGCTTGCGGGTGCCGGAGCCGAGCTGCAGCGCCACGTAGCCATTCTTGTCCTTGGTGCGGTGGGCGACGACCTGGCAATTGGCGAGGCGGAGCACCGTCACCGGCACATGCTCGCCGGCGTCGGTAAAGACGCGGGTCATCCCGACCTTCTGTGCGATCACCCCGGAACGCATGTTCGTGGTCCCTATCTTCCTCGTCCTGCGCGGCTCAGAGCTTGATCTCGACATCGACGCCGGCGGCGAGATCGAGCTTCATCAGCGCGTCCACCGTCTGCGGCGTCGGATCGACGATGTCGAGCAGGCGCTTGTGGGTGCGCATCTCGAACTGCTCGCGGCTCTTCTTGTCGATGTGCGGCGACCGGTTGACCGTGAACTTCTCGATCTTGGTCGGCAGCGGGATCGGGCCGCGCACCTGCGCACCGGTGCGCTTGGCGGTCGCCACGATCTCGCGCGTCGACGCATCGAGGATGCGGTGGTCGAACGCCTTGAGTCGGATTCTTATATTCTGGCCGTTCATGAGCTATTGCTCCAAGGCAAGGGCCGCGGCGAACCGCGGCCCGTTGCTCCACTTCACTCTATGATGCTGGCGACGACGCCGGCGCCGACGGTGCGGCCGCCTTCACGGATGGCGAAGCGAAGCTTCTCCTCCATCGCGATCGGAACGATCAAGGTCACCTCCATGGCAACGTTGTCGCCCGGCATCACCATCTCGGTGCCTTCCGGCAAGGTCA
>WNGB01002209.1_pt1 | contig 31705 bp, 39 predicted proteins | sample 5400681 | NCBI WGS metagenome assembly WNGB01 (sample SAMN13153367, study PRJNA577476) | soil metagenome | isolation source: 115 cm soil or saprolite under grassland replicate 2 | place: USA:California | collected 2016-06-15
CGTCCGTGCATGCGACGCTCTCGCTCGACCACGCGCGTGGGACGATCGACTGCCCGCGCGGGCATCAGATCCGCGTCGAGCGCGACGGGCGCTAGGCAGTAGCTACGACGACAGCGAACGCGACGTAGAGCGCAATGATCGCGGCGCCTTCGCGGCGTGTAAGACCGCCGCCGAACGCGAGTGCCACTACGACGACGGTCATTCCGACCATCCACCACGCCGCGAAGGTCTCCACGCCCGACGCCGAGCCGAGCCCAAGGAACAGGGCCGGCACGCAGAGCCCGACCAGGATGTTCGCGTTGTTCGAGTTGAGCGACTCGCTGACGCAGGCGGCACCACGGCCGTGCAGCGCCAGCCGCACGGCGGCGATGAGATTCGGGATGCTCGTCAGCGCGGCGAGCACGAGCGCGCCAACGACGACGTCGGAGACGTCCCAGCGGTCCGCGAGCGACTGCGCGGCAGCGACCATCCCATAGGCGCCGCCCACGACCGCGGCGAGCGCGGGCACAACAGTGAGCGCGTCGAAGCCGCTGGCGGGTCGGGCGAACTCGTCGCGCCTCGCGTCCTGTTGCTCCTCGGCGACGGCATCGCGCAGAAACGCAGGCAGGCGTGCACGTGTCCGTGCATGCAGCGCCGAGAGCACCACGTACGGAGCGACGACGAGAAGTGCGAGCACGAGCCCCACCACGCCCGGTAAGGCGTCGACCGCAACCAGCCCGCCGACCATGGCGACGAGGACCGCGACGCCGCCGGTCAGCGCGAGCCCATGCGGGTGGATGCGGACCGGGCCGGCCAGGAGCGCCGACACGCCGAGCAGCCCCGCGATGTTGAAAACGTTCGAGCCGACGACGACGCCCACGCCCGTGTCCTCGTGGCCGGCGACGATCGCGGCGACCGCCGATGCGATCTCGGGTGCGTCGGCGCCAAGGGCGGTCACGATTCCGAGCAGCGCCTCGGAGAAGCCGAGCCGCTCGCCGATGCGGTCCAGCTCGCGGGCGAGCACGACGCTCGAAGAGACGGTGAGCGCGAAGGCGCCGGAGAAGAGGAGCAGCGCTACGGGGATTGACATCGGGGCACTCTGGCAGACTCTCTCGACGTGCCTGCAACCGTGATCGTCGGCGCGCAGTGGGGGGACGAGGGGAAGGGCAAGATCGTCGACCTGCTGGCGCTCGACTCCGATCTCGTCTGCCGCTACCAGGGCGGCCCGAATGCCGGGCACACGATCGTCGTCGGCGACGAGACGTTCAAGATTCGGCAGATCCCGAGCGGCGTCATCCGCGGCAAGACGTGCGTGATCGGTGCCGGCTGCGTGGTCGACCCGGAGGTCTTCCTGGCCGAGGTCGACGAGCTCGAGTCGCGCGGATACTCGACGGCGGACGTGCACGTCTCCGGCGAGGCGCACCTGATCATGCCGTGGCACGTTGCGATCGACCAGGCGTCCGAGCGGCGGCTCGGCAAGCTGCAGATCGGCACGACGCGGCGCGGGATCGGCCCGTGCTACGCAGACAAGGCGGCGCGACTCGGGATCCGCGTCCAGGACGTCCTCGACCCAAAGATCCTGCGACAGAAGATCGAGGTCGCGCTCGCGGAGAAGAACGTCTGGCTCGAGCGCGTGTACGGCGTCGAGCCGCTCGAGCTGGACGAGCTCGCCGAGCGGCTGGAGGGCTACGCGCAGCGCCTGCGCCCGTACCTCGCGGACACCTCCCTGTTGGTCGACCGTGCCCTGCACGAGGGCCGCGCGGTGCTGCTCGAAGGCGGCCAAGGGACGCTGCTCGACCTCGATCACGGCACCTATCCGTTCGTCACGTCGTCGAGCACGATCGCCGCGAACGCCGCGACGGGCATGGGGATCGGGCCGAACCGCATCGACAGCGTAATCGGCGTCGCGAAGGCGTACGTGACCCGCGTCGGCGAAGGGCCGCTCCCGACGGAGATCGACGGCCCCGACCAGGACCGGGTGCGCGACCTGGGCGGCGAGTTCGGCACCGTCACCGGCCGCACGCGGCGCTGCGGCTGGCTCGACCTGGTCGCCTTGCGCTATGCGGTCCGGCTGAACGGCATCACGGCGCTGGCGCTGACGAAGCTCGACGTGCTCTCGACCTTCGCCGAGGTTCCCGTCTGCGTCGCCTACCGGCTGCGCGACGGCACCGAGACGCACGAGTTCCCGGCGCACCAAAGCGACTTCCACCACTGCAAGCCGGTGTACGAGACGCTCGCTGGCTGGCAGGAGCCGATTGCGGACGGGCTCCCCGACGCGGCCCGGGCATACGTCGAGTTCGTCGAGGAGGCGCTCGGCGTCGAGATCACGCTCGTCGGCACCGGCGCGGAGCGCGAGCGCGTCGTCGCGCTCCGCTAGGTCAGGCGCAGCTCGTAGAGCAACCGGCACTGACCCTGCCGCGGCGCGTCGCCGGGAACGCGCTCGAAGCCGTTCGCCTCGTAGAGACGCTGCGCCGCGACCATGCGCTCACTCGTGTCGAGCCGGACGACGCGCATCTTGTTCGCACGCGACCAGTCGAGGGCCAGCTCGAGCAGTTGCTTTCCCAAGCCACGCCCGCGCTGGTCCGACCGGAGGTACATGCGTTTCAGCTCGACGGCACCGTCGCCGAGGTCGCGCAGGGCCACCGAGCCGACCACGGCATCGCCGTCGACCGCAACCCACAGGGCTGCGTAGGTCGCGGCCGGGTCGTCGAGGTCCGCGTCCAGCTCCGGGTCGGGCGCGAAGCCGAACTCCCGCAGCGTCTCGGACACGAGCGCGCGAAAGCCGTCGACGTGGCTCGGCTGGAACGACACGATCGCCATGCCGCCCCCAGCCTAGTTACGGCGGGGTGCGTTCCTCGAGCAGGTACTCGTAGATCGAGCGGTAGCCGTTGACCGCGGCGGCGACGTCGCCCGGTGAGACCGCGTCGGGGTCGTCCGCCGCGAGCCTCGTGATCTCGCGGGCGGCGAGGAACTCGGCGACCACTTCCCGGTCGTCGCCCTCGCGCACGACCGGATCGTCGATCGCGTAGCTGCGCTCCTCGAGCATCTGCTCGACGAGCTCGTCCAACTCCGGCAGGACGTCGCGGGGCGAGTCCTCGAGTCCTTCCTCGAGTGACTGCCAGCGGCTCTCCCATTCGTGCCGGTCGAGTCCCGGTTCGAGCATCGCCTCCTACCTTCGCCGTGCGACGACCCTTCTAAACTCGACGTCGTGAAGGTGCTCCTGGTCGGCTCCGGCGGGCGCGAGCACGCGCTTGCGTGGAAGCTGAGCCAGGCGCCGAGCCTCGAAGAGCTCCATGCGGCCCCGGGGAATCCAGGCATTGCCGCGCTCGGCCGCTGTCATCCGGTGCGTGCCGAGGACGCCGAGGGCTTGCTCGGCCTCGCCGGCTCGCTCGAGGCCGACCTGGTCGTCGTCGGCCCGGAGGCGCCGCTCGTCGCGGGCGTCGCGGACGAGCTGCGGCACCTGGGCGTCGCCGTCTTCGGTCCAAGCGCTGAGGCCGCGCGGATCGAGGGATCGAAGTCGTTCGCGAAGGACGTGATGCGCGCCGCCGGCGTCCCGACCGCTGAGGCCTTGTCTGTCGCGCGCGCTCCCTGCGTGATCAAGGCCGACGGGCTCGCTGCGGGAAAAGGCGTGTTCGTGTGCCGCGACCAGCAGGAGCTCGAGGCAGCGTCGCGCGCGGCAGCAGCATTCGGCGACTCGATCGTGATCGAGGAGCTGCTCGAGGGTGAGGAGATCTCCGTGTTCGCGCTCTGCGACGGCGCACGTGCGATCGCACTCCCCCTCGCGCAGGACTTCAAGCGCATCGACGAAGGCGATAGCGGCCCGAACACCGGCGGGATGGGTTCGTACTCGCCGGTGGCCGGCTTCGGCCCGGCCGAGCGCGAAGAGCTGCTCGACACGATCCACCGGCCCGTGCTCGACGAGCTCGCCGCCCGCGGGACGCCGTTCGTCGGCGTGCTCTTCGCGGGCGTGATGCTGACCGCCGACGGGCCGCGCGTGCTCGAGTTCAACTGCCGCTTCGGCGATCCCGAGACGCAGTCGCTGCTGCCACGGCTGGAGGGCGACCTGCTGCAGGCGCTCGTCGACTCCGCCCGTGGCGATATCTCCTCCGTGGCCGTCGACGTCGCTGAGGCTGCCGCGGTAACGGTAGTGCTGGCGGCGGGGAGCTACCCCGAGGTTGGCGACGTCGGTTCGCCGATCGACGGCGTCGCGGAGGCCGAGGCGAGCGGGGCGCTCGTCTTCCACGCCGGCACGGCGCTCAAGGGCGACCGGCTGGTCACGAACGGCGGTCGCATCCTCAACGTCACCGCGACCGGCCCGAGCGTCGCGGAAGCGCGGGACCGCGCCTACGAGGCCTGCGAGCTTATCTCCTTCCCCGGCATGCGCTACCGGCGCGACATCGCAGCGGTCGCGCATGTCTGACCCGGTCGTCGGCATCGTCGTCGGCTCGGAATCGGACCGCGAGCGGATGCAGGACGCGGTCGACGAGTTGGCGTCGCGCGGCATTCCGCACGAGTTCGAGGTGCGCTCCGCACATCGCCAGCCGGATGCCGTGGCGGAGTACGGCCGCACCGCGCGCGAGCGCGGGCTGCGCGTGCTGATTGCCGGCGCCGGGCTCGCCGCCGCCCTGCCCGGAGTCTTGGCCGCGCATACCGACCTGCCGGTGATCGGCGTCCCGCTCCGGTCGTCGAAGAGCGTGCTCGACGGCCTCGACGCGCTCCTTTCCATCGCGCAGATGCCGCCCGGCGTCCCCGTCGCGTGCGTTGGCGTCGACAGCGCGAAGAACGCCGCTGTCTTGGCAGCGAGGATCCTCGGGCCGACGGCCTAACCCCTATCTAGAATCGACGGCAGTGATCGCGCGCTACGCCCGCCCGGCCATGGCCAAGATCTGGTCGGACGAGAGCAGGCTCGCCCGCTGGCTCGACGTCGAGCTCGCCGCGCTCGACGCGTGGGCCGAGGTCGGCGCGCTTCCCCCCGAGGAGGTCGCCGCGATTCGTGCCCGGGCGACGCCGCCGACGCCCGCACGGGTGGCCGAGATCGAGCAGGTCACCGACCACGACGTGGCAGCGTTCGTCGACGCGGTTGCCGAGCAGCTCGGGCCCGCGGGACGGTGGCTGCACTACGGGCTGACGTCCTCGGACGTCGTCGACACTGCCCTTTCGCTGCAGATCCAGGCCGCCGGTCAGCTCGTGCTGGAAGGCATCGAACAGACTCTCGAAGTCGTCGTGGAACGCGCGGAGGAGCATCGGCACACGATCTGCATCGGCCGCTCACACGGCATCCACGCGGAGCCCACGACGTTCGGCTGGAAGCTCGCGGGCTGGGCGTTCGAGCTCGACCGCGCCCGCACGCGCATGCTGCGCGCACTGGAAACAAACCGCGTCGGGCAGCTCTCCGGGACGGTTGGGACATATGCGCAGCTCGAGCCGGAGGTCGAGCGCCTCGCCTGCGAGCGTCTCGGGCTCGAGCCCGATCCCCTCTCGACCCAGGTGATCGCCCGTGACCGTCACGCGGAGCTGCTCTCCGCGCTCGCGCTCGTCGCAACGTCGCTCGAGCGCTTCGCAACCGAGATCCGCCATCTCGCGCGGACTGAGGTGCGCGAGGTCGAGGAGCCGTTCGGCGCCGGAATGAAGGGCAGCTCGGCGATGCCGCACAAGCGCAACCCGAAGGTGGCGGAGCGGATCTGCGGGCTCGCCCGCGTCGTTCGCGCAAACTCGCTCGTCGGCCTCGAGAACGTGCCGCTCTGGCACGAGCGCGACATCTCGCAGTCGTCTGCCGAGCGGGTCGTGATTCCCGATTCCCTCCTCGCACTCGACTACATGCTCGACCGGCTCCGCTGGATCGTCGCCGGTCTCGTCGTCTATCCCGAGCGGATGCGGCGCAACCTGGAAGCAAGCCACGGGCTCTTCTTCAGTCACCGGTTGCTGCTCGCTCTCGTCGAGTCCGGCCTGGCGCGTGACGTCGCCTATCGCTCCGTGCAGACGCACGCGATGCGCGCCTGGGAGGAGGAGGCGGACTTCGCCGAGCTCGTACGCGCCGATCCGGAGCTCGCGGGCAGGGTCGACCTGAATGCCGTCTTCGACCTCGACGCGACCGTCCGCCACGTCGACGCGGTCTTCGATCGCCTGCACACCCTCGTCCGGAAGGAGGAACCTGTCCATGCCTGAGGCCGCCCTGCACGTCGGCAGCGGCAAGGTGCGTGAGCTCTACGCGCTCGACGACGACCGCCTCTTGCTCGTCGCCAGCGACCGCATCTCGACGTTCGACGTCGTGCTCCCGACCGAGATCCCGGACAAAGGCCGTGTCCTCACGGGCTTGTCGGCGTTCTGGTTCACGCGCACGCGTTCGATCTGCCCCAACCACCTGCTCGCCCTCCGCCCCGACGGGCGCACGAGCGAATGCCGCCGGCTCGAGATGCTGCCGATGGAGTGCGTCGTGCGCGGCTACCTCTCGGGCTCCGGCTGGAAGGACTACACGGCGACCGGCTCCGTGTGCGGACATCAACTCCTCGCCGGTCTCACCGAGTCGGCGGAGCTCCCCGAGCCGCTCTTCACGCCGGCGACGAAAGCGACCACGGGTCACGACGAGAACATCGACCGTGCCACCGCTGCGGGGCTGGTCGGCGCCGAGCTCTTCGACGAGGTCGAGCGCGTGTCGATCGCGCTCTACCGGTTCGCCGCCGAGCATGCGCGGCAGCGTGGGATCATCATCGCGGACACGAAGTTCGAGTTCGGGCTCGACGACGACCGGCGCCTCGTACTCGGCGACGAAGCGCTCACGCCGGACTCGTCCCGCTTCTGGCCGGCCGACGAGTACAGCCCCGGCGGGGCGCAGCCGTCCTTCGACAAGCAGTTCGCCCGCGACTACTGCGAGTCACTCGGCTGGGACAAGACCGAGCCCGGGCCCGAGCTGCCCGACGACATCGTCGCCGGAACCCGCGCCCGCTACGTCGAGGCGTTCGAGCGCCTGACCGAGCTCGACTTCGACCACTATCTCGCCGATCCCGAGACGGTGCTGCGGTGAAGGCGACCGTGCTCGTCCGGCCGAAGGAGGGCATCCTCGATCCGGAGGGGCAGGCGGTCGAGTCGTCGCTCCGCCAGCTCGGGTTCGCCGTGGACGAGGCGCGGATCGGACGCGTCGTCGACCTCGAGGTCGAGGCCACCGACCCGGCGTCCGCACGCGCCGAAGTGGAGCGCATGTGCGAACAGCTCCTGGCGAATCCGCTGATCGAGAGCTACGAGATCGAGCTCGCCGAGGCACAGGCGTGACGAGCCCGCAGCCGCGGATCGGCGTGCTCCGCTTTCCCGGGGCGTGCGACGACCGCGACGCGCTGTGGGCGCTGGCTGCATTCGACGCCGAGGCGTTGTTCGTCTGGCATACCGAGACGGAGCTGCCGGACCTCGACGCGGTCGTCCTCCCCGGCGGGTTCTCATACGGCGACTACCTCCGCTGCGGGGCGATCGCCCGCTTCGCTCCTGCGATGGAAGCGGTGCTGCAGTTCGCCGCCGAGGGCGGGCTCGTGCTCGGAATCTGCAACGGCTTCCAGATTCTCTGCGAGGCCGGCCTGCTGCCCGGCGTCCTCCGCCGCAACGAGTCGCTCTCGTTCGTTTGCCGCGACGTCCCGCTCCTCGTCGAGCGCACCGACACGCCCTTCACGTTCCGCTGCGAGGACGGGCAGGCCCTGACGATTCCCGTCAAGCACGGCGAAGGAAACTGGTACGCCGACGATGACCTGCACGCGGAGCTCGAGGCGCGGCGGCAGATCGTGCTGCGCTACGGCGAGCCGGTCAACGGTTCTCGAAATGACGTTGCGGGCGTCGTAAACGAGCGCGGGAACGTGATGGGGCTCATGCCGCATCCGGAGCATGCCGTCGACCCGCTGCTCGGCTCAGCCGACGGCGCGTTCATTCTCTCCTCGCTCGTGGAGTCCGCTCGCGAGCGCGCGCTGGCAGCCGTCTAGGCGTCACCTCCGAGCAGCGCCTCCGCGAGAGCGGGATGCTCAGACAGCGCCGCACGCAGCCGTTCGAGGTCCCGCAGCTTCAGCGTGACCGGGCCACGGCGCACCGTACCGTCGGTTGTGTAGGAGAAGCGAACGAGCCGTTCGCCCTTGTCGGTCTCCAGCAGCTGCACGAGCGACGCAAAGCGCTTGTCTCCCGCCCGCTGCTGCAAGGTCAACTGCTCGACCACGTCCGCGCCGCCCCAAGGTGTCGCAATCGCCCTTCGCCGCGATGTTGTCTTCGTCGCCATCTCAGGCAACGTACGCGGGAAAGTGTCACGTGTGTGTGACGCGAGTGTGACGAAAGCGTGACTTCCGGAACGAACAGAAGGGCGGGAACTGACAGCGCATGGAGCGAGTGCGAACGGGAGGCTGCCTCTGCGGCGGCGTCCGCTACAGCGTTCGCGGCGAGCCGCTGCATGTCGGTCGCTGCCACTGCACGGATTGCCGGAAGGAATCGGGCAGCACGTTCACCGTCTACGGGCAGTGGCCGCGCGACGCCTTCGAGCTCCAGGGCGAGCTACAGACATACGCCGGCCGCGGCTTCTGCAGCGGCTGCGGGTCGCGTGTTGCGTGCCTCGAGGAGGACATCATCGAAGTCCGCCTCGGCTCACTGGACGATGCGCCCTTCGAGCTGCACCCGCAGGCCGAGATCTGGATCAAGCGTCGTGAGCCGTGGCTCCCCCGGTAGAGGGCGCGTCACAGCACGACGAGAGCCGTCACCGACTCTGCTCTAGAGCGACTGCGCGCTCGGGGTCGCGACCGCTAGCGCGAGGAAGACAGGCACGGGCAAACGCTACCCGCGAGGCGGATCAGACCTACGCGAAGCGGTCGGTGGTCTGCAGGATTAGGTCTCGCATCGTGTCGCTTCCCGTGTGGCCGGAGTCATGGACGACGACCAGTTCAGCGTCGGTCCACGCTTGCGCCAACTCCCACGCGTTTGCCAGGGGCGAACCCAGATCGAGCCGACCGTGCATCAGCACGCCCGGGATTCCCGCAAGGCGATCGGCGTCACGAAGAAGCTGGCCTTCCTCGAGCCATGCTGCGTGCGAGAAGTAATGGGCGCATATGCGCACGAACACGAGGGCCGCCTCGGGAGGCCGAGAGCTGTAAGCGTGCGGTATTCCGTTGGGCTCCAGCGAGATGACGGCGTCTTCCCACGCCAGCCAGTCGGCCGCAGCCTTGTTGCGGACGACCGGATCCGCGCTCTCCAGCAGTCGTGCGTAGGCGGCAACCAGGTCGCCATCGCGGTCACTCTCGGGAACACCGGCTCGGAACCGCGCCCACTCTTCCGGGAAGAAACGTCCCACCCCTCGGTAGAGCCAGTCGATCTCGGAGCGGCGCGTCATCGTCACGCCGAGCAAGATGATTTCGGACACGTGCTCTGGATGCTGCTCCCCGTACGCGAGGATCAGCGTCGAGCCCCAAGAGCCGCCGTACAGCAGCCAGCGCTCGACCCCCAGATGCTCCCGGAGCCGCTCCATGTCGGCGATCAAATGCGCGGTCGTATTCACCGACATGTCTACTGCGGGATCGCTCGCAAGCGGCGTGCTGCGCCCGCACCCGCGCTGGTCGAAGAGGATGACGCGATACCGCTCGGGATCGAAGTAGCGTCGGTTGCCGGGGGAGGATGCGCCTCCGGGTCCGCCGTGGACGCCGAGCACCGGCTTCCCGTTGGGGTTGCCAGAAACGTCCCAGTAGACGAGATTTCCGTCGCCTACGTCGAGCAGGCCGGCGTCGTAAGGCTCGATCGGCGGATACGGATCTCGCAACTAGGACTCACAGTGGCTGGACTTGGCCGGTGCGCGTGTCGAACACGATGCCCGGCTGCGGCGCGTCGCCTTCGGTCCCGGGCGCCGGGTTCCGTTCCACGTAGGTGATGTCGAGTCGTGCGCTCGGGAAGAACGCACGAATCTCGACGATGTCGCGACCCACGTTCCGCGTTCCGTGCACCTTGCCGGCTGGGATGAAGACGAGGTCGCCGTCCTTCACCTCGTGCACATCGTCGCCGACGCGGACTTCCGCCTCGCCCGACAAGTAGGCGATCACCTCGTCGATGCGGTGGACATGCAGCGGGATCGCGTCCCCGACCGCGATCTTCTCCGCGATGACGGCAACGTCGGTTTCGGGGTCGGCGACGAGTGCGAAGAGGGAATTCGGCCTCCAGTCGTCCGGATCCTCGGGGTCGGCCAGCGGGCGATACTCGAGCTCGCGGTGCAGGCTCAACGGCCTACTTTCCGCTGCGGTCGATCAGTTCGACGCGGTACTGATCCGGATCGCGGACGAAGCAGATCCGCGAACCGCCCTCGCGTACACGGTATGGCTCGCGCTCGGCCTCGATCCCCTGCTCTTTCAGCTCGGCGAGTGTCGTGTCGAGATCGTCCACGGCGATCGCGATGTGGCCGTAGGCGTCGCCGAGCTCGTACTTCCGACCATCGTGGTTGAAGGTGAGCTCGAGCACGTCGTTGTCGTCTCCGAGCGAGAAGAAGTAGTTCGTCGCCTCCCGCTCGCCGTTGCGGACGATGTCCATGTCACGGCTGAAGGCGAAGCCGAGCGCTTCGTAGAAGGCGCGGCTCTTCTCGGGATCGGTGATGCGCAGCATCGTGTGCAGGTATTCGGCCATCAGTCCCAGGTCACTCCTCGGTCGAAGGTAACGACAAGCTTCTGGATTGTCCCGTCGTCGTGCGTCAAGAACATTTCGCCGGCGGCCACGTCGGGCTCGGTCAACCAGGCGTAGCGTGCCTGGACACAGCCCGGCGAGTCGCGCCGCTCGAGGATGCGCAGCTGATCGTCGGGCGGCTGTTCCCGATACGCGGCGGCAATCGCGTCCCGGCCGCTGAACGGGCCGACCGGAATCCCACGGAACTCCATCTCCGCGTCGTCCGCGAACGTCTCCACCATCGGCTCCCAGTCGCCGCTGCGCACGCCCGCGTTGAAACGCTCGACATGGTCGTCCAGAAGGTCGGCCACGGCCGAGGAGTCTAAGCCGGGGGCCCCGTCTGGGTTCCCGGCTACACTCGGACCCTTGACGCAGGTCGCGCCGGAACAGCCGCTCCACCGCGCGCTGGGGTTGACCGACCAGGAGCTCGACCGTATCCGCGAGCTCCTCACCCGCGAGCCCAACCACTTCGAGCTCGCCGTCTTCTCGCTCCTCTGGTCGGAGCACTGCGGCTACAAGCACTCGGCGCTCCTGTTGAAGCGGCTTCCCTCCCGGGGCGAGCACGTGCTGCAGGGCCCGGGCGAGAACGCCGGCGTGATCGACGTCGGCGACGGCCAGGCCGTCGCTTTCAAGGTCGAGTCGCACAACCATCCCTCGGCGGTGGAGCCCTTTCAGGGCGCCGCCACCGGCGTCGGCGGGATCCTGCGCGACATCGTCGCGATGGGCGCGCGCCCGATCGCCATCCTGGACGGCCTCCGTTTCGCGGAGCCCGATCACCACTTCCGCCGCGCCGTCGCCGGGATCGGGCACTACGGCAACTCGGTCGGCGTCGCCACGGTCGGCGGCGAGGCGGTCTTCGACGAGGCCTACCGCGACAACTGCCTGGTCAACGCGATGTGCATCGGCCTCCTGCCGGCCGATCGAGTCACACGCGCGCGCGCGACCGCGATCGGCGCTCACGTCGTCCTGTTCGGTGCGACGACCGGCCGCGACGGCATCGGCGGCGCGTCAGTGCTCGCGAGCGCCGAGCTCGGCGAGGACGACCCGGACAAGCGCCCGACCGTGCAGATCGGCGATCCGTTCACCGGCAAGAAGCTGATCGAGGCCTCGCTCGAGCTCGCGGAAGGCGGTCTCGTCGAGTCGCTGCAGGACTGCGGCGCAGCCGGGCTCGCGTCCGCGCTCGCGGAGATGGCGCGCGACGGCGCGGGCATCGACGTCCACCTCGACCGCGTGCCACTGCGCGAGGCGGAGATGGAACCCTGGGAGATCATGATCTCCGAGTCGCAGGAGCGGATGGTCGCCGTCGTGCGCCCGCAGATGCTCGACGCCGTGCGGCGGGTCTGTGCCCAATGGGAGCTCCCGTGCACGCCGGTCGGCGACGTCACCGACACCGGCGAGCTGCGCGCCCTCTACGACGGCGACGTCGTCGGCGAGATTCCCGCGCGCTACCTGACGGACGAGTGCCCGCGCTACGAGATCGAGCGCGAGCCCCACGCGCCCGAGCACGTCGAGCCGTCCCCGGAGAACCGTGTCTCGAAGGCCTGGATCTACGAGCAGTACGACCAGCTGGTCGGCTCGCGCACCGTCCGCCGGCCCGGCCTCGACGGTGCCGTCCTGCGCCTGCGGCCGACGCTGCGAGGGCTCGCGGTCTCGCTGCAGGGCCCGCCGCCCGCGGAACGTGACCCGTTCCGCGCGGGCCTGTTTGCCGTCCTCGGCGCTGCCCGCAACGTCGCCTGCGCCGGCGGCCGGCCGCTCGCGTTGACGGACTGCCTCAACTTCGGCAACCCGGAGAAGCCGGAGATCGCGTGGGAGCTCGAGCGCGCGATCGAAGGGCTCGCGCGCGCGGCCGAGGCGCTCGGCATTCCGGTCGTCTCCGGCAACGTCTCGCTCTACAACGACACCGACGGCCACTCGATCCCGCCCACGCCGGTCGTCGGCTGCGTCGGCCTCGTCGACGACGTCCGTTTTGTCCCCGACCGCTGGCAAGCCGGCGACGCCGTCCTCCTTGCAACCGCACCCGGTGAGCTCGACCTAGCCGCGGAGGCGGCGCTCGTCCGCTTCGTGTGGAAGGCTGCCCCCGTGCTGACACTCGCCCACGACGTCTCGGACGGCGGCATCGAGCAGGCGGTGCGCGAGGCGGAGGAGCACAGCGGCGTCGAAGCGCAGCTCGACCTGCCCGACCAGGCGCCCGGCGGCCAGGTCTTGCTCGCCTGCGCGCCGGAGAACGTCGAGCGCCTCGGCAGCAAAGGCCTGCAGCGGATCGGGACGGTGCGCTGATGTGCGGCCTCTTCGGCGTCCGCTCATCGGAACGTGACGTCGCGCGCCTGACGTACTTCGGCCTGTTCGCGCTGCAGCATCGCGGCCAGGAATCAGCCGGCATCGCCGTTTCGGACGGCGGCAGGCTCACGACGCTGCGCGACATGGGGCTCGTGACACAGGTCTTCGACGAGCAGAAGCTGCGCGGCCTCCACGGCGAGCTCGCGATCGGCCACACGCGCTACTCGACCACCGGGTCGTCGCAGTGGTCGAACGCGCAGCCAATCGTCAAGCACGGCAGCGCACGCACCATCGCACTCGGGCACAACGGCAACCTCACGAACGCCGGCGAGTTGCGCGAGACGCTCGCGGCGGACGCGCACCCGCTCGCGACGACCGCCGACACGGAGGTGATTGCCTCGCTGATCGCGAACGATCGCGCACCGCTCGCCGACGCCGTCGCCGGAGCGATGCACAAGCTGGATGGCGCGTTCTCCGTCGTCGCGCTGAGCGAAGGGAAGCTGATCGCGTTTCGCGACCCGCGCGGCATGCGTCCGTTGTGCCTCGGCCGCCTCGACGGCGACTGGGTCGTCGCCTCCGAGACCTGTGCGCTCGACCTCGTCGGCGCGGCGTTCGAGCGGGAAGTCCTCCCGGGTGAGCTGCTCGTGATCGGCGAACAGATCGAGTCGCGCCAAGCCGTCCCGGAGGACAACGGCGGCGCGCTCTGCATTTTCGAGTTCTTCTATCTCGCACGCCCGGATTCGCGGCTCGCCGGCGTCGAGGTGCATGCCGCGCGCGTGCGGATGGGCGAGCGGCTCGCGGAGGAGTCGCCGGTCGAGGCCGACCTCGTCCTGCCGATCCCCGACTCCGGCACGCCTGCGGCGATCGGCTTCTCGCGTGCGCTCAACATCCCCTTCAGCGAGGGACTGATCAAGAACCGCTACGTCGGGCGCACGTTCATCCAGCCCGACCAGGGTCTGCGCGAGCAGGGCATCAAGCTGAAGTTCAACCCCCTCGCGGAAGTCGCCGGCAAGCGCGTCGTCGCGGTCGACGACTCGATCGTGCGCGGCAACACGACGCGGCAGATCGTGCAGATGCTGTTCGACGCCGGCGCAGCGGAAGTACACCTGCGGATCTCGTCGCCGCCCGTGATCGACCAGTGCTACTACGGGATGGACTTCGCCGATCCGGCGGAGCTGATCGCCTCGAACAAGACGGTCGAAGAGGTGCGCGAGCACATCGGCGCCACGACGCTCGCCTACCTGTCGCTCGAAGGGCTGCAAGCGTCGACGCGGCGGCCGGCGTCACAGTTCTGCCGCGCGTGCCTCACGCGGGACTACCCGACGGCGGTCCCGCGCGAGGCACGCAAGCTTCAATTCGAAGCGGTCTGACCACGGTCTCTGCAGGCTTCATCGCGTAGCTGACCCTGCGCGGGCGTTAAACGGACGCGCGGGCAAAGCCCGCGCGTCCTCTATGCGGCGCCGCAAGCGGCGCCTTAGCGCTCGAGCACGCGCGATGCCTTCGCGATCCCGCGCGAGAGTAGGTACGCGAAGGTCAGCGCGGTGAAGGCGGTCACGAACGCTCCCGAGTCGACCTGGTCGGCCGCGAGCGCGATGATCGCGATCAGGATCGTCGCGAGGATGTACACGACGAGCTCTGCATTCCCCGGCGTCGGCATCAACGCGGAGAGGTTGAAGTTCACGTTCGGCCCCATGCCCGGGCGGTCGTAGCCGCCTGCCGGGGGCTGCTCCGGGGGTGTGGTGGACATCCTTCTCCTTTCGCTAGGCCGCGGTGAGGCCCGGCACGTGGACGATCTCCAGCTTGAGACCGTCGGGATCGTAGAAGAACACCGCGTAGTACCCCGGGATGTACGTGTACTCCTGTGGCTCGCTCTCGAGCTCGACGTCCTGCGTTCGCAACCACTCGGCGCGCTCGTCCACCTCGTTGCGCGAATCCGCTTCGAACGCGAGGTGGTGCAGGCCGATGCGATAGCGGTCGTACGGGTCCGAGTCGGACTGCGCCTGTCGCAATCCGATCGCCGTTCCAGGGCCGCTGAGGTACCAGATCGTCTCACCGCGTTCCCCCACGACCTCTCCCACGCTGTGGTAGCCGAGCGGTCCGAGCAGCTGCGAGTAGAACGGCAGGCTGCGCTCGATCGAGGAGACGACGAGATCGAGGTGGTGGACGCCCGACGAGCGCACGGTTGGCGCTTTCCGGTTTCAGCGCGAGCGGCTCAGTTCCTCCGCGCGCCCGTAACGAACCGCCCGCTTGACGGTGCGCGGGTCGAGCCCCCGCTCCAGCAGCTGCTGCCGGAGCTCTCCCTCGCTCGCCATCCGTAGGAACAGCCAGGCGAGCGCCACCAGGGTCACGATCGAGCCCTCGATCATCATCACCGCCCCGGCGATGCCCTGATCCTCGAGCGCCGAGAGTCCCCAGAGCCGGTTCTGGTGCGTGTACACGGTGTAGAAGACGCTGCCCGACCAGAAGAAGACGTTGCCGAGGATCGTCTCGACGACGCGCACCGCTGCGATGTAGCCGAGCTTCGCGCCCGTGCCGAACCACTCAGGCGCCGGGAGGGTCTCGAGCACGGGCAGCCACATGATCGCCCCGCCCGTGAAGAAGCAGAAGTGCTCTAACGCGTGCACGGAGTCGTGATGGACGGCCGCGGCGTAGAGGTACGGCAGGTGCCAGACATAGAGGTTGATCGCCCAGAGCGGTAGCGCCACGAACGGGTGCGCGAGAAAGCGCAGACGATGCAGCCACGCGAGCGCCGGCCGCAGGATCGGGCCCGTCAGCCCAGCGAGCAGCGCGAGCGGCGCAAGGTCGCCGAGCAGGACGTGCTGCAGCATGTGGAAGGAGAACATCCGCTCGCCGAGCCCGTGCACCGGCGAGACGAAGGCGACCAGCAACGTGACGATGCCGGTCGCGAAGAGCGCGATGCGCCAGCGCGGCACCGGTGTCCCCCGGTCGCGCAGCGTCAGCACGCGGCGCGCGTAGAGCGCCGCGACGACGAGCGTCGGCACGACCTGAAGCGGATCGAGCGTCCAGCTCGTGTTGGGTGGTAGGTGCGCGATCATGTCCGCGTGCACCTCTTTCATTACCACCTCGTCACCAGCAAGGTGCGCGAGGTCGAGGCGCGCTACATCGGCAAGCTCGGCTTCTCGCTGGTCGCCCGGCACGGCCGCATCGGGGAGGAGACGACCTCCTTCGAGGCCGGGTACGGCTGGGAGGAGCTCGACCGGATGGGCTTCACGCTCCGCCTCTCCGAGCTGGAGCGCGGCGCCGTCAACGTCGTCGTCCAGCCGGGACAATGGGAGCTGCCGCGCGTCGACCATCTCGGCTTCGCCCTCGACGAGGAGGACTTCGTCGCGACGCTCGCCCGCGCAGAAGTGCGCGAGCTACGGGTGCAGGAGCACGGCGGACGCCGCACCTTCGTATCGACGAACGCCGGCTATAGGCTCGAGCTCCATCCGCCGCGCGACTGGCTCGACGACCTGGTCGCCAACTCGTCCGAGCTCCAGCTGGCGGAGCTGCACCTGCGCGCGGACGACCCGGAGCTGAAGGCGTCGACGCTCGGCGAGCTGCTCGCGGCGCCGTACACGAAAGACACGGTGATGGTCGGCGAGACGATCGTTCGCTTCGTTCCTGCTGGTCCCCAAGGTCGTCCGCAGCTGCACGCAGAGCTGTTCGTTTAGGCGACCACTGTCCGAAAGTGCGAATTGACGGCGCGCCTGCGCGGCTGCATCCTCGTCGCCATGAAACGAATCGTGTTCCTTCTCCTTGCAAGCGCGTGCGCGGCGTGCGTCGTTGCGCTCGCGCGGCCGGCGACCGCTTCGGCGGGATGGTGCTGGCCGAACTGCTCGGGCTACGGATACCTCGGGCAGTGGACGTCGACCAACAACGGCTGCTGGTTCTCGAGCGGCGAGGTGTGCAGCTACTACGGGTCCTGGTTCAACATCGGCATGTCGAAGACGTGCTACCCGGGCTGCGACTGGAACTACAACACCACCGGTGTGGTTCTGTACGGGTTCGAAAACCACGACCGCATCCGCGGCCGCTTCACGTCGAAGGCCGGACGCACTTTGTACGTCGAACCGTATGAGCTGGGCATGAGCGGCTCGCTTCGAGCCCAGGTCACGTGGTACGGCGGACCGGCGTCGCAAATCAACGCGGCGGCGATCGGATGAACGCCAAGATGAAGCTCACTCTCACGCTCGTCGTCCTGGTCGCGGCCGTCGCGGCAGGCATTCTGGTCACGCAGGGTGACGCGTCGAGACCACAGGCCAGACTGTCGAACCGCGGTGGTACGGCGGTGCCCATTCGCGGCCTGCGGATGAAGTGGGCGACGATCAAGACGGGGAATGTCCTCGCGGTACGCAACGGTCGCGCGCTCTACCGACTGAACATCGTCGGCGGCGGAACGTGCTTCGGCGTCGGGCGGGCGAGTGACATCGGCAATCCCGGGTCGGTGACGTGCCCGGCCGGCGGCTTCCCGCGAACGGGCGGGGATCCGGTGCTCGACTTCTCCGTGTACGAGGGCACGCGCCACGATCTGCGGGAGTTCTCGCTGTACCGCATCGAGGGCCTGGCGGCCGACGGCGTAGCGGCGGTCGAGTTCTTCCGTCCGAACGGCGACGTCGCCCTGACCGTGCCTGTGGTCGCGAACGTCTATACAGCCGCGAATGTCCCCAAGGGCCCGATCGCCGGCTTCGCCGCGGTCGACGAGGGCGGCAAGCGGATCTGGCGGTCGCCCTGAGCTAGGTCCGCCGCTCGCTCTAGACTCGTGCTCTGTTGAGGGGGAGCACGAGGACGACCTACCAAGAGGCCGGCGTCTCGCTCGCCACAGCCGAGTCGATCGTGGGGCGGCTGCGCGCCGCCGCCGAATCGACCGGTGCGCAAGGGTTCGGAGCGTTCGCCGGCCTCTACCCACTCGACGAGCGCCGGCTGCTCGCGGCGTCGATGGACAGCGTCGGCTCGAAGCTGATGCTCGCCCGGCGCGCCGGGCGGCTGCGCTGGGCCGGCATGGATCTCGCAGCGCACTGCATCAACGACGTCCTCTGCAGTGGCGCCGATCCGCTCTTCCTGCTCGACTATGTCGCGGCCAACCGCATCGACCAGGAGCAGGTGGCCGAGCTCGTGGAAGGCGCGGCGGAGGTGTGTCGCGAAGCCGGCTGCGTTCTCGTCGGCGGCGAGACCGCCGAGCTGCCGGGGATCTACCAGCCCGAGGAGCTCGACTTCGCCGGCACGTGCGTCGGCATCGTGGAACGAGACCGCGTGATCGACGGCTCGCGCTGCCAAGCGGGAGACGTCGTGCTGGGCTTTCCGTCCAGCGGCCTGCACACGAACGGCTTCTCGCTCGTGCGCGCGCTGGTCGGCAACGACGAGTTCGACGCCGACCTGCTGCTGGCGCCGCACCGCCTCTATCTCGAGGACGTGCGCCGACTCCGTGCGCAGGCGGACGTTCGCGCGCTTGCGCACGTCACCGGCGGCGGAATCATGGGGAACCTCTCCCGCGCGCTCCCCGAGGGCCTCCAGGCTCGGATCGACTGGGACAGTTGGGAGCGGCCGGCCGTGTTCGCCTGGCTGGCGGGGCGCGGTGTCGCCGAGGAGGAGCTGCGCCGCGTCTTCAACCTCGGTATCGGTCTCTGCGCGGTGGTGGCTGAAGCGCCGGCGGAAGCGCTCGTGATCGGAGAGCTGGCGTGATCGGCGTCCTCGTGTCGGGCGAGGGAACGAACCTGCAGGCGCTCATCGACGCCGGGCTGCCGATCGCCGCGGTCGCGTCGAACCGCACCGGGGTGCGTGCGTTGCAGCGCGCGGAGACCGCCGGCATAGCTGCGCGGGCGTTCGAGCTCGACCGCTATGGCGACCGCGAGGCGCGTGACCGCGAGCTCGCCGACTGGCTACAGCTCCGCGGGGTCGACCTCGTGGTGCTCGCGGGCTACATGCACCTGCTCACGCCCCTCTTCCTCGAGCGGTTTCCCGACCGGATCGTCAACGTTCATCCGTCGCTCCTGCCCGCGTTCCCGGGCGCGCGGGCGATCGACGAGGCGCTCACGGCAGGCGTCGAGACGACAGGCGTGACCGTGCACTACGTGGACGAAGGGCTCGACACCGGCGCCGTGATCAGACAGGAGCCGGTTGCGGTCGAGCCGCGCGAGACTCTGGTCGACCGCATCCACGCGGTCGAGCACAGGCTCCTGCCCGAGGTGGTGCGAGAGCTATGCGCGCACTGATCTCGGTCTACGACAAGACCGGGCTGCAGGAGTTCGCGCGCGGCCTCGCGGAGCTCGGCTGGCAGCTCGTCGCGAGCGGCGGCACTGCGGACTACCTCTTGACGGAGGTCGGGCTCGACGTCGACCGGGTCGAGGAGCTCACCGGAGTCGCCGAGATGCTCGGCGGTCGCGTCAAGACGTTGCACCCGACCATCCACGCCGCGATCCTCGCGCGGCGCGACCACGCCGAGGACCTCGCCACGCTGGCGGAGCAGGAGATCGAGCCGTTCGACCTCGTCTGCGTGAACCTGTACCCCTTCAGCGAGGTCGCCGCGCGCTACGGCGTGCGGGAGGAAGAGGCCGTGGAGATGATCGACGTCGGCGGCCCGTCGATGCTGCGCGGCGCGGCGAAGAACTTCGCGCACTGCGCGCCCGTGTGCAGGCCCGAGCGCTACGGGTCGGTGCTGGCGGAGCTCCGCGGAGCGGGCGAGCTCTCGCTCGCGACGCGGCGCAGCCTCGCGGCGGAGGCGTTTGCGACGACGGCCGCCTACGAGACGGCGATCGCCCGCTGGTTCGGAGACGTCGAGGCGTTCCCGGCAACGTTGGCGACGGCGTTCACCAAGGTGAGCGACCTGCGCTACGGCGAGAACCCGCACCAGCGCGGCGCGTACTACGCCGAAGAGGGTGCCCGTGTGCATCTCCTCTCGCGGGTCGAGGAACTGCACGGCAAGGAGCTCTCGCTGATCAACCTGCTCGATCTCTCCGCCGCCCGCCTGATGCTGCGCGAGTTCGCGCTGCCTGCGTGCGTGATCGTCAAGCATGCGAACCCGTGCGGGGTCGCGGTTGCGGGCACGATCGAAGAGGCATACGAACGCGCGCTGGCCTGCGACCCCGTTTCCGCGTTCGGCATGGTCTGCGCGGTCAACCGCCCGGTGTCCGCCGGCCTCGGCCAGGCGCTGGCCGAACGCTTCATCGACGTGCTCTTCGCGCCGGGCTACGACGAGGCGGCGCTCGAGGCCCTGCAGCGCAAAGAGGCGATCCGCATCCTGCTCGACCGGGAACGTCGAGGCTTCCCGCGTGGCGAGCGTGATTTCAAGCGAGTGCTCGGAGGGTTGCTCGTCCAGGACCGTGACTGGGACGTCGACGACCGCGAAGGGATGGAAGTGGCTTGCGGCCGGCCGGACGAGGAGACGTGGGGCGACCTCATATTCGCCTGGCGGGTGTGCAAGCACGTCGGCTCGAACGCGATCGTGCTCGCCAAGGACCTCGCGACGATCGGGATCGGCGGCGGGCAGACGAGCCGCGTCGACGCGGTCCGGCTCGCGCTCGAGAAGGCGCGTGAGCACGGCCACGACGCACACGGCGCGGTGCTCGCGTCAGACGCGTTCTTCCCGTTCCCGGACGGGCCGCAGGCCGCACTCGACGCAGGCGTGACCGCGATCATCCAGCCGGGCGGTTCGAAACGCGACGCCGACGTCGTCGAAGCCGTGCGCTCGGCCGGAGCGACGATGGTCCTCACCGGCCGCCGCCACTTCCGTCACTAGCGGCCGGATTCGACCGCCGTTACGCTTCAGTCGTGGAGCGGCCTCGTGACCCGTTCGACCTCGTCGTCGGCCTGCGAGAGGAGATGGCAGGACTCCGCACGAGTGTCGCGCAACTTGCCGCGGTCACCGCCGACATGAGGCAAGAGTTCCGAACCGACATTCGTCGACTCGACGATCGCCTCTTCCAGCTCATGTTGCTCCAACTCGGGACACTGGCGACCGCGCTCTCCGCGCTTGTCGCCGCAGTTATCTCCTAGAACTCGTCCGGGTTCGCCATCCGGTAGAAGAAGGGGCCGCTCGCCTGGGAGATGGCGAAGATCAGTCCGATGCCCTGCTCCTGCGTCGCAGCCTTGTCGAGCGCCCCGGCGTACACCGGGTCGTAGCCGGCATCCCGGTTGAGCTGCTCGACCACGTCACGGGCCTCCTCGTCCCCCGTCCAGATGTTCGACGGCCTGGACTTCGCCTGATCGACTTGGTCGTAGAGCCGCGCGAAGTTCAGGTTGAACGACTTCGCCGTCGGCCCGTTTGTCTTCGACTTGATGAACTCGGCGTTCGACGCGAACCCGTCGGGCGGCTCCGCGCCGACGAGATTTGTCGCGTCGACGACGGTTTTCCCCTCGATGCCCTGCACGGTCTCGAGCGCCTCCGCCACAGCGCCGCCTGGAACGGCGACGAGCACCGCATCCGCGTCCGAAACGTCGCCGCCGCCCTTGCCGATGCGATCGACTTCGTGACCGGCCCGCTCCCACCGATCGGCGAGCCCGCCGCCGACGTTTCCCTTCCCCACGACTGCGATCTTCATGACGCTCCTCCGGTCGCTTTCCGAAACTATTCCTGGATGGACACGGTCAACGTCGAGGTGATGATGCGAGAGGCCCTCGCCGAAGCAGAGGCGGCGGGCGAGGCGGGCGAGTTCCCGATCGGCGCCGTCGTCGCGATCGACGGCCTCGTCATCTCATGAGGACGATCGCGGCAGCGCGAGCTCCGCTCGCAGCTCGCGCACGCAGAGCTCGAGGCCCTGCAGGGCGGCGGCGACATCCTGTGGGAGCGACACGACGACGCGATCCTGTTCACGACGGTCGAGCCTTGCCCGCTCTGCCTGGGCGCCGCCGTCATGACGGACGTTCCGCACATCGTCTTCGCGCACTCAGATCCCGCAGTGCAGGCGGCCGAGATCATCGAGCGCGTCCTCTACGTCCAATCGCACATCGAGACCTACCTCGGCGAGGTTCTGCGCGACGAGTCCCGCGCATTGTTCGAGCGCTACGAGCCGCGCATGCTCGACTGGCTCGACGACAAGGTGAGACGCCACAGACAGCCGCAGCGGCCGGATTAGAGAGATGTGGGAGCGAAGAGGAAGTCCGTGATCTCTCCAACGAAGTGGGTCAGACGGCCGCGCGAGCGAAGCTCGCGCGGCCTCTATGCGGCGTCGCAAGTCGACGCCTAAAGTTCCGGCGAATGGCCCGCGAGTACCCCTCCGTCCTGGAGCTGGTCGGCGACACCCCGATCGTCCGGCTCGTCGCGCTCGCACGCGGGGTCGAGCCGCGGCTGCTCGCCAAGCTCGAGTACCTCAATCCGGGCGGGTCGGTCAAGGACCGGATCGGTCTCGCGATGATCGAGAAGGCCGAGCGGGAGGGGAAGCTCAAGCCTGGTGGGACGATCGTCGAGCCGACCTCCGGCAACACCGGCGTCGGGCTCGCGATCGCCGCCGCGCAGAAGGGCTACCGCTGCATCTTCGTCATGCCCGACAAGATGAGCCAGGAGAAGATCTCGATGCTGCGCGCGTACGGCGCCGAGGTCGTGATCTGCCCGACCGCCGTCGAGCCGGACTCGCCCGAGTCGTACTACTCGGTCTCGGATCGGCTCGCCGAGGAGATCCCCGGCGGCTTCAAGCCCGACCAGTACTCGAACATGTCGAACCCAGAGGCGCACTACGAGGTCACGGGGCCCGAGATCTGGGAACAGACCGGCGGCGAGATCGACGCGATCGTCATCTCCGTCGGCACGGGCGGCACCATCTCCGGCGTCGGCCGCTACTTCAAGGAGAAGAAGCCCGAGGTCCTGATCGTCGGCGCCGACCCGGAGGGCTCGGTCTACACGGCGAAGGAGGACCGCGGCGTGCATCCGTACCTGGTCGAGGGGATCGGCAAGGACACGTGGCCGAAGACGATGGACCCCGACGTGGTCGACGAGTGGGTCCGCGTCTCGGATCGCGATTCGTTCCTGACGGCGCGACGGCTCGCGCGCGAAGAGGGACTGCTCGTCGGAGGCTCGGGGGGGACGACGGTGTGGGCGGCGCTCGAGATCGCGAAGCGCTTCGGACCGGACGCCACGATCCTGTCGATGATCCCCGACTCGGGCCGCTCCTACATGTCGAAGTTCTACGACGACAACTGGATGCTCGAGCACGGGTTCGTCGAACGGCATTTGCCCCCGCCGACGGTCTCGGAGCTGCTCCGCTCCAAGCGGCTCGAAGAGACGGAGGTGCCGGCGCTCGTCACGATCGCGGCGCACCAGAAGGTCGGCGAGGCGATCGACGTGATGCAGCGCTACTCGATCTCGCAGCTGCCGGTCGTGCGCGACGGCACCGTCGCCTCGCTCGCGGACGTCATCGGCTCACTGCAGGACCGCGACCTGCTCGATCGCGTGTTCAAGAATCCCGACGCCCTCCACGAGGACGTCGCCGCAGCGATGCAGCCGCCGCTCGCCGCGGTCGACGCCGAGCAGACGCTGGACGAGGTCTTCGCCACGCTGACCGGGCGCACGAACGCGGTCGTCGTCGCAAGTGACGGGAAGCCGGTCGGCGTGCTGACACGCTCCGACCTGCTCGAGTACCTCGCGCACCAGCGCGACGCGCGCTAGCCGACGAGCGCAAGCGCCCCGCCGACGACGATGGTGACGATTACGGGAGCGGCAAGAACGACGAGGCTCGCGGCCGCAACACGGCCACCCCTCGCACCGCGCTGAGCAGCGGCGATCGCCTGGATCGCACAGACGAATGCTCCCAGCCAGGTGACCATTGCGAAGAGGTCGACGACTGCGGCTTGACTACCGAAGAGGTATCCGCTCCAGGCGAGAGGCCAGGTTACGAAGGCAAGGCGCAGCGCGAGCCCGGCACGGGGATTCGCCGGCCGGAATGGTGGCTCGGCGAGGATCGGCCTCGTACTGCGTTGCAGGGCGGCCAATCGCTCGAGCCGGCGCTCCAGGAGTGGGTGCGTCGGGAACAGCACGAAAGGGTCGAACTCAAAAGCGCCGGGCGTGCGCTCGGTGGGCAAGACGAAGAATGGATTCCAAGCGGATGCCGTACGCAGATCGGTGGTGGGGATCTGCGCGAGCTGACCGGAGATCTTTTGAAGCGCGCTCATGAGCGCCTCCGGCCGGCCGGTGAGCAACGCGGCACCTCGATCTGCGATCAACTCGCGATACCGCGAGAGCGTCAGCACGAGCATCGTCGCGATCACATCGATGCACCACGTCAAGACCAGCAACGGCAGCAGGACGACAAAGAGGTACACGGACGAGTCGCGCCGCCCTAACGGCGTCGCCAGCCCGATCACCATGCTACGAAGCACCCGCGCAGGCTCGCTGACGACAGTCATGACGAAAGCATCTCGATGCGCGAGGTGGGCAAGCTCGTGCGCAAGGACAGACTCGAGCTCCGCGGGCTCGAGTTGGTCGAGCAGCCCTCGCGTCACGACCAAGGTATTCCTGCTCGGAGTGTGCGCCACGGTGAAAGCGTTCGGGTAGCCGACATCGACCAACGCCAGGTGTGGACGCGGAATGTCGGCCAGCCCGCAAAGGCGGTCGACAATCCCATCGATGTCAGGAGCCTCGAGGGGAGTCGCATCGGCGACCGCGGCGCGACCGCTCCAAAGCGGCAGCACAAGGAGGACTACCAGGAACGCGACTGCTGCCGCCACGCCGGCCACCCCGCCGAAGAACCAACCGATCCCTGCCGCCCACACGGCGAGCGGCAGGTACAGGATGAAGAGGCCGACGAGGCTGAGCGCGATGCGCAGCGACAGGCCGGGGTCGCGACGATATCGGCGCATCCGCTCTGAATCGGCACTCGCCCATTAGCCCTGAAGCCCGCAGCTACCATCGCGGCATGGCGACCGAGCCGCTTCAGTCCCTGCTCCAGCAGGCCTTCCCCGACGCCACCGAGTTGAGCGTCGAGGACCGCACGGGCGGCGGTGACCACTTCCAGGTGACCGTGGCGGCCCCGCGCTTCGACGAGCTACCGCTGCTCGAGCAGCACCGGCTCGTCAACGAGGCGCTTGCAGAGCCTCTCCGCGACGGCACCATCCACGAACTTCGGATCAAGACGAAAGGAAGCGTATGAGCGAGCTGCAACAGCGCATCAAGGACGTAATCGACAACGAGCCGGTTGCGCTCTTCATGAAAGGCACACCGCAGTTCGTCATGTGCGGGAACTCCGACCGTGCGCTTCGGGCCCTGCGCCAAGCGGGTGCACCGGTGACGGCGGTCGACATCCTCCCCGATCCGTCGATCCGGCAGGAGCTCTCCGCCATCTCGGGCTGGCCCACGATCCCGCAGGTGTTCGTCAAGGGCGAGCTCGTCGGCGGCGCCGACATCGTGGAGGAGCTCGCCGCCGGAGGCGAGCTCGAGCGCACGCTCGCGGACAAGCTCGGCGCCGACTACCGCGAGTCCGCCGCCGAGCGGACGGTCTCCCTCCTGACGCCCGCATAGCGGAACCCGATCGGCCGGATCGCATCGGCCTCGATCAGCCCGGCCTCGAGCGCCTCGCTCGCCGGGCCGCCGAGCCAGCGGTAGAGGTAGGGCCACCACTCGAAGTACCGCTCCTCGTAGCGCGCGTCGACCTCCGCCCGGAGGGTCTCGTAGGGATGGAGGTCCGAATGGCGAGCGCGCCACTCCGCCAGATCGGACGGTCCCTCCGGCTCCTGGCCGGCCGACCTCAGCAGCCGGTGCTGGCTCTCGTACCAGTCCACCGTGGCCGCGTCCATGTGGTTCCACGCGAACTCGTCGAGCAGGAGCAGTGGGGCGAGCCGGGCCAGCTTGTCCAGCGCCGAGGCGAGCGGGTGGACATGGTGCAGTACACGCCCGGCGACCACCGCATCGAACGGCCCGGGATCGTCGAGCTCCTCGAGCGTGACCTGGCGGTAGAGCTCGCCCGCAGGCGCCTCGGGATCGATCGCGAGCACGTCGTAACCGGCCGCGGCCAGCCCCGGCGCAACACCACCCTCCCAGCCGCAGCCGACCTCGAGCACACGTAACGGCGGCGGCGTGAGCTGAGAAAGTGTGAACTGCGTGAAGTCCACGACGGTCAGCCTCGCACAGGCGCGCCGCATCGCAGTGCGCGCTCAGCTGCTCGACGGCAGCGCGACGAACGTCCTCGACACCGTGCGCACGCTCGGCTTCCTTCAGATCGATCCGATCTCGACCGTCGCCACCCCGCAGCGGCTCGTGCTCTGGAGCCGGCTCGGCCCGTACGACCCGGCGGAGCTCGACCGCCTGCTCTGGGAGGAGCGCAAGCTGTTCGAGTGGGGCGCGTTCATCCGTCCGATCGAGGACTATCCGCTGCTGGTCGCGCGGATGCGGCGCAAGCGCAACAAGTACGCCTGGGAGCGCCGCAGCAACGAGTTCCTGCAGAAGAACGCGGCGTTCCGCAGATCTGTGCTGCGCGAGCTCGAACGGCGTGGCCCGCTGCTGGCGCGCGAGCTCGTCGACACGGCCGTCCGCACCTGGCAGTCGTCGGGCGGCTGGTGGGGCAACCGCAACGTGGCCGTCATGCTCGAGCTGCTCGAGGGCCGCGGCCAGGTCGCGATCGTCGGGAGGCGGAGCGGGCATCGGCTCTGGGATCTCGCGGAACGCTGGTTTCCCCAGGTCGACCCGCCGCCGCTCGACGAGGCCGAGCGGGTGCTCGCCGAGAAGCGCTTCCGCGCGCTCGGCGTCCGGCTCGCTAGGGACGGCAGCTGGGAGGTGCATCCCGACGCGCAGGACGGGAAGATCCCGGCGCGCACGACGTTCCTCTCCCCGTTCGACCGGCTGATCCACGACCGCGACCGCACCGAGGCGCTCTTCGACTTTCGCTACCGGCTGGAGATGTACGTCCCCAAGGCGAAACGGGAGTACGGCTACTACGTCCTGCCGATCCTCCGCGGCGACCGCCTGATCGGCCGGATCGAGCCCATCTTCGACCGCAAGTCCGGCGTGCTGCGCGTGAGCTCGTTGCACTGGGAGCCGGGCGTGAAGCCCGTGTCGCTGCAGAAGCCGCTACGGGAGCTGGCCCGCTTCCTCGGCGCCGGTAGCATCGAGCAGTAGTGGACTTCGAGACGCGCGCCATTCACGACGGCCAGGAGCCGGATCCCGCCACCGGCGCCCTGACGGTGCCGATCTACCAGACGTCGACGTACGTCCAGGACGCCGTGGGCGAGCACAAGGGCTACGACTACTCGCGTGTCGCCAATCCGACGCGCACGGCGCTGCAGCTGTGCCTCGCGTCGCTGGAGAGCGCGGAGCACGGGCTCGCGTTCTCGTCCGGCCTCGGCGCGGTGACGTCGATCATGCACCTGCTCTCACCCGGCGACCGGGTCGTCGCCGTCAACGACGTGTACGGCGGCGTCTACCGGATGTTCTCCCAGGTGTACGAGCCGAAAGGCTACGAGTTCACGTGGCTGCCGGCGCAGGAGCTCAGCGAGCGTCTCACTGAACACCTCGACGAACGCACGCGCATCGTCTGGCTCGAGACGCCGACGAACCCGCTGCTGAACGTGATCGACATCAAGGCGGCAGCGGAGGCTGCGCACGAGGCGGGAGCAATGGTCGTCGTCGACAACACCTTCGCCACTCCGTATCTGCAACGACCGCTGGAGCTCGGAGCCGACATCGTCGTGCACTCGACGACGAAGTACCTCGGCGGACATTCCGACGTCGTCGGCGGCTTCGCCGCGACGAACGACCCGACCGTCGCCGAGCGCCTGCAATTCCTGCAGAAGTCCCTCGGCGCCGTGCCGGGCCCATTCGACTGTTGGCTCGTCCTGCGCGGGATCAAGACCCTCGCCGTGCGGATGAAGCAGCACTGCGAGAGCGCGCACGTGATCGCGCTCTACCTTGACCGCCATGCCCGCGTCGAGCAGGTGCTCTACCCAGGCCTGCCCAAGCACCCCGGCCACGCAATCGCCGCGCGGCAGATGCGGGACTTCGGCGGGATGATCTCCTTCCTCGTCGAGACCGAGGAAGAGGCGGTCGAGCTCGTCGCACGCACGAAGTTCTTCAAGCTCGCGGAGTCGCTCGGCGGCGTCGAGAGCCTGATCGAGCATCCCGCCCGCATGACGCACGCGTCCACCGCCGACGCGCCGTTCGCCGCACCGAAGAACTTGATCCGGCTCTCCGTCGGGCTCGAGTCCGCGGAGGATCTCCTCGCCGACCTCGAGACCGCGCTCGTCCGGGCGACCACACACGCCTAGGCGCCGACTTGGCGGCGCCGCAGAGAGGCAGGGCGGGCTCAGCCCGCACTGCCGTCCTAACTAACGCTGTGTGACTCGCCAACCTAGGACCCCTAGAGTGACCCTCCGTCCAGCGGGAACTACAGTCGCCGCGGCGGTGTAGAGCGGGCATGAAGAAACTCATCGTCGTTGCGATCGCGGCGCTCGCGCTCCTCGTTGTCGGCAGCGCCGCGGCAAAAGGCCCGTCGGAGGCGAAGATCACCGGGCCGGGGCTCAGCTCGGCGCTGACGATCAAGGGCGCCGGCGAAGGTGACACCTCGACCGACCTGGGCGTCCTCGTCCAGGATGCGGGCTTCTTCGCCCAGGTCTTCGGCCAGTCGCCGAGCCCGCTCATGGCCGCACAGCCGTCGCAGCTGGGCGCGCGCTACCTGGTGACCTACACCATGCCCGGCGGAGCGGTGCCCGCCATCCTCGAGCAGGAGCTGTACCCGTACGCGGCCGGCGGCCCGGTCAGCTTCATGCGCACCGGCCAGAAGTTCTGGGACGGGCAGGAAACCGTCGGTGGCTGGTACCAAGGCACCGGCCGGCTCAAGGCGATGCTGCTGAAGGCCGGCCTGCCGAGCGCCGCCCCCGCGGACCGCGATCTGATCGCGCTCGTCATGCGCGCGATCCTCCGGCACCTCCTCTAGTAGCTGCCGGCACTGCGAGGATCCGGGCCACATGGGCCCGGATCCTCTCGACCTCCGGCATCAGGGCGCCGCCCGGGTGATCGGCTCCTACGTCGTGGAGACGGACGACGGGCCGGCCCTGTTCGACTGCGGCCCGTCCTCCTGCGTCGACCAGCTGAAGGAAGGGCTGCGCGGACGCGGTCTCGAGCTCCAGGACCTCCGCCACCTGCTGCTCTCGCACATCCACCTCGACCACGCCGGCGCGGCGGGCGTGCTGGTTCGTGAGCACCCCGCGCTACAGGTGCACGTGTCCGAGATCGGGGCGCCGCACCTCGTTGATCCGGCGCGGCTGGAGGCGAGCGCACGCCGGCTTTACGGCGACACCTTCGACGACCTCTGGGGCGAGCTCGCCCCGGTCCCCGAGCAGAACGTGCATGTCGCCGGCGAGCGCGTGGTCGGCCTCGAGTGCTTTCCCACCCCAGGGCACGCGAGCCACCACGTCTGCTTCCTCGCGGCAGACGGAACGCTCTACGCAGGCGACGCCGCAGGTGTGCGCATCCAGCCGCGCCGAGCGGTACTGCCGCCGACGCCTCCACCGGACTTCGACCTCGACACCTGGTTGCGCACACTCGACGAGATCGAGCGCCGCCAGCCTGCGCGGCTCGCGCTCGTGCACTTCGGCGTGGCCGGCGACGTCGAGCGCCATCTTGCGGAGCTGCGCGCGCGCCTCGAGGACTGGGTCGCACGCACCGAGCCGAGTGTAACGGAAGAGCAATTCAGCGAATCTGTTCGCGCGGACGTGGATGAAGGACTCGAGGAGTACGAGCGGGCGATGCCCTTCTGGCAGTCCTACGCGGGGCTGAAGCGCTACTGGGCGAAGCGCAATGTTGCTTAGCAGGAACTTCACGCTGCTGTTCTCAGCTCGTTCGATCTCCTACTTCGGGACGTACCTCGCACCGATCGCGGTCGCGTTCGCCGTTCTCGATCTCACCGGTTCGGCGAGCGACACCGGCATCGCCTTCGCCTGCTGGACGATCGCGCAGGTGGCGACGCTGCTGGTCGGCGGCGTCGTCGCGGACCGCTTGCCGCGACGACTCGTCATGGTCAGCTCGGACACAGCGAACTTCTGCATCCGCGCCGGGATGGGCGGGCTCTTGCTGAGCGGCCATGCCCAGATCTGGGAGATCTTCGTCCTGCAGGCGCTCGGCGGCGCCGCGACGGCGTTCTACTCGCCCGCGTCGACCGGGCTCGTGCCCGAGGTCGTCGACCCTTCCCAGTTGCAGCAAGGCAACGCGTTCATGGGGATCGCGCGCTTCCTCGCCTTCCCGCTGGGCGCGGCGACCGGCGGAGCGATCGTCGCGACGGTCGGTAGCGGCACCGCGTTGCTCGTCGACGCGGGAACCTACGCGGCGAGTGCGTTGCTGCTCGGCGCCATGCAGCTTCCCGCCAGGGCACGCGCCGCGTCGGCGCCTAACTTCCTCCGCGAGCTGCGCGAAGGTTGGCAGGCGTTCACGGAGCACACCTGGGTCTGGCTGCTGACCTTCTGGATCGCGTTCTACTTCGTGATCACGTACGCGCCGTTTTTCGTTCTCGGGCCGTACATCGCCAAGCATTCGCTCGGCGGGGCAGGCGCCTGGGGAACCGTCGTGACCGGCGAAGGCATCGGCGCTCTGGCGGGTGCGATCATCGGTCTCCGCGTACGCCCGGCCCGCCCCTGGGTCGTCGTCGGCGCGGTGTTCTCCCTCACCTCCGTGCAGAGCGTGCTACTCGCGGCTCACGTCTCGTTCGTCGCGATCGCGCTTGCCGCGGTGATCGCCGGTTTCTCGTTCTCCCTCGGCACCGTGATCTGGGACACCGGGATCCAGCGGCAGATCGCGCCCGAGAAGCTCAGCCGGGTCAGTGCGTACAACTGGATGTGCGCGATGGTGTTCCTGCCGCTCGGCTACGCGCTCGCCGGCCCGATCGCCGCCGCCGTCGGCATGTCCTTCTACCTCGTCTTCGGCGCCGCCTGGATCGTGCTCACGACGGCTGTGGTGATCTCGGTGCCGGGCGTGCGCGACTACCGGCCCGCCGCGGTCGCGGCCTCGTAGGCCCCGACGTAGTCCCTGACCATCCTCTGCGGCGAGAACTCCTGCTCGACGTAGTGACGTAGCTCCAGCGGGTCGAGCGCGTCCGCCCGCTCGAGCGCCGCGGGCATCTCCGTGTAGCTGTCGACGATGATCCCGCTGCGGCCGTCCTCGATAACCTCGGGCACCGCGCCCCACCGGGTGGCGATCACCGGCGTCCCACACGCCATCGACTCGATCATGACGAGCCCGAACGGCTCCTCCCACTCGATCGGGAAGAGCGTCGCGCGCGCGTTCTGCAGCAGCTCGACCTTCTCGCCGTGGGTGACCTCGCCGAGGTACTCGATCCCGTCGACGAGATGCGGCTCGACCAGCTCGTGGAAGTATTCACGCTCCTTCTGCTCCTGCAGCTTCCCCGCGAGCTTCAGCGGGAGGCCCGTCTCCATCGCGACGGCGACTGCGCGGTGGGCGCCCTTGTCCGGGCTGAGCCGGCCGAGGAAGAGCAGGTAGTCGCCGCGGTGCGGCTTGCACGGGTAAACCGAGAAGTCGAGCGCGTTGTTGCAGTTCGCGATCCAGTTCAGGTGCGGCTTGGGCTTGCGCTGGTTCATCGAGATCGAGATCAGGCCGACCTGCGGCGCCACCTTGGCGATCATCTCGTAGATCTCCCCGGGCTCGCCGTCGAGCGGGCCGTGCACGGTGTGGACGAGCGGCGTCGAAGTCGCCGCGCCGAGCGTCGCGCCGAGCATGCCCGTGTGGTCGTTGATCACGTCGAACTCGTCCGCCCGCGAGAAGCACGAGAGCGCGTGTTTGAGCTCCCAGAACGTGCGCCCGATCTGCCGGCTGGGCGCCTCTGGGAAGACCGCGGCGAGTTCCGCCTTCGTGCGCGAGTCGCCGGACGCG